>FZPS01000216.1_pt228 | contig 14495 bp, 14 predicted proteins | sample 1817821 | NCBI WGS metagenome assembly FZPS01 (sample SAMEA104158645, study PRJEB21678) | metagenome | place: Germany | collected 2015-04-21 | reverse complement strand
TTGGTATTGAGTGTTGAGATTAAGGAATGTGTTAATATATTCTTAAAATCATGTTGTTTTTATTGAGATTATTACTTAAAAATTAAGGATTAGGATGGGTGTGAAATGAGTTCGCAGGTCGGTTGACTGACCTCCGAAGTCAGTAAAATGCTCTTTTACGACGGTTTTCTGACTTCCCAATTCATTTCGATATCTGTGGGTAAAAATATCCTTATCTCTCGATGATATTGACGTTTATAAGAAATTTGAAAATTTGGTTATAGGGTGTGCCTATTTATGGCAAGGGTGGAAGAGAGGATTTGAGGCTTTTAAGAAATACCTCCGCTTAATTGTTAATTTAAATCTTGAGAAATGCTTTGGATAAGGGCTGATATTCTCTGGATATTGAGTAAATACAATTCTATCCCTGCTTTCTGTATTGGAAAACAGAGGCTCTCTGCTTTGGAATAGCGAGAGAATCACAAGGATTAGTCCGTAAATTATATTTATCTCAATCATAGTTTTTAAACTCTATAAGCGGGTAGGTTTATTCCTACCAATCAATATGCAAATATAGAAAGAATAATCTTAATAACCAAACTATTAGATACAAATATACGTGGGTTTCCGTCCTTATCAAGGAATAATTTATTATTCTCCGATAAGGACGTTTGTTTTAATAATAAAAATCAGGTTGATAATTGTAGAAATATAGAGAAAATCTAGGTTTTACTCCTTGTTTCTATTATCCCAGAACCAAGCAAAGTACTCTGGAAGATTGGTAAGGTTGATATATCCTTCGCCTTCTGGATTATCAGGAAGCTTGATTAGCTCAAAATACTCTAATAGGGTACTGCACTCAAATTCTCCAACCATGGTTTCGATAAGGGTGTATATCGCTATTTCTTGGTCTTCAGAATACTCATCATAGTCGCTTACTCCAATTCTTAATCCTATTGAGTCTGAGGAGTCTTCGCTCTCTAATGGTATAAACCATAGGTCTTTGCTATTATATCTATAGCCCTCAAATTCAATAATAACCCTGCCTCCCTTGCCCTGCCTAAATGGGATTATGGTCCAAAAATCAAGGCTTGGAGACTCTTCAAAAAGCTCAATTACATCGTCGAAATAGTCCGGGTCTCCTTCTGCGGAAAAGATTATATCCCTTCCGTTCTTCCCCAAGTCCCCAATCTCAAAGCTAAGGCCTTCGGAGTATTGACCCAAAACGGTCTCAAATTCTTCCATAAGGTCTTGCGCCTCTTCCTTGTCAATATTGTCTATATCCATTAGCTTGTCCTCATTTTCAACAAACCAATTCCAAAATTCTTTTACGTCTATTTTTTTCATATTCTATTTAATTAAATGTACTTCTGTTTCAAGCTCTACGCCAAACTCAGCCCTTATTGATTCAATAATTTGCTGAGATAGTTCAACCACCTCTTTCCCCTTGGCTCCTCCATAATTAACCATAACCAAAGCCTGATTGGAATGCATGCCTAGGTTATTGATTTTCTTACCCTTCCAGCCCGTCTTCTCAATTAGCCACCCCGCTGCGAGCTTGGCTCCATCTTCAGCCTTATAATATGGCATATCGGGATATTTCTCTATTAATTCCTCTAGCTTATCTAGTCCTATTACTGGGTTTTTGAAGAAAGAGCCTGCGTTTCCAATCTTCTTTGGATCTGGAAGCTTTTGGTTTCTAATCTTCTTTACCAGCTCCGCCATATTCTTTGGGGTTTTGATTTCAATATTACTACTCTCAACCTCCTTCCTTACTGCATTATAGCTTAGGTTTGGGACGAAGGTTTTGGATAGCCTATACCTAACTGACCAGATGATTTCAATTTCGTTTTGATACTTAAATATAGACTGCCTATAGCCAAATCCCATATCTTTGTTTTGATACTCTCGCCATTTTTTCTCAAAAGGACTATAGGTTTTGCAGGAGATAAAGCTTTCTTTGACCTCGCTTCCGTAGGCTCCTATGTTTTGGACTGGTGATGCTCCCACTGAGCCGGGTATGGCTGCAAGGTTTTCTATTCCTGAATAGCCTAGGTTTACGGTATGGTCCACAAATTCTCCCCAATCCTCACCTGCCATAACCTCAAACAGAATTGAGTCTTCGTCTTCTTCCACTATCTCTATGCCCTTTGTGCATATATGAATTAGGTTGCCGTCGTAATAATCATTTATAAAGATTGTATTGCTACCACCTCCGAGGATATAATTATTATCCCTTTGGTCTACTTCCTCCAATAGTTCTAAATCTCCTTGGTTTTCAATCCTATAATAGCTTCTAACCACGGTGTCTAACCCAAAGCTATTATCGTCTTTTATATTCTTGTTTTCCATCCTCATTATGGTCGATTCAGTTTGATATTAAACTCCAAAATTAGCTAATGTATTTGATATAGGGCTTTATTATTATGGATTATTCTTTTTTTATCTTATTAGCTTATAGATTTTTCCTAGGTTTTATCTGTTTAATTGATTGAATAATAATTATCTATAATGAGTTTGTTTTTTGGTTCTACTTATTCCTTATTCTCAATTCTTATTCAAAAATCATTATTATACCTATCAATTCGTGGATTTTTTATATCTTTGTATAATACTTTACAAATAATAATGGTGAATTATGAAGCATAAGTCTTTTCTTTTTAAGGATGTAATCGTTAACTATCAGGTCGAGGGAGAAGGTGAGAAAACCATAGTCTTGCTCCATGGTTTTTTGATGAGCTTGGATGTTTGGGCAACCTATGTGTTTAAGTTTTCCAAGAAAATCAGGGTTATAACCATAGACCTTTTGGGTCATGGAGAGACTAACTCCTTGTCAAATGAGCATTCGATGGAATTGCAGGCCGAGCTTGTAAAAGAGCTTTTGGACCATCTCGATGTAGAGACCTGTGTTATTGCTGGGCATTCTATGGGGGGCTATGTCGCTCTTGCTTTCGCAGCCCTATATCCTTCTTATGTGAAAGGACTTTCTTTAATCAATTCCCATGCCTTGGCCGACAGTGAAGAGGCAAGGGAGAACAGGCTTAGGACCTGTGAATTGGTAGAACAGAATAGGGCTAAATACATTCTTAATTTCATTTCCAAATTATTTGCTAAGGAGAGTCAGGAGCCTCTTAGATACGAGATTAGAGATACACAGGATAGGGCCATACTCACCAAGAAGGAAGGGGTGGTAGCTGCTCAAAAGGGTATGATGTCTAGGGTTTCGAGACTGGATGTATTGATAAATGCCGACTATCCAATCCTATTCTTTATCGGCAAACAAGACTCTCGAATCTCTGTTGAAAATATCTTAGCTCAGGCCACTCTTCCTAAGCATTCGGAGATTGTTCTCCTCGAATATGTTGGACACATGGCACACGTGGAGGCAGATATGTTGGTTAAGGAGAGGCTTTTGGAGTTCACTAATACTTGTTACGAAAATCAAATACGTATATTCTAAACATTAAAATGAAAAACACTATAATTAGGCTTACTAGCCTTATACTTATTTCTTTCTTATTCTCAATCCCAAGTTTTTCTCAAGACTATTCCAATATAGACCTCGCAGCTCCTATGAAGCGTAGCCTAGCTCTTTCAGGTAATTTCGCAGAGCTTAGAAGCAATCACTTCCATTCAGGAATAGATATTAGGATTGGTGGAGTTATTGGCGAGAGAGTGTTTGCTCCAGCCGATGGTTATGTATCGCGAATAAAGATACAGGCTTATGGGGGAGGGAAGAGCCTCTATATAACCCATCCCAATGGTTATACCACTGTATATATGCACTTGGATTCTTATTCTCAGGCCACCGAAGACTATATAGAAGACTATCAATACAAGAAGCAGACCTACGAGTTCGATATATTCCCTAGCCCTAGCGCTATTAGGGTCAATAAGGGCGAGCTTATTGGTAGGGCTGGCAATACGGGTTCGTCGGGAGGTCCACATCTCCACTACGAAATCAGGGATACTAGAACAGAAGAAACCATTAATCCCTTGCATTTCGGGCTAAACGTTATCGATAGAACGCCTCCAATAATCTATAAGGTACGTTTTAGGCCTTTTGGCATCAACTATAATGTGGTAGGCATAAATACCAACCCTACCAAGACCAAAGGCAAGTTCGATCTAAGAAATAACGACACTATAACTGTGGATGGAGAGTTTTCTTTGGGCATATCGGCCATCGATAGAAGCCAAGGCTCTACCCTAAGAAACGGGGTTTATGAGTATAAGCTCTATGTTGATGATGAGTTGTTTTGGGAGTTTAAGGTGGATAGGTTTTCTTTTTCCAATACTAGATACCTAAATGCTTGTATCGATTATAAATACTACGAAAAGTTTGGTGAGAGGTTTTTGATGACGGAGAAATACCCCAATAATCGATTCCCTGACTTTAAGGCCTATAAAAATAATGGTATAATTGACTTCTCTCAAAATGAGATTAGGAAGATTAGATATGAGCTAAGTGATTTTTCGAATAATAAGACGGTGCTTGAGTTCTATGTTCGCAACTCGGGCAATACCTACCAGGAAAGACTTGGAGACTATGCTCAATACCTTCATTATAATCAGGATAATAGATTTAATAAGGACGGAGTAAGCATAAGTATCCCAAAAAACTCTCTCTATACCAATTCTCATCTTACCTATATAAAGAACTCGGATAATTCTTATCTAATTGATATTACTACTCCTTTACACCAAAATATGAGGGTTCATTTCCCAATACCAGAGTCTAGCGATCCTTCCAAGCTTTTTATAGCTCGAAAGAGGAATGGAAGGTATAGTTATGTTGGAAATTCTAGAACTAGTACCCATGTCTACGCTTCTACAAGGCTTTTGGGCGATTTCCACATTCTTGAGGATAATGAAGGGCCGAGCATAGTGTCTCAGACCATTGGTAGAAACAAAAGAATAGGTAAGGATACCAAATATATAGACTTTAAGATAAGCGATAACCTATCCGGCATAAGGTCTTATAATGGCTACTTGAATGGAGAATGGGTTTTGTTTGAATACGATGGTAAGAATGGGCTTATAAGGCATAGGGTAGACGCTAAGAGAATGAAGTCAGGGCTGAATAGTCTTGAAATTAGGATAGAGGATAATGTAAATAATATTAGCTCCAGAACCTACGAGTTCTACTACTAAATCCTTACACCATCCTCTCTCTAACTCGATGAACTATTCTTCTTCATCATCTTCTTCGTCAGCTCCTGCGTAGTCGCCATGAATTAATGTGAAGCCTTCACTACTATCATCTTCATCATCATCGTCGTCATCATCATCGTCATAGTTGGTTTGCGAAGAGCTTTTGGAAGAGCCGAAGACTTGCTTATCAAACTCCTCATCGCTAAGTTTCTCATCAATCTTTACATCAACCTTAACCATGAATATTGCATCATCAGTTTCCATTGGAACAACAAAAATCTTATCTCCATTAGGCTTTACTATCTTTTGGATAGCGTGAGCGAAGCCTTCAGAATAGATTTCTTCAAACAATTCCTGATGTTCTTCTTTCAGGTTAATGTATGAAATAATCGAACGTTTTTTTGTTATTGATTTCATATTTTTCCGCTAAATTTTTTGCAATATTAGTGATATTGCTCGTATCTAAGGCGTTTTTTTGCAAGAAAAATTCAAATAAAAACTCAGTATTGTTTCAGATAATTGTAAATCAATAAGAAAGCCTTGTTGATTTATTTTACAATTGTAAGACTTCCCACCACCTCTTTAGGTAGTTTCCCGTCCATATAGGTGAATTTATAGAAGTATGTACCGTTTGGAAGCCCCATCCCGTCGAATCTATTATTATAGCACTTGAAGCTAAAGAGAACATCGCCCCTTGGAGAGAAGATAATCAATGTGTTCTCAGGATAATGCTCTAGATTCTTTATATGAAAATAATCGTTTATACCATCGCCATTAGGTGTTATTACATTAGGGATTTGAGGTTTAGGAGTTTCAACCACAGCTTCTTCATCAATAATAGCCTTCTCTTTTATGATTTCAATAGGGCTTGCCTTTATAAAATTATCTTCGGCTATTTCTATCTCTTCAATACAGATATTGCTTGGAAGCTCCAGCTCCATGGTCTCCTCAGCCTTAATCTCAAATAGCTCGCTGTTTATAATTGTTTCTTTGTTTTGAGTAGTGGTTTTATTATCCCTTTTGATTGGTTCAATTACTAAGGTTTTATTATCGCTTTCTTCTACCGTCGTTTCTATGATTGCGATATCGGTGGTTTCTATATGAGTTTCTTGAGAAGCCTCCCTGGGCTTATTAAAATAGTAAATGGAAGCCGTAGCAATGCCTGCAACGCCCAATACTACGCCCGAAACCTTGGCAAAGCTGGCTAGCTTGGAGGTCTTAGCCTTTGCCATACTAGGTCTAGAGCCTGCCGAAAGGTCTAGCTCACTACTAATCTTGTCCCAAAGGTCGCTTGGCGCCTTAGACTCGTAGTCCCTAAGTTTATCCCTAAATAGTTTATCTATATTTTTCATCTCTCTCTGTTTTCATCCTGTTCAACTCATCTCTCAATATCTTCTTGGCCTTATAAAGATTAGACTTAACGCTGTTTGGGGTTTGTCCCAACATCTCTGAGATTTCTCCATTGCTATAGCCTTCTATGGCAGATAGGTTGAATAGCAACCTCAATGAGTTAGGCAGTTTTTGGATAAGGTCGATAAGCTCATCCTCACTAAATTCCATATCCGTCTCAAACGCCTCATGATTTCCCTTTTCAATATGATCTCTCACAACGTGGTTATGCTTTAGGTTAGCCTTATACATATTGATAGCATTATTAATCATTACCCTCTTCATCCAAGCCTCAAAAGAACCAGTATCTTTGTAAGAATCTATGTTTTGAAATATTCTTATCCAGCCTTCCATCATCATATCCTCGGCTTCAAAGTCAGAATGAGAATACCTCTTACATATAGTAAACATAAGGTTTTTATATTTCTCAAACAGTCTTTGTTGAGCCCGCTTATCCATATTCTTACATCCCTTGACAATAGCCTTAAGTTCCTTATTATTCTTCATAGATTCGCCTTACATACATATAAACAAGCAATGGGTAACAAAAGTAAGTGAAGGAATGTTTATTTTGCGATAATAATCTTATTATCCATTCTGTATTTACCGTCTTTGGATACTAAAACAACAGGGTATACACCGGTTTCAAGGTCTAGACTTAGCTTAAGATTACTAGTGTTTCTAGCTATGCTACCGCTGTACACAATCCTGCCACTAGAATTATAAATATAGATCAAATAATCTCTATTATTATTATCAAGACTAATATTAATCTTACCGCTAGATGGGTTTGGTATTATTCTAAATTCATTACTAGCCTCCATGGCCTCCTCATCTTCAAGACCAACGATTGATACATCGCCAATTGCCATAATATATTCCCCCTCCCAGAGAGAATTGAGGGTTAGGTATCCTTCCGTAACGCTTTGAGGTGTTGTGGTCCTTACTGGAATCCAAGGAGAGTTAGAATTGGGTCTATACATAATCATCAATGAGTCGACTCCTGAATAGCTTCTAAGGAGTTCATTATCAAAATTGAAACTACCTGCAGCAGTACGGAAGAAGAAGTTGGATGAAATCTTAGCTTCTTCTAGGTTAATACCCTCAATTGTCCAATAATGCTTATGTGATATTCTTTCAATACCCTGAGGAAGTAAGGCGTCTCTATCTTCACCCACCCAGTTGAGGGTAACTCTTAAGAATACTGAGTCTTCCAAGCTCTCGACCCCTGCATAGAAGCCTGTATTAGGGAAATCAACCCTACCAGAACCATGGATCGTCTTATATAGGTCGAGTGTGGCGTCTGCAAGCTGTTCTTCAATATCCAAAAACGCATTAATAGGAGTAAAAGGTAGGCTGATAGTATCAATAGTAGTATTGCCCACAAACTCAATAATAGTATTAAATCTATTCCAGTCCGCATCGAAGAAGCTAATAGGTACCCTATTATAATTCAAACCCTTGTTGTTTCCTACAAAAGACTGCCTAACTCCAATAATAGCTTGGTTGTCAGAGAAGTCTTTTTGAGTAAGTCTATAATGATTATAGCCCGAGTCAAGAACGTGGAAGTCCCAGTAATCGCTTAGGTCTATACCTGTTTTGTTACTAAGATAATCCCTCATCTCAAACGTATTAATATAATGATAACCATGGTCGCTTAGCATATCCCTGACGGCTGGATAAAATATACTATCTCCCAAAAAGCCTTTGAGATTATGCACAACTGCAGCTCCCTTTCTATATGTGGTCCTTGAATATATATTATTTCCTTCCACAGGATATAAAGCCCTATAGCCTTCGTTATGAGGCAGGACATTGAGTATCCATTCCTGCTCCTTCCTAAAATAATTCTTTGCATACTCCCTACCGAAGGCAGCCTCCATACTTAGGTTCTCGGTCATAGAGGTCCATCCCTCCTTAATCCACATATTGCTTTCGGTCTCTCCTCCCATATAGTTCCCAAACCAAGAATGCCCCAGCTCATGAACTATATTACTATTATTTCCATCCCCACTACCAATGGCTGCAGACCTAGCAAGAGCAATATTGTCCACATGTTCCATCGAGCCATTAGGCGTTACACAATACGCAACCTTATTAAAAGGGAAGGCTCCAAACTTAGACTCAAGGTTATGGAAGGCATTCTTAATCATATCTACCTTGGCGCTAACGGCTAAGGAGTCTTGTGAAAAGCACCATATCTCCAAAGGCATCTCTTTTTCTAGCCCAATAAGCGTATCACCTACAAGTACAAAGTCTGCAATTGTCATAGAGGCAAGGTATGGAGCAATATTTTGTGGTATCCTATAATGATAGGATGAGGTGGAGTCGCTAGGGCTAGCCACACTATCCAATATTCCTCCACAATAGACCTGCCTATTATTCCTAGTGGTTATATTATATGAGAACCTAGCCTTATCATTAAACATATCCTGACAAGGGAACCAGCTTCTTCCAAATGAATGTGGGTTGTCCATAATTGCAACATTGAGTGTATAAATAATATTATTATCATAGTGAATACCTCCCCAGCCATAGGCTTCTACAACCTGTGACCCGGTATACTTTACCTTGATATCTACTATATCATTATTAACTACTCCATAAGGAAGCTCGAAGATTAAGGCAGGGGAGTTATAAAGAAAATTGACCGGGCTGGAGTCCACCCATACCGAATCGACCTCTTGGTTGAGAAGGCTAAGCCTTGCCCATTTATGCTCGGGCTCAATCACCCTAGCCTCAATCTCACAATAGCCCGTATGGGCATTAGGGATTAGATTATTAACATCCAAGCTAATATTATAGCTTTCTACATTGATAGAATCAACGCTCTGTCCCCTTATCTGCCCTATTGCAAAAAGGCAGGCAAATAATATAATAGCAAATAGTAAATCTCTTTTCATAGCATAGAACTTCTAATAATTAAGACTACAAAGATAGTAAATTTATGGAATAAAAAAAGGCGTGAACCTAAATTCACGCCTCTTAAACTCTCTAAGTGACTGAACTGGGATTCGAACCCAGGACCCCATCCTTAAAAGGGATGTGCTCTACCGGCTGAGCTATTCAGTCTTATAACTAAAAAAACATCGTTATCTCGAAAAGACGTTTGCAAAAGTACTACATTTTTCCATACTACCAAACTTTTCAAGGAGTTTTATTTTACCCCACAGCTTAACCTTCTTGAAATCAAATCAATAATTCTTGAATCTTTTTTCTCTAATCTCTTATCAAGCCCATGAAACCACGAGTAAACACTCGGGCTGCGGCCTATAAAAAACAAATTAATTGGTTTTCTCTTCTAGAATCAAAAATAATGAGTATTATTGCACATTATAAAACGAAAAACTAAATGAATATGGAAAGCAAAGAGATAAAACTTAAGCAAGGCATAGATAATATAGAGTTTGGTAACTCAATCAATAAAGTTGTTGAGCTTTGGGGAAAACCAAGTACAGCAGAAAATATAGGCGAAGAGATTGGTGAGTCCACTACCATGCTCCACTACGACGAAAAAGACCTAACCCTATTCTTTGAGGGAGAGGAGAGTGAGGTCTTGATATGTATTGATATCAACAATCCAAATACCCTACTCTTTGGAGAGGAGATAATTGATAAGTCCTCCAAATTTATTATAGACCTTATGGCAAAGAATAATATAGAAGACAAGGAGGTTGAAGACGAAGAATGGGGTGAGAGAAGGGTTTCCTTTCATGAGGCAAATATTGACTTCTATTTTATAGACAACGAATTGGTTTCTATAACCTATGGCAAATAAGAGTCCGGTATTTCCCCTATTCTTGTTTCCCAATATTCAATACCTTAGAGAACTAGCTCAATACCCCAAGGTATATATTGAAACAATGGAGACCTATCCCAAACAAACCTTTAGGAATCGATTCCTAATTTATTCGGAGTCGGGGCCTATGGACATCATTATTCCAATTCAAAAGCAAGACAGGGATAATAGAAGACTTAATAATGCGATTATATCCTATAAAGACTCATGGAATAGGAGGGCATATAGAGCAATTGTTGCCGCCTATAGCAATAGCCCTTATTTTGAATATTTCTGGGATGAGGTCTCTAGGTTCTTCCTTAGCGAATACCAATACCTTGCTGAGCTTAACCTAGAGGTCCTCACTTATATCCTCAAGAGGTGGGAGATTGGAACAGAGATAGAAACAACCAAAGAATATAAGCCTTCTCAATATTATTCCAAGGATTATAGGGAAGGCTTCCTACCCAGGAATCAAAGGGATTTCCAACATAAAGAATATTTCCAATGCTTTAATCCCAGACATGGTTTTATCAATAATCTATCTTGTTTAGACCTTCTATTTAACGAAGGAAGATATGGAAGGAATTTTATTTTTGATTAAATAAGAGGACTTCAGCTATTTTTTATTTATCTTTGCAAATCTATAGTATAAAACAATAATTGAACTATGGTTTATTTTTATGCGTTTTTGATAGCCGTTGGATTCGTTCTCTTATTAATGCCAAGCTATATTAAGCTTATGCTTAGACATAGGGTTTTGGATAGGTCGGGAGGCAGAAAGATACATCAGGGAGAGAAAGTAAATATGGGAGGGATAGTGATTTTCCTTGGTTTTGCAGCCTCTTACCTCTTTTCAATGCCAGTCCTAATTAATTCAGTTTCAATTGACCTTGTTCTAGAAATCATAATACTTCTCTCCATAGTCTTGATTGTGGGAGTAAGAGACGATATGAACTCATTAACCCCGCTCAATAAGGTTGTGGTAGAGATAATAATAGGCTATTTCCTCTTTAAGATAGGAGTAAAAATAGAAAGCTTCTATGGGCTTTTCGGTATATATGAGATACCAGATTGGCTAAGCCTTACCATAAGTATATTCTTCCTAATAGTAATAACCAATGCCTTCAACCTAATAGACGGAGTGGATGGGCAGAGCGGAACACAGGCCATAGTAACCATTATTCCACTCTTTTTATTCTTTGCCTTTATGGTCCCAAGGGCTACCAGCTCTGCATTGGTTGGTTCTCCAATCCTTTGGTCCCTACTATCCATAAGCCTTATTGGCGCAATATTCGCATACCTATTCTATAATTGGGAGCCGTCCAAGGTGTTTATGGGTGATACGGGAAGCCTAGTAATTGGCACCATACTATCCATACTAATCATTGTAGGTATACAATATAACGGATATTATGGAGATGAAATAACCATTGCAGGTGCAGCCATTAAGTCGAATATAGGAGTAGTAGTAATGTTCTTCTTCCTACCTCTAGCTGACACCCTTAGGGTGATGTCAGCAAGGCTAATGAAGAAACAATCACCATTCTACCCCGATAAGACCCATGTTCACCACTTTATACTCCGTACAGGAGGCACACATAGAGAGTCGGCCCTAACCACAATGACAATCTCAATAGTCATAACCATAATAGGTCTATTCCTAGCCACCAAGCTCAACGATAACTACTTTATCCCATTGATGATAGTCTTATTTGCAGTCTATGTATTAATCCTAATATGGTATACTAATTTCAGAGTAAAACGATTAAAAAAAAATAATAATAATTCCAATAATGAGCGAAGTTAAAGATTTAGTAATCAATATAGAAAATGCTAAGATATTTCAAGACAGAGAGGTATTAAGCGATGTAAATCTAAAGGTGGAGAAGGGCGAATTTATATACCTAATAGGTAAGACGGGTTCGGGAAAGAGTTCTTTGCTCAAAACCCTATACGCCGACCTACCACTAATGGGCGGCAAGATGGAGGTATGTGGTTATGATATAGGCAACCTAAAGAAAAAGAACGTACCAATGCTTAGGCGAAAGCTAGGCATAATCTTCCAAGACTTCCAGCTCCTCCAAGACCGAAACGTATACGAAAACGTAGCCTTCGTTCTCCGTTCCACAGGAGTAAAGGACAAGTCTCAGATAGCCCTAAAAGTAGGTAAGGCATTGGATGATGTAGGCCTTAGCGATAAGGCAAATGCTAATATATTCAGCCTGTCCGAAGGGGAGATGCAGAGAGTCAATATAGCAAGAGCAATAGTCAATAGCCCCGAGCTAATAATTGCGGACGAGCCAACGGGCAACCTCGACCCAATCACAGCAGAAGAGATTACAGAACTCCTCCAAAAGATTAGTGAAGACCATAAGACCACAGTAATAATGGCGACTCATAATTTCTTAGTAATAGAGAAGTTTCGCAAAAGGGTAATCTGTACCGAAGACGGCAGGCTAATCGATTGATAAATAATAGCCAAGCTTATATATATCCAATAAGATAAGGTTGGGCTTCCTACTCTTTAGGTTTAGTTCAATAGCCTTATGAAACATAGAATAAAAAGCCTTTAGAGGAATCTTTAATCCAAACTTTCTTGCAAAGTGATAGGCCTTAACCAGCTTAATATCAAAAAACTCATCCTCTCTATACTTAGTCCCTATAAGGCTGCTAAGGTTGTGGATGGAATTGCGGGTATTTCTAAGAAAGTCCTCACTATCATATAATCCAATATGAATAACGGGGTTTTTAATAATCTTGAACCTATAGCCCTTCTTTCTTAGCTCAATCCCAAACACAGTATCCTCATGCCCATAACCATCGAAGCTAACATCCAGAAGAGTAGAGAGATAGACCTCCCTTTTTATAAGAAAGTTATTAGTCATAAAATGCTTGGCATCCTCCCTATTGCAAGACGATTCCCTTTTGACCCCATATATCCAATGCAAATATTCATTCGGCTCAATCACCTCCCTTTCGGGATAAATCCTACCACCACTAATAATATCCGCCTCATCCCTATGATTAATATAGAGATTGATAAAGTTCTTGGAAGGAATCTTAGCGTCGCAGTCCAAGAATAAGAGATAAGGGTATTTGGCATCCTTAGCAAGCTTATTGCGGATGGAAGAGCGTCCTAGGTTGGCCTCCAGATACTTATAGCGGATGTTCTCAATGGAGTTAAGGTCCTTATAGCTCTCAATAATATTCGGTGAATTATCGTCATAGACCAATATCTCATAATCTATCTTCAAAGATCGAGCCTGGTCATTAAGCTCCAGAATCATCTCAGTAGAATCAAAATTATAGACAGGTATAAGTATCGACAACATTCTAATTAATTTTATTCAATAAATCAAAGAGTTTCTCCTCCTCCATTTCCCAAGAAAGCTCCTTCTTGGCCCTATAAGTATTCTCAATAAACCTCCTCCTCTTTTCCTCCTCCTCAATAAGAGAATTGATAGTCTTAGCAATCTCAATAGGCTTATGGCTATAGAAGAACTCACCAATATCGAACGCTTCAATAATAGGTTTTATTTCGCTAAGGGGAGTAATAAGTATGGGAATATTAGCATGGATATACTCAAAAAGCTTATTAGGCAGGCTTATAGCATAGTTGAGGTTGGTATCCTTATCGAGGGAAAGCCCAATATCAGCATTAAAAGTATATTGAATCATATCGTCGAAGCTAAGTCTACCCGGAAACCTAATCTTTGAGCTTAGATTCAAGTCTTTAGCCCTATCCTTAAGCTCATCGTAGAGGTCGCCATCACCAATAATATACAAAATAGCATCCACCCATTCCATAGCTTCCACCAGCTCCTCCATACCTCTCTCAATATTACAACCACCCCCTTGCCATATCAGCACAGGCTTGTCCAGAGGCATGCCCAAGTCTTCCCTAGTCTTATGCTTTTTCGTTAGACCAATCTCAGGGATATTTCTAATAATCGTAGAGTCCTTACCATAGCTTTCCTTAAAATGCCTCGCAATAGGCTCACAAACAGTAACCACATTCTCAAGCCTAGGCAGGATGAAGCCCTCACTAAACTTCCAAAACCTCTTAGCCATCTTATTATACTTAAGCTCAGGCACCTCAGTAAAATGCTCGTGAGAATCGAACATAAGCTTCTTTCTCCTAATCTTACTAACCAAGAAATTAGCCCATAAGGTGTCGAGGTCATTAGCCCAA
>FZPS01000187.1_pt127 | contig 14500 bp, 12 predicted proteins | sample 1817821 | NCBI WGS metagenome assembly FZPS01 (sample SAMEA104158645, study PRJEB21678) | metagenome | place: Germany | collected 2015-04-21 | reverse complement strand
GAGACAGATCGCTTGGTTCCCCCATCATTTAGGGAGCGCTCTGTCGATCACTCCCTAAATGGTGGGGATTCAATTTTTTGCCCACAATAATTTTACTCATACACAAAATAGAACCGCCTTTAATTAAGTGATATGCTCCCTGTCTAATTGACAGGGGGCAGTTCAAAGGGCAGTTCCACTTAAATTTAATTATTTCTTGATTTTGTTTCAATTTCTTCTTTAACCATTGCGATAAAAGCATCAAGGCTTAAGGTTTCTGATTTTTTCTTACCATAGCGACGAACATTAACAGCACTAGCTTCTACCTCATTATCACCAACAACTAAAGCGAATGGTAATTTCTCAGTTTGAGCTTCACGAATCTTGTAACCCATCTTCTCTTCACGTAAATCAACTTCAACACGCATACCCGCCATACGAAGTGCATCTTCAACCTTCTTCGCATAGTCAGCATGGGCTTCATTGGAAACAGGAATAATGCGTGCTTGAACAGGTGCTAACCATGTTGGGAAAGCTCCCTTATACTCTTCAATTAAGAAAGCAACGAAACGCTCCATCGTTCCTACAATTCCACGGTGAATAACAACTGGTCTGTGTTCTTGACCATCCTCACCAATATATGATAAGTCAAAGCGTTCTGCAGCCTGGTAGTCTAGTTGAACAGTTGATAATGTTTCATCTTTACCTAGCGCAGTTTTTACTTGTACATCAAGCTTCGGACCGTAGAATGCCGCTTCTCCTACAGCTTCAACATACTCCAAATTCATTTCTTCCATTGTTTCTTTTAATGTTGCTTGTGCCATTTCCCACATTTCATCATTATCGATATATTTCTCTTTATCTTCTGGGTCACGATATGATAAACGGAAGTAGAAGTCTTCAATGCCAAAGTCACGATAAACATTTTGAACAAGCTCTACAACTCGAATAAATTCTTCTTTCAACTGATCTGGTCTAGCAAAAATATGTGCATCATTTAAAGTCATCGCACGTACACGTTGTAAACCTGCAAGTGCACCTGACATTTCATGACGGTGCATCATACCAAGTTCAGCAATTCGAACTGGTAAATGACGGTAGCTGTACAGTTGATTTTTATATACCATCATATGGTGTGGACAGTTCATTGGACGAAGCACAAGATCTTCGTTATCCATTTCTAATGTTGGGAACATATCATCTTTATAGTGATCCCAATGTCCACTTGTTTTATATAACTCTACACTACCCAAAACAGGTGTATAAACGTGGTCATAGCCTAGTTTTTCTTCAATATCAACGATATAGCGCTCAATAATACGGCGAATTGTTGCACCTTTTGGTAACCAGATTGGTAATCCTTGACCTACTTTTTGTGATACAGTAAATAGTCCTAATTCTTTACCTAATTTACGATGGTCACGCTCTTTAGCCTCTTCACGTAAGCGTAAGTATTCATCTAAATCAGCCTGTTTATTAAAGACTGTTCCATAAATACGCTGAAGCATTTTGTTATTACTATCTCCACGCCAGTACGCACCTGAAATACTCAGTAGCTTAAATACTTTGATTTTGCTCGTTGATGGGACGTGTACACCACGGCAAAGGTCGAAAAATTCACCTTGCTCATAAATCGTTACTGTCTCATCTTCTGGAATAGCTTCAAGTAGTTCTAGCTTTAAGTTATCGCCTTCATCACGATAAAGTCTCTCCGCTTCAGCACGGCTCACTTCAACTCGTCTAATTTCAAGATTTTCATCAATAATACGTTGCATTTCTTTTTCAATCTTAGGTAAATCTTCTGGTGTTAATGATTGGTCTAAATCAAAATCATAATAAAAACCATCCTCAATTGTTGGACCTACACCAAGTTTGACATCATGGCCATACAAGCGTTTAATCGCTTGTGCCATTACGTGGGCTGCTGAGTGACGCATGATTTCTAAGCCCTCAGGTTGTTTATTTGTAATAATCGCGATTTCACCATCTCCTGGTAGTGGTGTTTTTAAATCGTAATACACTTGGTCCAGTGTTACTGCTAAAGCTTGCTTTCTTAAACCTGGAGAAATTGATTGTGCAATGTCTTCTCCTGTTGTTCCTTTTGGAAACGCCTTTTGTGCTCCGTCAGGAAATGTAATTAAAATTTGATTTTCCATTCTGTGTACGCTCCTTTATTTATAAAAATCTGTGCAATAAAAAAAGCCTATCTCTCTGCGTCATACGCAAAGGGACAAGCATTAACTCGTGGTTCCACCCTCGTTCCCAAACAAAGTCATACCATTGTTTGGCTCATAGGCTCTGTAACGTAGAGTGACGCCATTTTCTACTATTATGTTCAAAAATGGAGTTCAAAGGTGGTAACTATTAGTAGATTGAACAGGAAGATTTCAGCACGACTTCCCTCTCTTTTGAACATCAGACTAATAATCATGTCCTTATCATAACTTATCGTTATCAAATTATGCTTTAGATTATAAAGGTTTAATTATGAAAAATCAAGTCAAACTATTAAGTTTGATTTTCAAACGGAAATGTGTGATTGTGAATCATGACTAGACGTTCATCAAATATGTTTTGAAGTGATATAAGTACAGGATCCGTTTCATTGTCTGGATAAACTAATATTTGTCTTGGATTAAGTGCCAGAAAAGGACTGAGCTTCTGTTCGTTTTGAGCAAATTGGTAGATATGAATGGGTGTTTCTAATACTTTTCGATTTAGTTCTTCTTTTGTGTAATAATGCCCATTTTCATGATAAATATCTCCTTCACCATTTCTCCACTTAACAAAACAAAGTGGCCCCTTATCTCGTGCCCTCACGTACTCCCTAAGCGATTCTAAAAATACTTGGTAACGTTCTTCTTGTTTCTTTTCATCAATCGACCGTGCTACGACTTCCTCTAACAACCAACCTGCTTGCTCAAAAAATATATGCTTTTGTTTATCATAGTAGAAGAATGATTGATCTGGATCAACAGTAAAGTACTGTTGCATTGTTGCTCTTAAGTCTGATAAGAAAGTTACATCTCGATATTGGTCAGTTAAGAGCATTTGTGCTGCAAAGGATAAAATTGCATTCATTTCATCAAAATCATAATAAAAATATTGATTGATCAAAATCTCGATGAGCATCGGTTTTAGATCAACAGAATAAAACATTTGGGTTAACATCTGAATCGTTTTATCATGATCCTGATCAAGAATTTCTAACTTTTGATCATCTAGTACTCGCCACATTCGCTGCTCTTTAATCAGCTTGTCTTTAAACATCGTTAGGTCAAGTTCATGATCAAATTTAATTTTCACCATTTAATCACATCCATCTCTTCTAACACTGTTATATTGTATGGATGTTATTTTAAAAAAATGATTAAATATCGGTTGATATTAAAATAGGTGGACGAGATTAACGAATCCCCCACCTATTAACTAAATAAAATCTAAGCTTATCGTTGACTTTCACCATTAATTTCAACAGGAATACTTAATTGATGAATCCGTTCAATAATTCTTCCTGCTTTAACCTGTTCAATGTCACCTCTTGTAGTTGTTGAAAGATGTTTTTCGAGTTGGCTGAGTGAATAGTTTGAACTGAAGAATGTTGGTAATCCTTCCATCATGCGATATTGTAAAATTGAGCCTAATACTTCATCTCTAAACCAAGCAGAAATTGACTCTGCACCAATATCATCTAACATCAAAACTGATACCTTTTTGAATTGATCAATCTTTTCACTAATTGAATCATCTTTAATCGATGATTTAATTTCTCGGACAAATTCAGGCATGTAAATTAACATCGATTCAATCCCACGATCCGCTAATTCATTTGCAATGGCGCCGAGGAAGTATGTTTTTCCAACGCCGAAGGGACCGTAGAAATACAGCCCTTTTTGAGGAAGCTTCTCACCAGCTTCATTTAAAAACCTTGATATCTCAACAATTGCTCGGTGTCTTGCTGAATCATTACCGTGAATGTTTGCAATTGAGGCGTGGAGAATATCTTTAGGCATATATAAGCTTTTGATAAGTGATGCTCTCTCTTGCTGTGCTTCTCTAATTATCGTATATTTACATTTTTCATAGCTAACATGGATATGCTTCCCGTCCACTTCTAATCGTGGTTTGTAGCCTGGTAAAATATTGTTTGAACATCCATTTTCCGGACAATTAGTACAATCCTTATTTTGTGATTGATATTCGTACAGTTTAATTAATTGTCGATCAATTGATTCCTGATCCAATTGAGGATTAGCTTGCAGGATTTGCTGAATTTCTGGATCATTGATTATATCAGTACGCATTTTTTGATAAACGTCTTGAAATGACGCATTGTCCTTCATCCACTTCTTTAAAGATGCTTGTATGGATTCCACGGCTTATTCACCTCTACCCAGTTTAGTTTTTATTTTTGAAAGATTGTAAAATTTGATCAATATCTGCTGTAACTTCGGCTGGTTGACTATCTTCTTTTTTCTTACGATTCTTAAACCATTCAGGCACGACTTCTTGACTCTTTCGTCTTTGACCATAGTTTGTTTGTTTTTTCTGATCCCATTGTTGGTATTTATTATTTTCTGATTTTGCTAAAGTCATCGCTTGTTGGACTGTTTTAACATTTTTCCGTGACCAATGACTTGCGATTTTCTCTAAATAGGAACGAGTTAATTTCATATCTGTTTTAAGCATTACGTAATGAATCAAAACATTCATAACGCCCGGCTCAAGTCCTTGTGCATCCATAATATTAGCAATCATTTTTAGATCTTGTTGAGATGCTTGACGACCACTAGATAAATCTTCTAACAATTCTTTTGGACTAATTGTCTCCATTCGTTCAACAAATAAATCTCTTTTTGATTTCTTCGGTTCTTGATCAGTCTGCTTAATTCGTTCTCTCTGATTAACGATATTCACTTGTTGTGCAGGCAATGTTTCAACTAAATCGAGACAGGCATTCTTAAATTCTTCACGATTTAAATCATGCTGACTCGTAAGCGCCCATTGGATTGCTTTATCGAGTTGCGTTGTCGATAACTGATAAAGTCCGCCCATTTGCTCAATTAATTTAATATTGTCATCAGTTAAAATTCTTTCTACTGGTAACATTCGATCAGCTAGGCTCTTCTCTAGCCACTTCCAGTCAATGTTTTGATACTGAACATTAGGCTCTGCTTGTGTTTCTGCTTCTTGATTTATTTTTACAAATGATTGTGCTGCACCGTCATATTTAAACACATCCGAGAAGTGAGCTGTTACGTTTTTTCCTAGCTGGTTTTTATCTTGAATATCAAAAATTGAACTAACAGATTCTTTAATTGCCTGATATTTAATTCGGCCAATTTGATGACGTAATAATTGCGTTAATAAATCATGCTTTAAAAATTGTTTAACTGTAAGTGGTTCATTTAATTGATAGTGATAAATCGAACCGTGCTCCAGTTCATGTTTATATGTATGAATCAAACCAATTGCCTCACATTTTAATCGAGCTTGATAGATGACTGTCAATGGTCGATCTAGTAGTTGCATTAAATGATGGTGGCTATGCTTTTGATTCGCTTGAATAAGATGATATAAAGTAACGTAAAGCGCCGTTGCATCCACACCAATAATCGGTTGATACAATTGATAGAGTGCTTGATAGTGATCATCTGTAATTGAACACTGGTTAATAATTGTGAAATGATCAGAGGGGAGTATTTTCCCAATTGATTGGTGCATGGTATGCCTCCTTTATTAATGTTGACTCTATTATAGCACAAAGAAAAAAGAGGCTGGGACAAAACTCAGCTAAGATGAATAAGGAATTCAGTTAATCAAATGGATTCCTTTTTTGCCATCATCATTTAATAGGCTGATCATCTCTAATATAAACTAAAGGTGTCACTTTGTGATTCTCACTCTGGGTGGACGCTTTCCGCAGGATCGGCCTCAACTTTTATTGCTCCACTACCGTGTTGCAATAAGGGTTTTCGGACTCGATCTTTTCCCGCAGGAGTCGCCACCCGCCGTTTAAATCACTCGATAGGCGCTCGTTAAATAAGCAAACAGGCGCTATCTATCGGAAACGTAAAGTAGATGTTGAGCCATTCTTCGGGTTTCACTCGTTTATCATTAATGGGGAAATCCAAAGTACACCATGAACTCGGATTTGCGTAATTGGCAGTGAACTTAAGAAAATGCACTGCCAATTACGCTAAAAATCCAATCAACCAAAACGATCATAAAAACAAAAACGGTTCTATTTACGAAAAATTCGTAAATAGAACCGTTTTTTTACTCAGTGAGACTAGTTATGTCCGAGACTCATTTATCTTTTTTATTCGAATAATTCATAATTTCTTTTAGTTCATCTAAAAAGACATTAATGTCTTTAAATTGGCGATAGACAGATGCAAAACGAACATAAGCAACTTCGTCAATTTGAGCCAAATGATCCATTACAAGCTCTCCGACATCTTTACTTTCTACCTCAGCAGAGCCTCGACTACGTAATTCTCTCTCGACATCTATAGCCAGTTGTTTTAATTGTTCATGAGATACTGGTCTTTTCTCACAAGCTTTAATTAAGCCTCGAATTAACTTCTCACGACTAAACGCCTCTCGAACGCCTTCTTTCTTCACGACGATTAATGGCATTTCTTCAATGCGTTCAAAAGTTGTAAATCGATAGCTACACTCTTCACATTCACGACGTCTTCGAATTGCGTCCCCTTCTTCAATTGGACGAGAATCTAAGACACGGGTATTCTTATTTTGACAGGTTGGACAGCGCATATTCTTTCATTCCCACCTTTAATTAATAGATTTGTTCTTGTTGATCTAGTTCTTGTAATTCTTTTGATAAAGCTTTATATAGTTTAGGGATTAAATTATGACTAAACCCTAAGTCAAATAGGCCGCCTTCTGTCGTAATTGAAAAGTCTACTGCAGTTCTATACGGCTTGACCATAATAATGGTAACAATAATAAAGGCACGTCGCTTGCCTTTATAGTTAATACTAATTTCACCATGTTTTTCAGATTCTGAGTTAATTTCGCAATTTGGAAGTTGTCTAAAATAGCGAAGTACTGTATCAAATGCTTTATCTTTTGTTGTTCGATAGTATTTCGTTCTTAAATTCTTGTCCCAATGATTATCTCTAGATTCTGAATGATTATTAAAATATTTATTCAGAGTTTCCTTAAATCCCATGTATGACACCCCATTAATATAAAAATTTGTAAAACAAGTATTTACCGAGCACAAGTATAATAGTCTAGTTCTAATTATAGCATCAATTCATGATAATTACGATATTTTTAGTAAAACCGATTACATCTTAATACTTAGTAAGATTTAATCTGTTTTGAGACTATTTAAAAGCTGTTCAAATTGTTCAGCTGTCACTTCTTTGGTGCCATTATTATCAATCACATAATCTGCTTTTTGCTTCTTCTCTTCTATTGAAATCTGTGAATTAATTCTTTGTTCTGCTTCTAATTTGGTCAATTGATCTCGATGCATTAATCGGTCAAGTTGTGTCTTTCGTGTCGTGTAAACGACAATAACTTTATCGACTAAATTAGTTAAGTTAAGCTCGTACAATAAAGGAATATCAAGTACAACAAGCGCATGTCCTTCACTAATCAATCGATCCCTTTCCTCGATTAATTGATCAATTATGATTGGATGAACAATTTGATTAAGTAAGTCACGTTTTGCTTTATCGTTAAAAATTAATTCGGCTAATTTCTTGCGATTAATTTTTTGATCACTTGATAAAATATCATCGCCAAATGCACGCAATACTTGTTGATATGCGCGCTGATTTGGTTCGATTACTTGATGTGAAATCTGATCAGCATCAATAATCGGAATATTTTCACGGATAAAAAGTTGAGTAACAGTACTTTTGCCAGTCGCAATACTTCCAGTTAAACCAAGAACCTTTGTCATTTTATCACCTACATAATTATAATTACGGTAAATTTATTCTTAGCCAATCCAAAAACGACTTATTCCAATGATAATTAGTAAAATACCAGGAATATAGCGAACCCATGGAGCTAATTCTTCTTTGGCAAACTTTCTTCCAATGTATAGTCCAATAGCTAAAAATGTTGCCGTCATAAAAATAATAAAAATGATTGCGATTAAATCGATTCCTACAAGTGAAGCACCTAGTCCTGCAGCACTTGCATCTATTGATAACGCCATTGCTAACCAAACAACTTCTAAACCAGTAATATCTCCAGACTGATCAAGGTCAGCTAAGACTGGTTTTTTCAAAATACTTATTACAATGCCTAACCGTTTAAGTTCAATATTATACTGTTTTTCAACTGTTTGTTTCGGTTGATCAAATGAGACGAGATTATATATACCTAAACCGATCAATAATATGGCACCGATAAATGTAATCAATGTTTCATTTAGCAATAATGATAATAATTGACCAGCAAGCATCGCTATTCCAAAAGCTAATCCTGAACAAATACCGATAACGAGTATCATCGGTTTAGATAGAGTCATCTTTTTTAATCCATAGCTAAAAGCAACCATAAAACAATCGATACTAACTGCGATTCCTAAAAATAATAAGGAGAATATTTCAATCATCTCCACCCACAACTCCTTCAAGTCTTAAGTACAATAACTTAACTCGAAATAGTATATGGGTGGATGAAAAAAGGTGTGAGTCTTGATTGACTAAGAAATGAGTTGACAGCTAGGACAAATATGGGTACCACGGTTTGAGACTTTAAATTTCTCGATTTCTGAACCACAAGTCTTACATGGCTCACCTGTCTGACCGTAGACGTATAACTCTTGTTGGAATAACCCGATCTCACCTAAACTATTTGTATAACTTCTGATCGTTGTTCCACCTTGCTTGACAGCCTCTCTTAGTGTATCTTTTGCTTCTTTTAAAATGAATTGAACTTCTGTTTCAGATAATGATGTACCTTGACGTAGTGGATGGATTTTTGCTCTAAATAATGTCTCATCAACATAAATATTGCCCAACCCTGAAATAATTGTTTGATCGAGTAAAATATTTTTAATCGCTCGTGAGCTTTTTTTGATTTTGGGATAAATATCTTCAAATAAATACCCAGGCTCAAAAGGATCTGGACCAACCTGCGCAAGTGGCAGCTCAAGGTGACACTCGTCCTTGTTAAAAAGATGCATCGTCCCAAACTTTCTAACGTCATGATAATGTAGTGATCTTCCACTCTCAAAATTAAAGATCACATGTGTATGCTTGTCCTTAATTGCATCTTTAGGATAAATACCATACTTTCCTTCCATACGTAGATGAGATACTAATGAATAGTGATCTAGTTCAAAAATTAGAAACTTCCCTTTTCGGTTAATATCCTTGATTGATTGACCGATTAGTAACTGTTTAAAGATTGATACATCATCTGGTTTTTTAATAATCTTTGGCCAAAACACATCAACTGATGTAATCATTTCATCTTTAACTAGTTTTAACAATGATTGTCTAACTGTTTCGACCTCTGGTAATTCTGGCATAACTATTTCCTTTCTATTTAGCGTCGTACCATGATTCGCCCTGTGAAGCATCGACTTTAAGCGGTACTTTTAATGTGACCGTTTCAGTCATTACTTTCGGTACTAGCTCTAACAATTTGTCTGCTTCTTCTCTTGGCGCTTCAATAATTAACTCATCATGAACTTGTAGTAATAAGCGTGCTTCAAAATGTCCGGCTTTTAATGCATGATCTAAATCGATCATTGCTTTCTTAATAATGTCAGCTGCACTTCCTTGGATTGGCGTATTCATTGCGGTACGCTCAGCAAAACTACGTTGATTAAAGTTTCGGCTCGTGATCTCAGGTAAGTAACGTCTTCGATTCATCAATGTCGTCACATAGCCATCATGTTTTGCTTTATGAACGATATCATCCATATATTGTTTAACTCCAGGGTAGCTAACAAAGTATTGATCGATAAATGCTTGCGCTTCTTTTCGAGTGATTTTTAAGTTTTGTGATAAGCCATAATCACTAATTCCATAAACGATGCCAAAGTTAACGGCTTTAGCTTGTCTACGCATTAAGCTATCAACTTCATCTGCTGTAACATTAAAGACATCCATCGCAGTTTGAGTATGGATATCACGATCTGATTTAAATGCTTCAATTAGCTTCTCGTCATTAGCAATATGAGCTAATACTCTTAATTCAATTTGTGAATAGTCAAACGCTAAAATAATCCAATCGTTTTCACTTGGAATAAACGCTTTTCTAATTTTACGTCCTTCTTCCAATCGAATTGGGATGTTCTGTAAGTTTGGATCTACGGAACTTAAGCGGCCAGTCTGTGTTAGCGCCTGATTAAATCGTGTGTGAATTTTTTTATCATCATGAATTACTTTTAGCAAGCCTTCAATATATGTCGATTGTAATTTGCCAAGCTGACGATATAGTAAAATACTAGGGATAATTGGGTGTTTGTCCTCAAGCTTTTCTAATACGTCTGCTGATGTTGAATATCCCGTTTTAGTCTTCTTAATAACCGGAAGATTAAGCTTTTCAAATAAAATTTCACTTAACTGTTTCGGTGAATTAATATTAAAGGCCACTCCTGCTTGCTCATGGATCTCTGTTTCGATTGCACTTAATCGTGCTTTTAATTCACTTTGCATCACTTCTAATTGTTTTTCGTCAACTTTTACACCAGTTGACTCCATGTCAGCTAAGATCGATGCTAGTGGTAATTCAAGTTCTTTAAATAGGCTTTCTTGTTCATTTTCTTGTAATTTTGCCTCAGCATCTTTTTGCAATTGGAATAATGCTTTAGCTTTTCTTACTACGTGATCAGCAACAATTGCTTGCTCAGGTACAGCCATTTTGGCGCCCTTACCATATACCTCTTCATCAAATAACAGATTCTGATAACCTAATCGATGACTAATCGCTGGAATATCGTGACTATTTTCAGCTGGATTAATTAAATATGAAGCCAGTAATAAATCAAAGATAATACCTTTTACCTGAATACCATATCGTCTTAAGCTAACCATTACTTTTTTCGCATCGAAGGTAATCTTTTTCTTTGTTGAATCCTCAAGCCATTGTTTAAATTGATCTGATCCTAGTGCGACATCTGTTGGAATAAAGTAATTTCCTTGATCATTTGCAAGTCCAAAGCCGATAATCTCGCCAGTATGATAATTCTCTTCTAAGATTTCCACAGTAAACGCATCTGTTCCAGTAAGCTTAACCTCATCAAATGACGAGATAATCTTCAAATCGATTGGGCTTAATGTCTCTGTTTGTTCTGATTCATCACTTGACTCACCATCAAGTGAACTTAATAACGATTTAAAGCCTAAATCCTTAAATAATGCTGTTAATCTTGATTGATCATAGCCTTTATATGCAATTTGATCTAATTCTATCTCAACAGGTGAATCTTGGTTAATCGTCACTAACTCTTTACTTAGAAAAGCTAAGTCTTTCTGATTTGTTAGATTCTCTTTTAGCTTTTTACCACTAACTTGATCAAGGTTTTGATAGATATTTTCTAAAGTACCAAATTGATTTAACAGCTTAATCGCTGTTTTCTCACCGACACCTGTTACACCTGGGATGTTATCGGAACTATCTCCCATTAGTGCTTTCATATCAATAACTTGTTCAGGTTTAATCGTTAGCTTTTCCTCAAGGAATTCTGGCGTATAAATATCTAGCTCACTAATACCTTTTCTCGTAATTTGGACATGAACATCTTCAGATACTAGTTGAAGCATATCTTTATCACCAGTAATAACTTGAACATTAAAGTTAGCTTGAGCTGCTTTTTTTGCTAGAGTCCCAATAATATCATCCGCTTCATATTGTTCAAGCTCATAATGAACAATTGAGCTGGCATCTAACAACTCTCTCACTAATAAAAATTGCTCTGATAACTCAGGTGGCGTTTTTTGTCGACCACCTTTATAGTCTTTATATTTTGCATGGCGAAAAGTCGTTTTGCCTGCATCAAAAGCAATCATGATATGACTTGGATTTTCTTCTTCTAATACTTTCATCAGCATTTTTGTAAAACCAAATACTGCATTTGTATATACACCTTTATCATTTGATAATAAAGGAAGGGCAAAAAAGGCACGATATAAAATACTATTCCCATCAATTAAAATCAGTTTTTGTTTATCAGTCATAATTCGTCTCCTTTATTTTCAGTGCTATTAGTATTTTAACATGTTTAGAGCAAATAAAAAAACGAGTCGGTCAACTCGTTTAGTTTGTTAATCCATGTGTAATGGGTAAATTTATTTTAAATGTTGACCCTACGCCATACTGACTGTCAACTTCAATAAAACCACCATGTGCTTCAACTATATGTTTTACAATCGCTAAGCCAAGCCCAGTACCACCTGTTTCCCGACTACGCGCTTGATCAACTCGATAAAATCGTTCAAAAATTCGACCAATTAATGATTCAGGAATCCCAATACCATTATCTTTAACTGTTAATGTTAACCACTGTTGGTTCTTATAAGCTGAAACATGCACTTTACCATCTTTTTTTGAATAGCTAATTGCATTGTAAAGTAGATTTAAAATAACTTGTTTTAGACGTTGCTCATCACCAGTTAAATTTAAATCATCATTAACATCTAAGATTAGCTCAACATTCCGCTTATTGGCCATATCTTTAACGATTGTAACACTCTCACGAACAATTGATGAAAAATTAATTCTATTAAGATTAATTTTAAATTCATCTCGTTCTAGTTTACTTAATTCTAATAAATCGTGAATTAGAGATTGGAGTCGATCACTTTCTTTATAGATAATCGTCAGGAATTTCCGTGACATTTCTGGATCAATCGAATTATCGTCTAGCATTGTCTCGGCAAAACCTTTAATTGACGTAACTGGTGTCTTTAATTCATGCGATACATTCGCAACAAAATCTTTACGAATTTGTTCAACTTGTTTTAATTCACTAATATCATGAAATACGAAGACAAGGCCTCTTAATTCTCTACTTTCATTAAAAAATGGAACAGCAACGATTTCAATATAAATCTTTGCATTTCCTTTTGTTAAGGTAATTGAATTTTTAATTGTATCTTCATATAAGAAGGCATCTTGAACTGCTTGATAAATACTATCATGGGTTAAAACATGGTAGTACAGCTTATTCTTAACCTCCTGTTCGGTCAAATCAAATAGATTTGTAAATTTGCGATTAATTAATTGAACGTAACCCTGTGTATCTAGTAGCATAATTCCGCTTTCCATATTATCAATCACGGTATGCAGTTGTCTTGAATGCATTTTATCCTGTCGGTTTAAATTTTGTAAACTAAATGCAAGCTTGTTCACTGCATATCCTAACCGATCTACACCATGATGACTTTTCTCATAGGCACGGGCGCTATAGTTACCTTTAATTAATTCATCTAAGACAGCTTTAATTTGCTCATTCGGTTTTAAATAAGTTAGATATATTTGATAGATTAAGATGAAAATGACCGCATGTGCTCCGATTAAAGCTAGCACAATAATAATACGGTCGCTACCTTGGACAAGTGGAATGAATACATACAAGAGACTTAGAAAAAGAACGGTCAAAATAGTTACGAAAATAACAAAAGTGAATTTACTCGATCTTTTCAAACGTAGGCTCCTCCATTTTATAACCTAATCCTCTTATTGTTTTAATATAGATAGGTTGCTTCGTATCTGGCTCAATTTTTTCTCGAATATGGCTAACATGAACATCAACAATTCGTGTATCACCTGAGAAATCATAATTCCACACTGCACTAAGTAATTGATCGCGTGATAGAACTTTGCCTTTGTGTTTCGCTAAATATACAAGTAATTCAAATTCCTTCCTAGTAAAGGTGAGCTCTTCTCCATTTTGTAACACTTCATATCGTTCTGGAAAAATTATAATTTCTCCTACTTTTAGTTGTGAGGAATCATTTTCTACTTGCTTCTTTGTCCGACGTAAAATAGCTTTAATTCTAGCAATGACTTCCTTAGGGCTGAACGGCTTAGTCAAATAGTCGTCTGCTCCAAGCTCTAAACCAAGAACTTTATCAAATTCATCACCTTTAGCAGTCAACATCAGAATTGGTGTATCTACTTTCTCCTGTCTCAACCTTTTACAAACTTCGGTTCCTTCCATTCCTGGCAGCATCAAGTCAAGCACAATGAGATCAAATGCCTCATTCATCGCCTTGTCGAAAGCTTCTGTTCCAGAATATGCAACAGCGGTATCAAATCCTGCTTTTTCAATATTGTATTGTAATAATGTAACGATTGAATCCTCATCATCCACAATCAGTATTCTTTGACTCATTTCTCTACCCCCATTGTCTTTAATTTAATCATACAACTTAACTATGAAATTGTTGTTTAGTGCAAAATAAAAGTTAAGAGTATTGCAACCAAAATGTTAGAAGGTTGCACAAAAAGAAAAGGCTTGCCAGCCCTCTCAAAATACCCTACCGTTATTGGTGTCTAATCAATTAATGGTGGG
>FZPS01000094.1_pt557 | contig 14505 bp, 11 predicted proteins | sample 1817821 | NCBI WGS metagenome assembly FZPS01 (sample SAMEA104158645, study PRJEB21678) | metagenome | place: Germany | collected 2015-04-21 | reverse complement strand
CCCTTTGCCAGGGCTTTAAACAAGCCAATTGCTTGGGGGAAGAAGATAAAGGGAATTCCCATTACGGCAGCGTTCTTGTAAACAGGCAGATAGGCTTCCCAATCGGCATTCCAGGGGCCTTGGCCTTCTTGGCTGATAGCCAAAACCCGTGCTCCCCTGTCGCGCAGATCTTCCACCAGCTTCTGCTGCAGCGTGGTTTCTGCCGGAGACAGCGCGGCAATAACCAAGGTCTTGTCATCGATCAGCACCATGGGGCCGTGTCTTACATCAAGAACATGATAATAGCTGGCATGAATTTGGGGAATTTCAATCATGGCAATGGCCGCTTCACTGGCGATTCCTTCTAACTCCCCATCAGCCAAGATGACCACGTTCTCCCAGTCCTGCTCTGCGTTCTCGCGGGCAAGGTCACTGTACTTGTTCATGAACTCATCGCCGTTGGCAATGGCTTGATCGATTTCCTCGATGAGCGAATCGTCCCCAGCGATTATGCCTACCAAGAGCAGATTAGCGGCATAGAGGTTGGTTACAGTCCTGGTTTGGCAGACGCTCTCATCGAAGGCCCAGGGAATCTCCAGATTGACATCGGCGATCTTGCCAAGGGGACTGTCTACTCGTGCCGAAATCCCGATGACAGGGACACCCAGCACCTGGGCTTTCTCAACGGCGAGGATCACTTCGCTTGTTCCGCCCGAACGGGATGGGGCAATAATAACAGTGCCTTCCAGCATTTCCTTATACTGATCAAAATTAACCAATAAGTCCCCAGCGGCCATGGCATTGGCGGCCATACCCACTCTGATCTTGGTCGAGATGGAGCCGGAGCGGCAGAGGCAGTAACTCGATCCGCATCCGATAAAGGTCAAACTCTTCGGATTGTGGCGAGCCACTAGGTCCCGGATAGAGTCGGCTTTCTCCAGCATATAATCATAAGTCCGCCTCAATGCTTCGTATTGGCTGAAAATCTCTTTCTCAGTTAGGAACACAAAACCACTCCTTGCTGTTGTATTGTCTCTATTGCGTATGCAGCTGCTCCGGCTTTGCGGCACACCATGATTTTCGGCTTGCTCATTCCTGGGTACCAGGCAGTGCCGTTCACCAGGTAGAGAGATGCGGAACAGCAGTTCACCTCCCAGTGAGCCTGCCATCCAGCCGCCTAGATGCCTGAAGCGCTTGCCGCCTCCTTTCCCTTGTTCCAGCCTGAAGACAGGAACAACAGTGCCGCAGCTGCTGCCACCATGCTTGAAATCAGGAAAACCATCCTAATGCCGAAATGCTCGCCTATCATTCCCGCCAACACCGGTGCCAGGAGCCTGGCCAGACTGATCACGGTCACCTGCCAGCCCATCACGGTACCCAAGTATTGTCTGGGGACCTGCTTTGAGATAACGGCGACAATGACTACTTCTGTGATGGTCATCCCCACAGCATACAGGGGCTGGATAAGGTATAAGAACGTCATGCCGCGGACAGCGGCCATTCCCAGCCAGCGCAGACCGGCCAAAAACATGCCCCCTGCAACAAGTCTATGGCTCGACACCCTATCCGAAACAATGCCCAGGGCCAGCATCAACGGGATCTCGGGCCAGGATTGAACGGAAGTAAGCAGACCAAACTGCTTGTTAGTTACCTGCATGGTGTCTCTGAAGAAGATGTAATTCATCTGCATGCCCATGCTCTGGGCCAAAGTGAACATTCCCAGAGCCGCCAAAACCACTTTTAACTGGGTCGGCCACACAAAACCGCCTTTGGCGGTGGGGGCGCGATCAACCGCGTGGCTCTCCCCGCTCTTCACTTCCCGAGCAGAGATAAGGGTCAAGAGCAGGGCTGCGGCAAGGCAGGCTGCACCGAGATAAAAGGTGGAGGTTACTCCCCAATTGTCGAGAGTTTCTCCCATCAGCCACGCTGCCAGGACCCAGCCTACCGAAAAAGAGATCCGGTAGTAGCCATGCAGGCGCCCCAGCTGCTCCTGCAGGCCGAAGCGGGTGACCCAGTTGGCGGTAAAGGCGTTGAACAAGCTGGCGGCCAGTTGGTTGACGGCCAAGAGAGCCACAAATGAGCCGAGACGAGCAGCATGGGGAAAGAGAACTGTCACAGGAATCAGGAGAAGCAGAGCTCCTGCCAGAATCGGCTTTCTCCTGTCGAGCTTATCCGAGAGCTTGCCCAGACTGACTTGGGAAGTGATGGACAGGAAAGTGGCCATTCCTTGGATAATCCCGAACTGCTGCAGCGAAAACCCCCGGCCTGTAATCAATATGGAGAACTGGGGTGAAACGAAACCGAAGCCCATGTAGGTGAGCATCCCCACAACCCACAGCACAGCAAACTGCCCGAGGAAGTGCCTCTGCAAGCCCACACGCTCAGCGAATCGCCTTGCTGCAGCATCCACTGCCACAGCGTTCTCCCTGCTGAGCACTACGCCTCCCGGCGCTGCCCAGCAGCTGCAGGTACTGCTTAACCGCATTGTGCAGGGCCTTCCGAGCGTGGGCAAATACCTTCCGCGGTTCATGCTCGTCAGGATGCTCCGTTAAGAACTGCCGCAGGGAAGCGGTGTACGTGTTTTTCAGATCAGTCCCGATGTTCACTTTGGCAACACCAGACTGAATCACCCGCTTGATCACCTCTGCGCTGAGTCCCGACGAGCCGTGCAGAGCCAGAGGAACCTTCACCGCGGTGCGGATTGCGTGCAGGCGCGCAAAATCAATGTTGGGCTTCTGTTTGTAAAATCCGTGGGCAGTACCGATGGAAGGCGCAAATACATCGATGCCCGTCTCTTCCACAAATTGTGCTGCTTCAGCGGGATCGGTTAAGGTGGAGGCCCCTTCAGCGATGAGCAGATCATCTTCCTTGCCGCCCAAGACACCCAGCTCCCCCTCAACCGATACACCGAAAATCCTCGCCACTTCCACAACCTTTTTGGTCAACGCAGTATTATCAGCCAGGGGCAGGTGCGAACCGTCAAACATTATGGCTGAAAAGCCATGCAGCATGCATTCCACGGCCAGTTCAAAACTCTGCCCGTGGTCAAGCTGCACCGCGACAGGCACATCTGCAGACAAGGCTGCGGCCCGCATTAGGCCGGCCAGATAGGGCACTCCTGCATAGGCCAGGACGCTTTGGCTCGCCATCAGGATCACAGGCGATCTCAGCTCCTCTGCCGCTTCCACCACGGCCCGCACGTCATCTAGGTTGTGGACGTTAAAGGCTCCCACTGCCCACCCGGGCGAGACTTGGGCCAGGATTTCTCTCACCGTTACCAGAGCCAAATTTATCTCACCACTCAGCCCAAATCAGATCTTCAAGATCCGCTTGGCATTCTTGTTGTAAATCTTCTCTAGAATCTCGTCTTCGAGACCGATGCCGTAGATCTTCCAGCGGCCTTGGCCGGGAATCCGGGCACGGGAATAATCGAAGTATTCGTTCCAGGTCTCCAAGAATTCGTAGTACCTGCTGCGGTCGTAGTAGCCAGGTCCGTAGTCTGTGCCGAAAAGAATCCGGTCTTGGAACCTAGTGAAGAACTTCCGCGATGTATAGGGCTGGCGGCCAAATTCTGCTAGGCGTGCTGCAATATCAATGTGCATGTTGGGGTAACGCTCAAGCCACCCGGCTACCTGTCCCAGATTCTCCGAATATGAACCGCCGTGGGCCACAACGAAAGTCGTCTTCGGGTTCTCGGCTATCAGCCGCTCCTGCTGCTCCATCAGTTCTTCAAAGGCAAAGAACTCCGGTGCACAGAACGACCAATCCGGATGCCGCAGGAGGTTCTCGTACCGCTCATTGTGCTGGTCTATTGGTCTGAAAAAGGCTGCAGGGTCGGCAATGTGAATCAAAATGGGAAGATCGAGTTCGGCCGCGGTTTCCCAAATGGGCTTCAAACGCTCATCGTCGATGGGGATATGCTTCCCGTTTTTGTCCTTCATCCCCAGGCTGATGTTCTTCCACATTTTCAGGCCGCGGATCCCTTTAGCTTTGTGTTCTTCCAGTGTCCGGCGGACAGACTTCTCAAAGTCAGGTTCATCCAACCTGCTCACGTCCACTGAAGCGAATACTACAAAGAAGTCAAGATGCGGCTCCAGTTTGCGCAGCACCCGATCGAGCTCTTCACCCCAAGACACTTCAAGGGTGACGACTTTTTCGATGCCATGTTCCTTCAGTTTTTCAACCTCGGCCTGGGTGTCATATTTGCTGGCAAAATCGGGCCCGTTGGTAAGCGGTCCAAAATGCATATGGGCGTCAATGACAGGAAACTTCGGTCGGGTTACCTCTACCCTCTCCACAACAAGCTCGCTTCTGGGCATATAATCTTGTAACAGCACGCCTCAATCACACCTCGAGTTTCAGCAGCTTGGCTGCATTTTTATAGTAAATCTTTCCGAGAGCTTCACCGTCAAGACAGATCCCATAGATCTTCCAGCGGCCTTGACCAGGGATTTCCGAACTGCTGTAGTCAAAATACTCGTTCCAGGTTTCGAAAAACTCATAGTAACGCAGATGCTCATACCAGCCCGGACCGCAGTCTGTACCGAACAGAACCCGTTCTTGATATTTGGTGAAGAACTTTCTGGATGTGTACGGCTGCCTGCCGAATTCGGCCAAACGGGCCGCCGTATCTACGTACATGTTGGGGTACTTGTCCAAGCACGCGGCCACATAGCCCAGGTTTTCTGAGTAAGAACCGCCGTGGGCGATAATGAAGGTAGTATCAGGGTTTTGGGCCAGCATGTTTTCCTGCTGCTCCATAAGCTCTTCGAAAGTAAACAACCCTGGCTTGTAGAAGGACCAATCGGGATTGCGCTGCAGTTCTTCCCAGCGTTCATTGTACTGGTCAATCGGTCTGAAAAAGGCAACGGGATCGGCTATGTGAATAACGATGGGCAGGTCAAGCTCTGCTGCCCAATCCCAGATGGGCTTCAGCCGTTTGTCGTCGATGGGAATGTATCTGCCATCCTTGTCCTTCATGCCCAAACTGATCTGCTTCCACAGTTTCAAGCCCCGGATCCCTTTTTCTTTGTAGGATTTCAGTGTTTCCTCCACATGCTGAGGGAAATCCGGGTCATCCAAACGGCTCACGTCCACTGAACCGAAGGTGAGGATGAAGTCATCATATGGGCGGGTTTTTTCCAGTGCTTTGTCCAGTTCCTCACCCCAAAGAGTCTCCAGATTAGTGATATACCGCACACCAAGCTGCTTGAGTCTTTCCACTTCAGTTTTGGTGTCGTATCTCTCTGCGTAATTCGGCCCCAAGGTCAGGGGACCGAAGTGGGCATGGATGTCTATGACAGGAAACGTCGGCCCCTTAACCTCAGTACGTTCGACAACCAACTCGCTTCTGGGTTTATAGTCGGTCAGCAGCATCCTCTGACTCCCCTTCCTATTGTGGTTGCGTAGCGTAACGGTATTTCTCCAAAACCTCTGCAATACGGTCTTTGATCAAGTCGTCCGCCTTGTTCTGGATTTCTCCCGCTCGGATCTTCCGGTACTGAACCGGCATGTATTGACTGACAAGTGCGAGGGGAATATCTACCGAATCCAGATTCGCGATCAACTTGGCAAGCGTTTCTGCTGCTCTCTCATGGGGCCAGTAATACCGAATGCGGTCAGACAGGCTGTATTTTAGGGTGAACTCCAGTTCACTGCCTTCACCGCGATAGTAAGGCTCCCAATAGCCGGGTTCCGAAAGCATAACGTCCAGCAGCACATTTTTCAAATCGAACAGTTCTGCATCACGCCCCGCGAAAAGTTCCCGTTCAATGTGTTCCAGAAGGAACAGGGCTTCGCGGAAGGCGTAGGTAAGTTCAGGACCCACCTTCAAAATGGCCACTCCATCTTCCACCAACTGCCTTAAAGCCTGAGGTGTCTGGTAATCGGTGGAGTGTCCCTCAAAGACGACATTGGGATATTTAGCCACCTCTTGTGACAGCTCACGGGCTTTGTCGCGGTCGTATTCGTGGATGAAGTCGTCGCCAAACTCCACGCCAGGCTGTACCACTACACCGACAACCCGTTCCCACACCTCTTCTAAACCGCGCTCAGCAAATGCTGCGCGTGTGAGCTGTACTGTCTCGCTGAAGTCTCCGGCAGTGGTCACACTGAGCCCAGCTTCGCAGCCCTGAACACCGCCGGGGACCGGAACCTCTGTCCCTATGACGTAGACGGGAACAAGGGCATCGGGCACCTCCTTCAGCCGTTCCAGATAGCCCGCCTCCGCCGCTTCGCAGAGCGGGGCAGTGCGCTCTGCCACAATCTTCGGATCCAGAGGCTTGCTCCGATCTCCCGCGTCGTCTGCCAAGTGCATGCTTGCGTCGAGATGAATCTTGGTAAAGCCGGCATACACGTAATCCCTGACCAAAACACAAGCCTTTTGCAGCGCCTCACCGGCAGGCTCATTTTTCCATGGATTGGGGCCCAAATGGTCTCCGCCAAGGATCAGCCTCTCCAGTGAGAATTGAACCTCGCGAGCCGTTGACGTCGCCAGGTCAATAAAGTCCTGCGGAGTCATGCCGGTATAGCCGCCGTATTGATTCACCTGGTTGGAGGTTGACTCAATCAGCACCACAGTCCCATGTTTCCTGCCGTGCTCCAAAGCTGCCTGGAACACAAAGCGGTTGGCGCTGCAGATTGAGCATATACCCTGGGCAATTCCTGATTTCTGTTTTTTTACGATCTGGCGCAAGTGATGCTCATGCAATCGATTCCAGCCTCCTGCTTACCTCAATTCTGGTATATAGTCGCGTTCTGCTTCGTACATCTCATCAAACATGGCCTTAATCTCTTCCAGAGAACACGCGGCAGCTGTTAAGGGATCCACCATCAATGCATGCATAGCCATATCCCTGTTCTGTTCAAGGACGGCGGATACAGCCAGCTCAAAGAAGGCCATATTGCTCCTGTTGAGAGCTGCCAACTGCTCCGGCAGGCTGCCGTAGTAGCAGGGATTGATCCCGTTGCGGTTGATGAGACAAGCTACTTCCACGATGCCGTCTTGAGGTAAGTTCTCGATGAGGCCGGTATTCTTCACATTGCCGTAGATCACTTTGGGGGTGTTCTTGACCATGGCCTCGATGATTACAGCGGCATATTCATGGCTGTTCCAAAGAGACAGTTCCCGTTCTCCTGAAATGATCTCCCGGATTTCCCTATCCGTTCTCTCACGCCACTTAGGCCACTCATTGGCATAGAAACCAGTAGCGCCGTTGTATCCCGCACTGCAGTGTTTATCGATCAAATCCTGGCGTTTTCTGTAGTACGGTATATACTCAGAGAAATGCCCGCTGGACTCAGTGACGAAGTAGCCGAGGTATTTCATGGCATCCAACCGGACCGGATCCTTGGCCACAAACTCGGGATCTTCTGCTTTCTTTTTCAGAACCGGATACATATCCTGGCCGTTGTATTCCAGGGTTGTAAACCAAGCCATGTGGTTGATGCCGGCACAGTCCCATTTCAGGTCTCGATAGGGAACTTCCAGCATCTCAGCCAATTTGCGGCTTGTCTGCTGCACCGAGTGGCACAATCCCACAATCGGGATGTCGGTGATGCGGGTGGTGGCCAAAGTAATGGCTGACATGGGGTTCGTGTAGTTCAGAATGGTTGTGTTGGGCGCCAATTCTTCAATGTCGCGGACAATTTCCATCCAGGCAGGCAGCGTCCGCAGTGTCTTGAACAACCCGCCGGGGCCCAGTGTATCGCCAATGCACTGCTTGACGCCGTATTTCAGAGGGATCTCAAACTCCATCTTTACTGTGTCAAGGCCGTGTACCTCGATTTGGTTGATTACGAAGTCGGAGTCGGCAATAACCTCTCTGCGGTCGGTGGACGAGATGACTTTCCAGTTTTTGCCCATCTTCTCCACTACCATCTCCACCAGCTTGTGCGCCAGTTCGAGCCGCTTGGGGTCGATATCCACTAGGGCGAAGGTGCCTCCATCCAACCCTTCTATACTGCAGATGTCCACTGTGATATGACGGGTAAACGAACTTCCTGCACCGATGATGGCTACCTTGATCATACTTTTACCTCCTCAAATCCGAACTAGTTGTTGTTACGTCGATATAACAACCTACGGTATCATTATGTTCAACACAAAATCTTTACTTCCTCCTAAAGGACGGACATAAAATCAGCCCAGTGGGTAAGTCAAGCAAAACTGCAGCTAAACCCCCTCTCTCGCCTCACTCTACCCCTCCCAGGTGATTATTGTTATGTCGTCATAACATCTCTTGGCATAGAAAGAGAGGCCGGCGCCTCCTCTCTTTTTGTGTCGATTTATTTCAGCTTCACATGGAAGCGGAACTTATCGCCGCGGACAATACCACGGGTATATTCAATACAGAGCATTCCGGCGTAGGTGAAGCGTTCCAGATCCAAAGCGGCATGGCCGGGTGGCAGATGGAAAAGCTCTGCGTCCTCCTCGGAAATGGAAGCTGCTCCAAAGAACTCTTCGGCGGAATCCGGCACTATCTCGTAGGTGCTGCGCATCACATCGTAAAGAGCGGCGTTTTCCAAATCCCTGCGAGTCAGACCTGGAAACAGATGGGTAGGAAGATAGGTCAACTCTATGGCCATGAGGGTCTCGTCTGCGTACCTGAGGCGTTTCAAATAGTACACGTTGTGGCCTTGGCGGAGCTTCAATGCTTTTTGCACCTTTGGATCAGGCTTAACCAACTGGAATTCCACAACCTCGTTGCGCGGAGTCAGCCCGCGCTTTTTGAACTCTTCACTGAAGCTGTAAAAACTGGTGAGATTTTGTTCAATCTGAGGTACGGTAACAAAAGTACCGACACCCTGCTTGCGGGTAACGAGGCACTCCTTTTCCAATTCGGCCAGTGCCTGACGGACAGTGATGCGGCTCACGCCATACTGTTTGCACAGTTCAAACTCTGTTGGTAATCGATCGCCTTCATTCCATTCTTTATCCAAAATCCGCTGCGCAAGCGCTGATTTCAGCTGATAATATAAAGCTATTGGTGACTTATCATCTAACTGGTACATGTTTCCCCCCGACTCGGTTGTTATGATATTATCATACCCGAATTAAGCAAAAAATCAAGCTCATTTCAAAATTTGTCCCCTACAGGAAGGAAAACGTCATGTTAAGTTGAAGTGTAATCATATACCATAATCTTAACAAGGAGGAGCTGATTTGGGAAACTGAAAAAAACAGAAACACCACATGGAGTACGGTTTGAGCTGTATCACGACGGCGTGAAAGTAAGCTCCCTACTCGTCTTCGACTACAGATTAACTTACAATACGGCGCAGCTGCGCATGGCAGGTATCGCCGGCCTGGTAACAGCTGAGGAATACCGCAACCGAGGCTTCGCCAGCCAGCTCATGAGAGAAACCATTGACTGGATGGCCGAGGAAAAATACGACTGTTCGTTCTTGTTCGGCATCCCCAACTACTATTGGCGCTACGGCTATGCCACGGTTCTCACCCATGCCACTACCACAGTAAAGCTGGAACCGGTTGACAGCGAAGGATTTCTCATCCGAGAACTGCGCGAGGAGGACCTGCCTGCTGTCCGGCTGCTTTACAACCAAAACAACCTGAACCGCATGTGCAGCCTTATCCGCCCAGAGCGCTGGCAGGGATTCCCACGGGGATCAGAATGGAGGGTAAAACCTGCCTGTTTTGTAGTCGAGTCCGAAGAAGGCAGCATAGAAGGCTACGCGGTCTATGACGCGGAAGCGGAAGATCTGATGGTCAGCGAGGTAGAGACAGGCGACCCGCGGGCCCAGTATGCAGTGCTGCAGGGTCTCTACGAAATAGGCGCCGCAAGGAAAGTAGACGAGTTCAAGTTTTTGGGTGCCACCAACCATCCCTTCGCCGTTTTCTGCCGCAGGTTTGGTGCAGTGCATCAAGACACAGTGCAGCGTTATGCTTTTGGTATGGCACGCCTGATTGACATTGTCAGCTTCTTTGAGTCAACGGCACCCGAACTTTCCCGGCGGGCCTGGCTGCTGCGGGAAGGTCCGGCCAGAACCATCAAGTTTCAGACCGATATCGGCAGCTGCAGTTTAGAAGTGAGCAGAGGAGTGGTCAGAGTAACGGACAGCGATGCTCCACCGGCGGCGGTAATCAACTGCTCCCAGCTGGAGCTGACACGCTTGGTCTTCGGTGTAGTTGACTATCAGACTTTTTCAGTAAGCAGCGGCACATCCGTGGAGGGTGATGGTGAGCTGCTGAGCATCTTGTACCCCACCCAACTGAATACCATACCACCAACACTCTGGTTCTAGAAAGGAGTTCTTAGGTATGAAACTGAAGCACCCACTCATAAGTGTTTTTTGTTTGATAGCCGTTGTCATGATGACATTACCTATCGCAGCACTCGATGAATGGTTTTTCGGCGAACTGGATCAGTGGGATCTCATTACTGCAGACACGATCCAAAGCAGTGGCGGCCAGCTCAAAAGCCTAAAAGTTGTGCAGACCGCCGATTCCCTCTACTTGTTCGTCGAGGGAATAAACGAGGCACCGGAAGGCACCTTCTATCTCGATACCGGACAGGATCCCTTTGGCTACTTGGGGCGGGGTCTGTGGGGTGAGGAACCCCGTATCGATTATAAAGTCGAAAACGGCATTCTCTGGAGCTATGACGGTACCGGTTTTGACGAGGCCTGGCGGCAGCGGGGTTCTGTGCAGGTCACCCTTTCCGGCAGCAGCTCCATCACAACCGTCAGCCTCGCCGATCTGGGACTGCGCGGTACCAGGCCGGTTAGAGTGGCCTTCTATCACAACGGCCTGAACTACCTCCCCACTTACGGACAGGCAATGCTTGAGGCAGTCCAGGCAGAAACGGCTCCCGAATGGGAATCTATCACCGGAGTGGCTGTCACCGAGCCGCCCAACTTAACGGTAAACGCCGTTAAGGATCATCAAAAACTGTTTGTCCGGGTGCTGGGGAAAGAACTCAACCCGAAAAACACCTACCTCATCCAAACTCAAACGGGCAGCGGCATTGACCTACCCCAGTGGCAGGATGGGCAGGCCGACTTTAAGGTAGAAAACGGAATCCTCTACCAGTATGACGGCGGACGCTGGACAAAGATAGGTCCCGTTTACACCTACACCACCGCAGACGCCATTCTGATGTCCGTTGACCTGCATCTTTTGGGGATAGATTCGCAAGCCGTCCTGAGGCTGGCCTACTCGAACAACAAAGAGCACTTCGCCCCTAACCCCGGTCAGCCCATGCTGGAGGTCAAGCAGACGCTGAAGCAGCCCATCGAAGAGAATGCCTTTTACCCGGTGGAATACCACGGTGAGCTCAACAACCCGTACAAAGGATGGGCTCCTTCTGCGCTGTACGGCCCCTACCATCAGCCCCATCGCCTTGTCCATGCTTACATCTCCTGGCGAGAACTGGAACCGGAACGAGGCGTGTTTGACTGGGAAGGCATCGAAGCAAAGAACAACTTCGATCACTGGACCAGCAAAGGTGTGAAAATCATCACCCGAATCATGATGGACTATCCCACAGCTAATCCCGATCACATGGATATACCAGATTGGCTGTATGAAATGATCGGTGGGGATGGCGTCTGGTACCAAACCAGCGAAATCGGCTCCGGGTTCAGCCCGAACTACGAAAACCCGATCCTGATTGCGGAACATGAACGCATGATCAAGGCCTTCGGCGAACGCTACAACAACGATCCCCGCATCGCCTACATTCAGTTGGGCAGTGTAGGTCACTGGGGTGAATGGCATACCTGGCCGGACGGTTCCGGTCCCTTCCCGAGGGAAGAGGTGGCCAATATGTACATTCAGCATTACATGGACTATTTGGACAACAAGATGCTGGGCATCAGAAGACCGCTCCCCTATACTCGGGGTGCAAACTTCGGTTACTTCAACGATCGGATCGGCCATGCGGATACAACAGAGCAGTGGCTTTTCTGGATTCACAACGGGCTGGACTACGATAACTGGTACAACCGGAGGGTCATCCCAGGGGCAAGTGTGTCTGATTTTTGGCACACAGCCTACTCCGCCGGTGAATTCGGCAGCGGCCATGCCCTGGCATGGCTGAGGAACGATATGGTCAGCGATACGCTGCGTCAAGTCCGCGAAAGCCACACCACCTGGATTGGACCCTGCAGCCCAGCAGGTTACGGCAACATTCCTGAACAGCCCAATATCAGTGAAGTGCTCAGAACCATCGGCTATCACTTCGTCGTGGAAAAGGTAGTGCACGAACCTGCAGCTGCGCCAAGCAGCACCCTCGCAGTGCAGATGGTTTGGAACAACAAAGGTGTGGCCCCGTTCTATTTCCCCTGGCCCATCGAAGTGGGCTTGGTCGATGCCCAGGGAGAACTGGTGACCACCCTCTTGACGGATATTGATATCCGCAAGCTGCTGCCGGGCAGGCATACCCTTACCATAACCCTGCCCATCGCCAGCGACCTTGCGGAAGGCCAATATACACTTACAACAGCCATCATTGATCCTGAGACAGGTCAACCTGGAGTAGACCTGGCCATAGAAGGGAGGCGGAGCGACGGTAGGTACCTCCTCAGCACGGTAGATGTAGCAACACAATAAACAAAAAGGTAAAGGAGTGTTTGCTTTGACAAAAAAACTGCTTGTTGGGTTACTGCTCGTTTTTCTGCTGCTGCCCGTGGATGCTGCCGCAGCTGCCATTACGGTGGACGGCCTCGATGACGACTGGGCCGGCATCGAACCGTTAGGGAAGAGCATTCTCGGCCAGACCACCATGTGGGCCTTTGTGGAAAACGGCAATCTCTATGTCCTGGTCAAGGGCAGAATGGGAGACTGGAACGACATCTTTTTGGATGTGGACAATGACAGCACAACGGGCCATCAGAGCTGGATCTGGTCCGGCATGGGAGCAGATTACCTGATGGAAGACGGATTCCTGTTCATCAGCACAGGCCCAGGTTGGGAATGGGAAGAAATAGGAGCCTTCGAGTATGAAACCACCGGTGAAGGCGATGAACGGATCATTGAAATGGCGCTTCCCCTGGAGATGGTCGGTCTGACTGGCGACGTCAAAATCCTGATCGGCTTCAGCGGCGGCGAACAGCATATTCCTTCCCAGGGTAAAGCTCCGTTCGTGATCGGCCAATAGCAGCCTAAGGTTCCAGGCCTGAATTAGGAGGAGAGTACCTAGATGCGAATCAAATTAACAGCCGTGCTGCTGTGCTTCATGTTCATCGTGAACCTGCCCGCCGCCTCCCTGGCGGGCAGGTTCTCCGGACAACTCGAACAGTGGGATCAAGTGCTGCCTGATACTGTCACGGTGCAGAACCAGCTGACGGCCTTAAGGGCCTTGCAAGATGACGAAACTCTATACATCTTTATCGAAGGTGACGGATTAGACAAGGTTACCCCCGTTGTTTATCTCGATACAGGCAGCACGCCCTTTGGCTACATCCTGCCCTACTGGGGCGAGCAGAACCTGATCGACTACAAGATCGCCGACGGCAGTCTGTACTGCTACGACGGGAATGGGTTCTCGGAAGACTGGATCGAAATCGGTAGGGCTGAAGTGGAAGTCAATTCCACCGCCATGAAGATCCAGATTCCACTCACCGCTCTGAACATCTCAGTGCCCCGTCCCGTTAAAACCGCAGCTTTCGTCAGCGGCGACAGCTTACTGCCTGAATACGGCCAAGCGATGCTGTTGGTGGAACCATCATTGAGATCCGCTGGGGCAGCTCGTCCTGTGGAGATTGCGGTTGATGGGGACCTGTCCGACTGGGAGACGCTGGAACCGCTGGCCGTTTCCAGGAATGCAAGCCTCTATGGGTTTGCAGCAAACAGCACCCTCTATCTAGCCGTTAAGGGTCGGCTCAGCGAGTGGAATGACATCCTGCTCAACACGGATGGCAATAAGGCAACAGGCCATCAAAGCTGGATCTGGCCTGATATGGGTGCCGATTATCTGTTAGAAAACGGCACGCTGTTCCGCAGTACAGGCGCGGGCTGGGAGTGGGAAGCGGTTGCTCAGATCGCCTACGCAGAGGCGGGCGGAACCCAGGACGGTGTTCTTGAGATGGCACTTCCCTTAACTCTCTTAGGCGACCCACCGCCTGCCGCCCTCAGTCTCGGCTTTGCCGGCGGAGACGTCTATCTGCCCAACCAAGGCGAACCCGCCGTCGAAATGAGAACGGATGGTGAGCCATGGGCCGCGGATATGGCCCAGGAGCGGGCTGCAGGACAGAGTTATAAGCTGATGACCATTCGGGACCAGTACAAAATCTATACTTTCACATCCGGTCCCGGACTGACCACCCGCAGCACTTATTACCTTTCCACAAGTGCTTCCCAACCCGGCTGGACACACCCCGCGTGGGCTGATGCTCAGATCCACTATCGGGTCCGCACCGGGGTTTTGGAAAAATTCAGCGGTCAGAGCAACGGCGCTGCCGTGTGGGAACCCATTGGTTTGGTTCATACGGAGCTTTATCCGGAAGGTGTTTTGATGTCCCTCGTTCTGGACCTTTTGGACATCTGCGAACTGGACAGCTTAAGGA
>FZPS01000023.1_pt193 | contig 14506 bp, 18 predicted proteins | sample 1817821 | NCBI WGS metagenome assembly FZPS01 (sample SAMEA104158645, study PRJEB21678) | metagenome | place: Germany | collected 2015-04-21 | reverse complement strand
GACGGACAAAGGCATAGTTGCTGGCTCCTAGAGCAGCCACAAACAAGTAGGCCTCACTGATTTCGCCAGTAATCGGATTATGGATAGGGACAGTCTGTCCAGCCCAGTCAACGAAAAGCTTTTCCCTTGCACCGCGGGCCGTAAGTTCTGGCAAACTTGCCCCTAATCCTCTGACAAGCTGCTATTCATGGTAGATTTCATCGGGTGAATTTCCAGCAATTGAGTTCCCCGTAAGTGTGAACAGAGAAGAGGTAAAGCTGACATAAACACCTCCGCCTTCGTTCTTTGCTGTATTCCCTTCGATGGTGTTTCCTTCCAGGGTAAGTTTACCTCCGCCTGTTACATGAATGCCTGCGCCATATTCCGCCTCATTATTTCTAATTTCATTGTTGCTTAGACTGAGCCCCTGTCCAGTTATTGAAATCGCTCCGCCATTTCGGGCCTTGTTATTCTCAAGAGTGTTATTGGAAACTGCAGGCGGATTGGAGGACGAACTTTTATAGAGAATACCGCCTCCGTCCTGATCTGAGCTGTGCCAAAAACGCGTAGCGTCATTGTCAGCTATGTAGTTTCCAGTGATTGTTGTCTTGTCAGGCGAATCCGTCCGTATGCCCCTATAGTTTCCCACTATGCGATTGTCCTTAATCAGTACATAGCCGTCCACCCAGGATTCTGTGTGGACACCATTATTCCTGTTATCCTTGATCTCATTTCTCTCCACCGTGGCAGACCCGAACCATATATACACCCCACTTGAGTTACCAGCAATAATATTGTCTGTGATTGTGGTATATGACCGAGAAGCCACTATGCCCCCAGAAGTATTCCCAATGATCGTATTTCCCAATATGGCGGGTCGTGCCTGAGAGGATGTGTAGATTCCTTCACCATTGTTGTCCTTGATAATGTTGTCTTGAATGATTGGCTGTGCCGAATCACCGCGCACATAGACTCCGCTTCCAAAGAAAGCTTCATTTTCAACAATTAGGTTATTGGCAATCGTTGGAGCAGAATCAATGACAATAACGCCGCCGCCTGCTGAATTCCCTTCTATGTTTCGTCCATAACCGTTAGTGATGGTAAATCCTCTTAAAACGGCACTGCGACCTTCACCGCAGGCAAAGGAAACTACAGGTCCGCTGGACCGTCCATTTAAGATGGTTGCTTCTACTACCCCCCAGTCACTCGGGTCTTCGCTTTGGAGCGTTATATTCTTGCCTCTAAAATCGATGTTCTCATGATATGTCCCCGGGGGAACAACAATCGTATCCCCATCCTGGGCCGCATCAATGGCTGCCTGGATCGACATCGCAAAGACTGCTGTAAGCTCCATATCATCAGTCATTGTAATGCTGACCGGATTTTCGTACCCTGACAAATCTCCGGTCCATTCACTGAAAGCAAAACCCGCACTTGGCAGGGCCGCCAGCTCTACCGTATCTCCGTAGTAGTACACAGCCTGCTCAGGGGTGACAGATACTTTCCCTTCTCCCTGTTTGTTTACAGTAAGAGTGTACTCCAATCGGACAAAGACTGCAGTGACTGACTTCTCGCCGTCCACTTCGATCACAGCAGGATTCCCCCTGCCCTGTAGGTCGCCTTCCCAGTGGCTGAAACCCCAACCGTTCTCTGGCACCGCTGTCAACTTCACCTGGGTTCCGTGATCATACCTAGTGCCCAAAGCGACTGCCAGCACCTCTTGATCAACTTTGCCTTGTCCCTCAACCGCTATCCCCAGGGCATAGTCTAACGCAACGAATACCGCTGTAACCGACTTTGTACTGTCCATCAGCAGCAGAGCTGAGTGTTCTTCGCCCTGCACATCACCTTCCCAGTGGCTGAAGCGCCAGCCATGCTCTGGAACTGCGGTCAGTTCCACCTGGGTTCCATGTTCGTAATTTGAATCCTGGGGTGATTCCTGTTCTACAGTCCCTCGCCCCGTTATGGAAACGGTCAATGGATAAGTCGCCTTAACACCAGTAAAGTTTATGTCCGAAGCGGTCTGGCCAACGTAGTACTGATTGTAAATAACCCATCCCTCTTTACTGGCTGTGATGTGAACTTCGCCCACAAGGCCGTCTTTTCTCCAATTTCCTCCCTCATCAGTCTCGGCCATGCCGAAACCGCCTGAAAAATGCAGCAGTACACCTGGGATGCCGTTGCCTTCACTGTCGGTTACTCTTCCACCTACACTAAACGTCTGGGGGCCTGTGCACCCTATTAGAACAACTGCGATCAGAAATAGTACAGCGAGATTGGTGCGTCTTCTTCTCAATTAGACAACCTCCACAAATATTTAATTAGCTTTAATCTCTTCAACCGCAGACAAAAAGACACCTGGTTTTGACAATACCTTCCACACCTAGCTGCAGTTTCCTGCAATTGTCATGGTAAATAGCCAGGTTTATCAGGGGTTTCTTTGCTAAGCCCAAACAACAAACAGCCGACAATAAGCGCGATCAGCCCAATTGACTTCAGACCTAACATTCGGTTGGAGAGGATGCTTCTTTCATCATCTGAAAATACTGGAGATACTTGTCGGTATAAGCACTGTCTTTAAGAAATACAAAGTTGAACTCCCTCATTACATCAAATCCGAGAAAAACTCTGTAGATCAGCCGCTACTAATGTGACAGTCTACACCATAGGAGACATAGAAATCGCAGATATTCCGCGCGCCAAGTAGGTATGTAAGAAAAAATAGTCGTTAACCTTCGAGGCCTTGTACATCCCAGGGAGATGTTGAAGCAAGCCATCCGAGACAATGCTGCATCCATATCTAGCCTCTGTTAAACCCCATCTGCGACCGCATGATACCGTCCTTTTCAATTTAGTCTGTGACCAAAATGTGATCATTTGCCTCTTTCACCAAAAAACGAGCAAAAAAAGACCTCCGAAGAGGTCTCTCGCTGGCAATAAAATGGTGGGCCATCGGGGATTCGAACCCAGGACGCCCTGATTAAGAGTCAGGTGCTCTACCAACTGAGCTAATGGCCCACGCCACAAAACAATTATATTCCTCCGCGGCCGGTGTGTCAAGAAAAAAACAGCGTCTAAATGAATGGCAGTAAATAGCGGTGCAATTGCCAACCCCCCGCCCTCCGCTTATAATGAACTCAAGAGACTATGCAGGGAGGGAATGAAATGATCAAGTCAATCATCGGCATTGCCTTCGATTGCCCGAATGCAAATGAATTGGCAGATTTCTATGGGAAGATCTCAGGCTGGGAAAAAGAGATTTCCAGCGATGCCTGGGCGGCCCTGCGCACCCCGGAAGGCATCCTCCTGGTCTTTCAGACTGTTGAGAACTACGAACCCCCCGTCTGGCCCTGGAAAAGCGGAAAGCAACAGCAGATGGCCCACATAGACTTCTATGTTGAAAACCTTGCCGAAGCGGTAGAGTATGCTGTGCAATGCGGTGCCCGCATTGCAGATGTGCAGTACTACAATACCTCAACAGTTCTCCTTGACCCTGCCGGACATCCCTTTTGCCTCTCAACTGTTAAAGAGTGATTATTTGCCTATTCTTTTGCCTTTTCGATCGAACTGATGATGCGGGCTAGGGGCAACGCGCCTGCCACACGGTGCTTGCCGCCTATAATCAACGTGGGAACGACGGTGATGCCGTATTGTTCCGCCAGCAGCAGATCGCCTTCCACCGCCTCCATTGTTTTGGAGTCCTGGTAATGGCGCTGCCACTTGACAAAGTCCAGCTGTGTTTCCCGGATAATCTCGTCAATCACTGCCTGATCGCCAATATTGCGGCTGTGGACAAAAAAGGCTGTTTGCAGTGCATCAAAGACATCCCAATAGGCACCCTCTCCCCCTGTGAAGTAGGCAGCTTTGCAGGCCAGAAGCCCCTTCATCGATGTGGGGAAGGGAAAGTCAGCCCTGCGCATACCCTCGATATTGAAGCGATGCAGATCATCGTTTTCATTGGCCTGCGCCCAATGGCCCAAAACTTCCTCTTTGGCGGCTTCTCTAGAACCAAACATCCGGTCAAACTCTCCCTCTTCACGAACTAGCGCAAAGGAACGATGGATAACCTCAACCTCAGGCATCACCTTAACCAGCTCCCGCATTCTGTAGGACATGGGAAAACAGAAACTGCAGATTACATCGTGAAAAAACTCTATCGTTATTTTCCTCATCAGCCTCCACCTTTCATACCCTGATTTTAACACAATCAGCCTGGAACATGCGGCAGCCCCTGGCAGTTGCCGAAAAAAAGAGCCGCCCAGGGGCAGCTCTTGAAAACGCTTAGTCTCTGTTCAGCTATTCGAGAATGATAATCCGTCCGCCTTCAGGCTCCTCTACGGTGCCTTGTTCCAGGATGTGGTCAACCACAACGTCCCTGAGCATAATGCCGGTTTCAGCCACCAGCTTGGCGTTGAGGAACGTATCATAACCGTCTCCGCCTGCGGCGATGAAGTCATTGGTGGCTACTGTGTAGTACTTGCTCATGGACAGCCTGCTGTCCCCTACCTTGGCGTTAATGATGCGGCCTCCCGGAGGTGCGTTGGGATCAACCTCATAGGTGATTCCGGATACTTGCAGGAACGCGCCGTTCTGTTCAGGCAGAAGAGAAACACTGTGCTCTAATGCTTCCAGAAGGTCCATGCCCATCATTTCTACCACCACGAGGGTGTTATCGAAGGGCAGTACGTTGTAAACATCAGCGACCCGAATGTCGCCGGCATGGATGCTGGCGCGGATTCCGCCGCCGTTGGTTACAGCAATGTCAGCGTCTACCGTCTTTCTGATCACATCCGCGACCAAGTTGCCGAGATTGGTCTCCTGGGTGCGAACGAAGGCCCTCTCTCCATTCCAGCTTACGTCACTCTTGCCCACAACTTGATCCAGGCGTGCCTGCAGCTGCGCATTCCAGTAGTCGATGATGGCTTGCACTTCCCTGTGCTTTTCGAGATCGGCCGTGACCGGAATCAGGAAGCCTTCATAAGAGACTATCTGCCCATCTTCCACCTGGAGGTGGAGGAAACCAAGATTGTTGGCATACTCATGGGCCTGGACAATGATCACGCCGTTGACTTCTTGAGCTGTATCAAGCTCGGTGTGGCTGTGCCCGCCCACGATAACGTCGAGCTCAGGAACTGCCTGGGCCAATTCGACATCCTTGCTGTAGCCGAGATGGCTTAACACAATCAAGACATCTACTTCAGACCTGAGAATCCCAACCGTCTGCTTGGCGATGGCGATGGGATCATGGAAGGTCAAACCTTCCACATTCTTGGGATGGGTTACAATCGGGGTCTCTTCGGCGACCAGGCCGATGATGCCGACCTTTACGCCGTCAACTTCCTTAATCAGGGCGCTGTAGCCGGCAAAGAGCGAACCGTTCTTGCTGACGTTGGCAGCCAAGGTTGGGAACTTGGCGTCAGCAATGCGCTCTGCCAACACTTCCTGCCCGTAGTTGAACTCGTGGTTGCCAGGCGTGAAGGCGTCGTAGCCCATGGCATTCATAATCTCGATGGAAGGCAGGCCGCCAAAAAGATTGTCAATGTTCATGCCGTGGATGGAGTCACCGGCATCCAACAAAAGGACTTTTTCCGGACCATAGATGGCCCTGATTTCGTCCACCAGCGTTGCTGCCCGGACCCGGCCGCCCTGCTCTTCCTCTGCTCCTTGGGGGATGTGGGATTCAACACGGGAGTGGACATCATTTGTGTGTAAAATGATGATCTCTGCGGCCAACATGGGTATGCTGGCAGCCAAAACAGTCACCAAAGCCAGTACCAGTACCAACCAGGAACTTCTAATTCTTGCTTTCAAAAAATCGCCTCCCTTTTGAATTCTCTGCCCTTGTGTGATTCTACACCTGCTTTTCTTTCCCTTTCTATTTGAAAAAAATGACCTGATTTTCGTTGGCATTGACAGGATAATGTTACTTTTTCTGGAACTCAGACAATGGGGCTCACCAACCAGAAAGGACGGAACGTAGTATGCGAAAAGCCGCTATTGTCATTACCGTTTTGCTCTTAGTTGCTGCGCTTGCCTTAATGGCAGCCAGTGCGGGACTTTTGCCCTTGCCCTTTCTCGGCTTAGGAGAATCGGGCACATCTTTATCCGCTGTGAACATGCCCTTCAGCACCTCCCTAACGGAAGAAAGGGAGTATGCAGCGGAACTTAAGCCGGAGCTGGCAGTGGATACGCCCCACGGGGAAATCACAGTCCAAGGGGCAGATGTAGACGAGGTTCAAATCCAGATGGAAATCCAAACCAAAGCCGCTGCTCCCCTGAGGGCCCAAGAGCTGATGAGGGAAGTGTCCCTTGACATCCAGACAGCCGAAGACCGGATTACCCTGCAGGTTCAGACGCCCCGCCTGCGCAACAATGAAATGGCCAGGGCGGATCTGACTCTCTTGGTTCCCCACCGGATGCACGTTGATTTGAAGACAGGCCTGGGCGATGTTGAGGTCAGGGAGATCGAAGGTTATGTGCGGGTGCTTGATCAGCTTGGGACAATCAGGCTGCAAAGTTTCAAAGGTGATGCCTACCTGGAAACCGCCCTGGGGAACATTGAGATTTCCGCTTCCGAGTTCGACAAAGAACTGGTTGCCCTTTCACACCTTGGCGATTTGACCGTTGAAGCAAGCTTGGCCGGCCGCAATGTGCTGGAGAGCAGCCTAGGGGATATTACACTAATTCTTTTGCCGGAAGAGTCATATGTATTAGAAGCAAGCATCGATCTGGGCTCCTTTAGGAGTCAGGTGCCCTTCAAGGGACAGCAGGGCAAAGACGGCGTTAAGGGAGTTATAGGTGAAGGAGAGCAGCGCGGATCGATTTTTGCAGACCTCAGCCTTGGCTCGCTGGAGCTAAAAAATCAAAGGGACGGGAGAGATTAATGTGAACTATACTGTGACTTACTTAGCGTATTTTACCCCAATTATCCTCACGGCACTGGTGGTTGTTCTAATAATCACCCTACGCTGGTTCACCTACAAGGAGCGAATGGGCATGATTGCCCAGGGCGTACTTCCGGAAAACGGCAGCAAGGACAAGAAGAACCACAAAATCCTGCTGGCCGTCGGCCTGGTTGTCGGACTCAGCGGCCTGGCCCTCACCATCGGCCTGATCACACTGGGGGTAGGACCCTGGCTTCTGGCGGGACTGATACCTCTCTTTGTAGGTCTGGCGTTGATTCTGGTCAGCTTGATACTGGCCCCCGCCAAGCCTAAGGAAGCCAAGGAAGAACCAGTACAGGTGCAGGCGACTGTCGAGGAAGCAGCGGAGCCGGCCCCGGAGGATGTGGACTTGGAGGACGATGAGGAACAGGAAGTTGTGTAAATGAAAGGTGCGCCGGTTCGGCGCACCACTTTTTTTCACTGGGATTCTTTTTCTGAGTAAAGGACCGGCACATCCACCGCATCCTTGGCAACTAAAATTACAGCCACCTCGCCTCGGAGGTTGGGGTTGGAGACTATGGTAAAGTCCAAACCCTCCTTGCGGGCCTGGGCAATCAGGGGCATCGCCCGGCTTCTGGCTTTTTGATGAATGACCAGCTCCACTCCGCGGGGATCTGAGAGGGCCTCCTCCATCACCTTAAACCCCTCGTCGGTCAAAAACTGCTTAAAGGTGACGGCCTGGATGACGCGTTCTCTGAAAAAGCCGAGAAAGCGGCGCCTTTCATCAGGCCTCAGCTGCGGCGTGCCGTGGATTCCAGCCTGCACCGCCTTTTCCAGTTCACTTGATTTCTTAGAGCCACGCACCCGCATCCCCCCTTAGACAAAAAAAACACCTCGAACAGGTGTAAATTTCCATGGTGCCGGGGGAGGGACTCGAACCCTCACGGGCGCTTAGCCCAACGGATTTTAAGTCCGTAGCGTCTGCCATTCCGCCACCCCGGCTTTACCAAAGTAATTATAGTCTATTTGCACCCCTTCGTCAACTGCCCGCTCGTCAGCTGGCTGATGAGATAGCCGTGCAGCAGGCTGCTTGTGCTGACGTGTATCTTGGCAACGCCCATCATCCTCGCTGCGTGGAGCAAAATGGCGGCGCCATAGACAATTATATCTTCCCGCCCGGCCTGCAGCGACGGAATTTGGCGGCGCTCCTCCAGGGATAGTCTGCCCAAATAAGCATAGCAGTCTGCAAGTTCAGCCAAGGAAAAGGAGAAGCCGGCAACCTTGTCGTCACTGTACTCAGCCAGATTCTGGATGATTGCCGCCAGGCTGTTGGCAGTGCCGCCCACCGCCACAAAGCTCTTGGGTTCGAATTTGAGATTTTCCTGCACAGCAGGGACTAAAGCCGCCTGTATTTCTTCATGCAATTCTGGGCTGTTGCGGGGATGGCGCTCAAGTAAGCGCACCGCGCCTATTTGCACGCTGCTCCCGCCAAGGAGCCCACCGGCGTTCGTGCCGGTAAAAATTTCGGTGCTCCCGCCGCCGATATCCACCACCGTAATCGGATCGGGCAGATTCAAGGCAGAAACCGCCCCAAGGAAAGAGAGCTCCGCTTCCCTGGCGCCGGAGAGGATTTGCAGCGAAATGCCCAACTTTTCTTGGACCAGGCGGGCAAACTCCTCCCGGTTGCCAGCGTCCCGCACCGCACTTGTAGCCAGAATATCAACGGGCACACCTGGGGGAATTAAAGCGAAGAGCTCCCACAGGGCAGCCAGTGTGCGGGCCATAGCCTCAGGGGCCAGGCGTTTGCTGTGATCAACGCCTTGGCCCAGGCGGGTGACCCTAACCTCTTTGGTGACCGGCTCCACCCTGCCCTGGGACACTTTGGCTGCGAGCAGACGCACTGAGTTGGTGCCTACATCCAGAACTGCCCTCATGGCAGGTAATCCTCACACTGTTTCGTAGGACAGTAAAGGGGTTTGTTGAGGATGGCCAGCACTTCTTCACCGATGGGGTTTTCCCCGTGGACCAGATAATCCGCGGCATGGGTATGGAGGCATTTCACGCCCTCTGCGCTGCGAATCCCCCCAACCCCGGCTTCCGCCAGCACCTGAAAGCGATCGGGATACTCCTCTTTCAGGCTTTCCTGAACTACGGCAGGAATCAGGGCTAAGCGGCGCTTGGCATAGTCTTCATGGCTTTTTTCCACCAGTGCGGCAAACTCAGGGTCCTCCTGAATGCGCTTTTCATACTGGGCAACTAAACCCTCAGCCTCCAGCGCAGAGAGCTCCCTGCGCAGATAGGGGCAGGTCAGCCAGTACAGAGTGGGAAAGATCTCGATATTCGAATCTGTGGCCCAGACCGGCCGGTTCACAATCACCTGGGGAAAGCCGTGTTCACACAGTGTATGCACACCCAGGACCCCCCTGGGCTCCCTGCCGAGCTGACCCTTGATAATCGCCAGTGTCTCTTTGTCAGGTTTTTCGTACCTCAGAACATCACTTCCTTACATGTGAAAAAACACCCCCAGCGGAGGTGTTTGAACTTCGGAGAAAGGCTTGTGTTTCGTCTACATTTACCTTGCGCCCCTGCCTCCCCGTTTTGAGTCCTGGCTTTTCTTCAGAGCAGTCTGCCTTTCGTCGCTGTCTTTCAAGAAACGCATCAGGCGCTCCTCAAAGTCCTGAGGACTTGCCTTCCTGCGCTGCCCACGCCGATCACGCGTCTGTGCTGTGGGATTCGCCTGTTTAATCGAAAGGCCGATTTTGCCTTCACTCATATTAATGACTTTGACCTTGACAACATCATTCTCGTTCAAAAAGTCCTTAATATCTTTGACATAAGCATCTGCTACTTCAGAAATGTGGACCAAACCGGTTTTTCCATTGGAGAGTTCGACGAAAGCACCGAAATTGGTTATTCCCGTGACCTTCCCTTCGACAATGTTGCCGACATCAATTGACATACGTTAAAAAATTCCTCCTCTTGGATTTTGCCGTGCAGGGCACGCGACTACTTAACATTATATATTATCACAACTTTTGTGTCAATAAAGCTACCGCTTGCCCACGTCATGCGCAACATCGCCAGAGAAGGATTCTGACACTCTGTACACTACTTCCCCGGGCTTCACCAGGCCCAGCTGCTCCCGGGCCACCCGTTCCACATTCTCAGGGGATCTCCACTCTTCAATTTCCCGCTCCAAGTCTTCCTTGCGCATCTCCAGCACGATGAGCTGCTTCTCAAGAGCCTCAATCTGCCGCTTCAGCTTGAGGTTTTCCCATCCGCCCCTGGCAAAGCTGAATCCAACCCATAAGATCAAAAGGAGCACCAGGATTCGCCAGGGTTGTATTCGCACACGTTTTTTGGCCATATCCGCACATTCCCTCCTGGCTCTTTCTTTCCCCCTCCTTTGGAGTTTTCCTGCCAGGTCTTGCTCTTTTCTTATTTTTTCCAGCGGAGCTGGGGCCGCAGGCGCCAAGCCCGCCTGGCTGCCCCCGAAGGCCTGGCCCGATGGGACCAGCTGAAGCGGATCTCCTGGACCAGCAGCACAGGAAAGGAAAGCAGCCAGAGCAGAAAGGAAATCGAGAGGTTCAAGAAGCTCCTGACCACTTGCACCAGCCAGAGCAGAAGTGAAATGATCATGCCGGAGAGAAGCAGACGATAGAAAAATAGGCCCAGAGCAAGGCCTATGATCACATAGCCCCGCAGCTCGCCCCAGTTCGCTAGAATAAGGTAGAGAACCAAAACTGGGGTAATCAGGGCCCAAAAGAGCAGGTCTAAAAGGGGTGTGCTGAACAGCCCAGGGCGCAGCAGTCCCCGGATCACACGGAAGAGATCAAAGAAAAGCCCCAAGGTAATTCCTGCCAAGAGGACAATGCCAAAGGCATAAAGCTGAGTGCCCAGAGATTCCACGCAGACACCTCCCCTCAGCTTTATTTGAACAGCCTGGCCAAAAGTCCCTTGCTGCGCTTGGCCAGAGAATCGCCCAGGTACTCTACGGACGAAATGTAGCCGTTGACCAGCAGGTTTCCTTTCTCTAAATTCAGTTCTTTAATATGCAGCTCGTCTCCCTGCACCACAAGGCCGCCGAGTTCGGTCTCCAACACAATTTCTCTGTCATCAAAGCTCTCTACATGAATCACCCCGTCAATGGTCAGGCGTTCCCGTTCCGCCAAGACCAGCTGGTGGCGAACATTGTTGATTCTCCTGTCGTCCACTTGAACTACCTCCCTGTCAAGAACATGTGATTTGCATCCTCTGCCACATTCTATGCAGGAGGCAGCCAAGTTAGACTTAGTCGTAGATTTTGCGGATCTTAATGCCCTCAAAGAAGGTCTCCACGATCTCCTCCGGGCTTTTGCCGTCCTTGGCCAGCATAAAAGCGTCCCACTGGCTGAGGCCTACCCCATGCCCGTAGCCGGTGCCGGTGATGGTCAGAACCCCGTCCTGGAATGTAAAATCATGAACCAGCGTTGACTTCATCTTCGTAGAATCAACCGCTAAGCGAAACTCCGGACCTGAAACAGTCGCTTCCCCCTGGGTCCCGGTGACGGTGATCTGGGTAATGCGCTCCGTCGGTCCCCTTTCGGTGATCTCGATGCTCCGGATATCCCCAACATTCACCCCGGTTCTGGACAGGAGGTTTCTCAGCTCCGCGGCACTGTACTGCACTGTCCACTCCTTGACCTCGTCCGGCACATAGCTGTTTTCAGGCAGCTTTCTGCTGACGGTAAAGGGGGGTTCCTCCTCCTGGTAGTCCAAACCCTCCTTGGCCCTGGCGGTAACTCCGCCGGAATAGGCATGGAACCAGCCTCGGACATAGCGGTTGTCATAGGTCATAACCTCGCCCCGGGTCATCTCCACCCCTTTTTTGATTTCCTCTGTGACTGCATCGGGGTTAAAGGCCTGAGTTTCCTCGATGGAAGTGGAAACATCCGCCCCGTACTTGTCTTTGACACCGCCTGTTGATATGAAGTCCATGGTGAAGCTGCGGGCAAAAATGGCCTGGGCTGCATAGGCCTCTACAGGCCAGTCGGGAAACATCTCTCCCGCCACTACGCCGGCAATGTACTCCTCCAGCTTCATCTCCTGAATCTGGCCTGTGTCATTTATGTACACAGAAATGGTCGGCTCCTCCTGCAGCTCCCTGACAATATTGCGCTCATCTCCGGACCAGCTGATCAGAACTGTCACGCTGGCAATGACCACCAGCACTAAGCCTAAGACAATTGCCTGGTTTTTCTTGAAGGTCATGGCAGGCCCCCCTCACTTTTTTGATAGTTTCACCAAAAAAGAGGGCAAAAAACGTCTCAAAGGCGGGTATTATCAACATTTTCGGGGAAAATATTACCACAATTAGCAGGAGAACCCGAATAATGCTAGAATTACTGGGTATATTTGCACCTTAAAGGAGGTTTATTTGTGAACAAAGCAGAATTGATTGCAAGTGTTGCTGACAAGGCAGGTATGACGAAGAAGGCGGCTGGAGAGGCCGTAGAGGCAGTATTTGCATCTATTTCCGAAGCGTTGGCCCAAGAGGAAAAAGTGACCATCGTCGGATTCGGCACTTTTGAAGTAAGACCTCGCAAAGAGCGCCAAGGCATTAATCCTTCCACCGGAAAGCCGATTACAATTCCTGCCACGAAGGTTCCTGCCTTTAAACCAGGCAAGTCCCTCCGTGAAGTTGTAGCTCCTAAGTAAGAGTTTATATGCGTGCCCCCTAGACTTAGGGGGCTTTTCTACTTTTTCAGCAGAAAGGAGTCCTCCATGACCTGGTCTAATCTGTTGCAGATCGTCAGCAAGCTGCGTTCCCCGGAAGGCTGCCCCTGGGACCGCAAACAAACCCACGAGAGCCTGAAACGTTTCTTGCTTGAGGAAACCTATGAGCTGTTTGAGGCCATCGACGGCCAAGACGCCTCTTCCATCAAGGACGAGCTGGGCGATGTACTCCTGCAGGTTTTGCTCCACGCCCAAATCGCCAGTGAGCAAGGGGCATTTTCCATGGAAGATGTCATCGAAAACCTAAGCGAAAAGCTGGTCCGCCGCCACCCCCATGTCTTCGGCGGCTCTGTGCAGGCAGATACACCTGAGGAGGTGGTAAAAACCTGGGATGCCATTAAGAAGACAGAGGAGAACCTGTCAGAAAGGGTTTCCGTCCTTGATGGGGTCCCCAGCGTTTTTCCGGCCCTGATGCGGGCGGAAAAGATCCAGAAAAAAGCTGCCAAGGTCGGCTTTGACTGGGACGATGCCCCGGATGTGGTGGAGAAAATCCACGAGGAGCTGGCCGAACTGGAAAAAGCCATGGAAAGAAGGTCCCCTGAGGAAATAGAGGATGAGCTGGGCGATCTGCTTTTTGCCACTGTCAATCTGTCCCGCTTTGTCAATGTGGATCCTGAGTTTGCCCTGCAAAAAGCCACCGCCAAGTTCGTCGAACGTTTTCACCTTGTTGAGGCCTATGCCCGGGAGGAGGGCTTGGACCTAAATGAACTCAGCCTCGCTGAGCTGAATGTGCTCTGGGACCGTGCCAAGGATCAGCGGCGCAAAAATCCCCAGGCATAAAGGGTGCGGGCGAGGGGCCTCCCCAGAACAGGCAAAAGGTGCACATCCCGCTCCGTTAAGCTTCCCCAGATCATCAGCAGGAGAAAATACAGGACAAAGCCGGTTAAAAGCGCGATCAGGCTCACGCCGCTGTGGGCTGTCAAAGAGGCCAGAGTGTCCTGGGCAAAATACATCCAGAGGGCAGCCCCGGCTGCAGTCAGGGCCGGGTACAAAACGCTGTGGCGAAGGCTTACCGCTTTGCCGATCCTGCGCCAGACCGACCAGGAGTTGAGCAGGGCAATGACCGTCCAGCCGATTGTGGTGCTCCAGGCCGCCCCTAGGATGCCGAACCTGGGATCAGCAAGGAGAAAATAGTTCAGGGCAAACTTGACCGCGACACCGATGGCTAAATTGCGCACCGGAATCAGCATGTCGCCTAAACCCTGCAAAATACCGGTGGCAGCCTGAATCAGGCCTAAAGTGACAGTGCCGAAGGAAAGGATCTGCAGATGCACACCTACCTGACTGTAGCCAAAGAGCATTTTGCTTAAGGGCTCTCCCAGGACAAACAGGGCTGCGCAGGAAGGAATCCCGAAAATCAGGGCAATGCGCAGGGCTTCCTGGGAGCGGTGCCTGACCAGCCTTTTGCTCTGCAAAGCCCAGGCTTCAGAAATGGCCGGCACCAAACTTGTGGCCAGGGCCACTGTAACCACGTTGGGAAACTGGGACAGCGTCAGCGCCATGCCCAGATGGCCCAAACCTTCCCGGATCTGATCGGGTGAAAAACCCGCCAGCTGCATGCGGGTGGGTATCAGCAGGCTGTCTGCCAGCTGCATGACTGGCCACAAAATGGTGGCTACCACAGCCGGGAAAGCCAGTGCTGTCAGCCTGCGGGCCAGTCCGGCTGCGGATTCGCTCCTGCTTGCAGTACGCTTGGGAGGAATCGCGTCCAGAAGCGTTTCATGCCTAAAGGCATAGTAAACTGCCAAAACCAGCCAGCCGGCAAACTCACCGGCAATAAATCCCCAGGCAATGCCGGTAACGGCTAGCTCCACCCCCCTCGGCCGCAGCCAAAGGACTGCCAGCACCGTCACAGCCACCCTCACCAC
>FZPS01000059.1_pt531 | contig 14508 bp, 9 predicted proteins | sample 1817821 | NCBI WGS metagenome assembly FZPS01 (sample SAMEA104158645, study PRJEB21678) | metagenome | place: Germany | collected 2015-04-21 | reverse complement strand
TTGCTTAAAAACTCTTTCGGGATTTTCATAATCTGTCCTTTCTCTAAATTTAAACATAAATAAAAAACTACAAGTCAGAAAACCTGTAGTTTATTCCATTTACACAAAATTTAGGACAGTGTCGAAAAAAGTCCTTGATCTCAACAAGACAAGGACTTTTTCTATACTTTTAATTCTATCAATTAAGGCCTTTAGGCTTCTTTTTTCTTGCGAATAGCTCTTTTCTTCTTTGTTTTTGTATCCTGTATTTCCTCTAAATTTATTCCCGCTAATTCAGGGTCAATCAAAATACGTCCACAATATTCACAAACAATAATTTTTTTACGAGAACGGATGTCTAATTGTCTTTGAGGAGGAATTTTATTAAAGCAACCCCCACAAGCGTCACGCTGAACATAAACAATACCTAATCCATTACGAGAGTTTTTACGAATCCGTTTGTAAGATTGCAAAAGACGAAGCTCAATTTTCTCTTCCAGCTTTTTAGCTTGCTCTCTTAGCTTTTCTTCATCCTGCTTGGTTTCGGTGATGATTTCACCTAATTCATTCTTTTTGATCTCAAATTCTTTTTCTCTATCCTCTAATTCCAGTTTGCTTCTTTCCAGCTCTTCTTTCTTCGCTTTAGATTCATCCGTAAGATCTTTTATGTTTTTCTTGTAGAGTTCAATGTTTAGATTCTGATACTCAATATCTTTAGTTAAGATATCATATTCTTTATTGTTGCGAACATTCTCCAGCTGCTTATTGTATTTCTCGATAGAGACTTCGGCTTCATCTATCTTGATTTTTTTCCCGGCTATAGTTTTCTTTATTTCCTCTATCTCCTCTTTATTGTTGCTGATACGGGTATTCAGTCCTGCAATTTCATCTTCTAAATCTTGAACTTCAAGAGGGAGCTCGCCACGTAAAATCTTGATTTCATCAATTTTTGATAAAGTGGTTTGTAACTGATACAAAGCATCTAACCTTTCTTCTACAGTTAACTCTTTTTTCTTACTCATATTATTTATAAATATTTTATGGGATTTGTATTTATTGTACTAATTTTTTTATCTATTTCAGGAAAATGTCTTTCCAGATAGTCTAATAGCAGATTACTTGTGTATTGCTCACTTTCATAATGACCAATAGCTGCTAAAATCATTTGGTTTTCAAAACCAAAATAATCGTGATATTTGATTTCACCGGTTAAAAACAGGTCTGCCCCTTGTCTAAGAGCTTGAGGAATTAAAAAAGAACCAGCTCCACCACAAAGTGCTATTTTCTTTATTTCACGATCTTGATTACAGTTATGTAACACACAACCTACATTAAACTTCTTTTTGACTTGCAATAAGAAATCCATGGCCATTACCGGCTTATTTAAAGTCCCTATGACACCAGAACCTACCTGTTCCCATCTATTACTCAATGGATAGATGTCATAAGCTACTTCTTCATAAGGATGTGCTTGCAATAAGGCTTTTAATACAGCATTGGTTTTATAGTTTGGAAAAATGGTTTCAATCCGAATTTCCTTTTCAAAATGCAACTCCCCTTTATTCCCCACAAAAGGATGAGCTTCTTCATTCGCTCTGAAAGTTCCTTCCCCCTCTACGTTATAACTGCAACAGTCATAGTTTCCTATATTGCCACATCCAGCTTCAAAGAGAGCATGACGAACCTTTTCAATAGAATTTACGGGGACAAAAGTAACCAGTTTTGATAAAGCGTTTTCTTTTGTTGAAAGTATATGTATGTCTTCAAGACCTAAAAGGGACGCTATTTTATAGTTGACCCCTTGAGGAGCGTTATCAAGATTAGTATGAGCCGCATAAACTACGATATCATGCTTTATGGCTTTCAATATACAGCGCTCAACATAATCTTTACCGGTAATTGATTTATAACCTTTAAATAATAAAGGGTGATGGGCAATGACCAAATTATAACCTAAATCTATTGCTTCATCTATTACATCTTCAGTAACGTCTAAACATAACAAAGCCCCTGTAACTTCCACTTCTGTCAATCCTATTTGCAAACCGGCATTATCAAATCCGTCTTGCAATGGCAGAGGCGCGAATATTTCAAGGGCGTTTAAAACTTCCTTTATTTTCATTTTGATCCTCCAAAATTTGATGCAAATATAAGAAAAAAAGCTGAAGAATAACTTTTAATCCTGATTTTTACCTATTTATAACTTTAGTAACCTCTGAGAAAATCATCTTAGATTCATCCTCATATTTTTTTATTCGGATCTGTAGTTAGTAAAATATCCAATCTATATATTCGCTTTTCAGTGTTTTATTTATGGAGTTTTTTAACAAAAGTTGACTCCCCTCTTAACGGTCTCTAAAGCATATTTCCTTGAAAATAAATTGCTCCCAGACCGAGCAGTAGTTTAACCCAGACCGAAGACCCTTATAACCCAGACCGAAGGCACTTATAACCCAGACCTATTAAATAGCTCTACAAAGGAGAAGAATCTGTTCTTGAATTTTAGTATCCGATAAAATAGGATTCTCTGTTTATGAATATTATTTCTTGGTAACAAAAACAAATGATTTAAGAAGGAGATTACAAGTTACCTTAATTTGTTCAGTTTTCTATATGAAAGATTAAATTCTTTTATTTGGATTGATCGGTCTACATTTACTCTATATAAAAGACAGTAGATAAAGTTTGCCCGGAATCATCGACTACCGTCAGTGAATGTTTGCCTTTTTCCGGGGCTAAGGATAGCTTATGAAAATTAGAGGTGTGCGTAATATATTCATCATCCAGATGCCAATAAACAATTACATTTTGCTCTGAGTGGGCTAACTCAAAAGTTACCTCTCCCGGTTTTCCATCCATTTGCTTGGGTAATGAAATCCTAGCCTGTGATTGAGGATAAATAAAGGCCATGGGCTGGAATAGAGACTCACTGCAACCTTTCATCAAAGGCGGAAGGGATTTATATTCAGGATGATATTGCTTATAATACCACGCCCAAGAAGGAGGCAGAACAAACCAGCTTATTTGTTGGGTAGGTTCATTATCCATACACTCTTTCCTAACACGATACTTTTCATCTAAGGTTACAGTGATTTGTTTATGATAGGGACAAGATACAGTGCGCAAAGCTTGCGGCAGAACCTGTTCAATAACGATATCTTTACAAAAACGACCTTTGATATGCCCGGATAGAGCACAAACTTCTGCATCAATGAATTCACCTTGTGGTATCGCAAACCAAGGTGTAGTGGGAAGTAAATTGAACAAGTCGAATAAAACAGGAGCAGCTGTACGCGTACCTACTAATTCGGGCTTACCTTCACCTGTTGCATTACCAACCCAAACCCCAATGGCATATTTAGGAGTAACTCCAACAGCCCAAGCATCTCGGAAACCATAACTGGTTCCTGTTTTCCATGCAACATTCTGCATGGAAGGTAAACTTTGCCAGTCCACCTCTTCAGGTCTGTAAACCTTCTTTATAGCCTCAAAAAGTTGCCATACGGCTCCTTGACTGAATATTTTTTCTTGTATTACACTTTCTTGATCTGTCTTAATTTGATTTGTTAATGCTACAGATGAATAGCCCAAAAGTGTACGAGCCATATTAGCATAAGCTTGGGTTACTTCATATAATGTTGCTTCCGATCCTCCCAGAATCAAGGATAATCCATAATAAGAAGCAGGCTTATTGAGTGTGGTCAATCCCATTTTCTTTAATAAAGCATAGAATTTGGGCACACTATATTGCTTGAGTAAATCCACAGAAGGAACATTTAGTGAACGGATGATGGCTTCAGATGCAGGAACAGCTCCTTCAAACTGTAAATTGAAATTTTGTGGAGAAAACCCGCTAAAGTTTACAGGAACATCGGGAAGCAAAGTATGAGGTAAGATGATTCCATCATCTAAAGCTGCGGTATAAAGAAAAGGTTTTAAAATGCTACCGGTACTGCGTGGTGCCTGTACTAAATCGACTTGATTACCCAATCCTTTTTCCATATAGCCCATATTTCCACAGTAGCTAAGAATCTCATTTGTTTCTATATCAATGATTAATGCTGCAAGATGTCTAATCTCACTTTGACGAAACCTACGATTCCAACGCTCTAAAACAGATTCAACCTGTACCTGCAGACTTTTATCAACTGAAGAATGCACTAGTTCACCACGATGAGCTTTATGAATTTGATCCACAAAATAAGGTGCAATCTGTGGCAAAGGTAATGGTTCTTGGGGCAGAGGTTCGGATAGGGCTAATTCATAACTGGAATCAGAAATCGTTCCTTTATCTCTTAATTTCTTAAGGAGGTTATTCCTTTTAAGCAGCAATTGATCTCGGCTTCTTGACAGGTGAATTAAAGCCGGAGAGTTTGGCAAAACAGCTAAAGTGGCGGCTTCAGCCCAAGAAAGCTCATGGGCAGCATGTCCAAAATAACGCCAGGATGCGGCCCCGATTCCCACGACATTTCCCCCAAAAGGTGCATATGAAGCATAAAGCGAAAGTATTTTATTCTTTGAATAACGGAATTCCAAACGTGTGGCTAAAATGGCTTCGATTATTTTTTCCTTTAACGTACGGGGTTTATTCCTTGATAACCGAATGACCTGCATAGTCAAAGTACTTCCTCCACTTACTATCTTTTTCTGTTTTACGTTTTGTACAAACGCTCTGAATATGGAGATAGGATTAATTCCAAAATGATAATAAAAATATTGATCTTCAAAAGCTATGATCGCTTCCTTAAACTTTTCGGGAACTTCTTGTTGTGGAGGGAATCTCCATTGCTCGTCAATCGCCGTACGGGCTCCCAACAACGCTCCTTCCCTATCTACTACTACTGTTGAATAAGGTGTTGTAAATAGGTCTTTTGGCAAACAAAACAGATATGCCAAAAGACCCATAAACAATAAAACAATGAAAATTTGTTTTAATTTCCTCTTCATCATTTATCAATAAACAATCACTTCACTTCAACCCTTGATGCTACAGTACGTGCAAAAGTATTTAGATCATACATAGCTTCACACTGAACAGCCGGAAGTATATATTTCCCTTTATAGGCAGCTTGTATCCTAAATGTAAAGACTTTATTCGTATTCCTGGGCAAATCAAAATAGGTGTGCACCCTATCATCCCTGATATCTTGATAGGTATAGGTAGATGTCATTGAATGATTAGTGTCTTCATCGTACATACGGGTATTAAACAACTCCCATCCGGAGGGCAAGATATAGGTCAAAGCAAGATGCCTTAAATCTATCCGGCCACTAATGTTGGCCACTTTTACCAAGGCATAGAATTCGGCTCCTTGCTCTAATACATAGGGTGAAACAAGATTCCCTTCCCTATCTGTATATTTTACATCGATCTGTATATTTTCAGCTATAGAAGGTGATTTATCTTCCAGTGGCTGAATCTTTGTGGTTAAGGTTACATTCAACTTACCCTCGGTAAGATTGGCAAAGGTCAACTCACCTGATTTTTCTTTAGAGAACAAATCGGTTTGATAAAAAGCCTGAGCCGAATTAATAGTGGTGGTTTGATTATTAAAAGTATAGTCAAACTTCAAGACTTTTGCAAACTGGTTGGATAAGCCCGCCATAGCATAAATTGCATAAGCTGTGGATTGAGTACTGTAATAGTTTTCTGTAGCTAGCTCTTTAGCTATTTTTTCTCCTAGATCTATAGCCTCATTATCCTTACCTAATAAAAGTAAGGTTTCCAAAATCATGGCATTATCCCGAATAGAAGAACCAAAAATAACATTTTGATTCTCATCCACTTCTACAGTAGTTGAAGCGTTAAACACTAACTCTTCGGCTGTCGTTTTCTTTCCATCTAAAGCATAAGCTGCAGCTAAACGCCATTTTGCACTTAAAGAGAGATTTTTAAGCTCTTTCAGACGATTCATAGCTCCCCTATTCGGAGTATTAGCTAAAGCTAAGGTGTATAAGCGATAAGCTTGCTCGGTATCTAATATAGTACTCCACCCTTTTCGCGTAGCCGGAGTCCAGCTTTGTGAAGTCTGTTGTTGATAGTTTTTCCAGCGATCTAAGACTAAAGATTGAACTGCATATCCTTTTTCTTGCGCCAACAATAGGAATTGCCCCACATAACTAGTCAACCAATCGTGAGCTCTATTCATTCCAGGCCAAAACTCAAAACCACCATTACCCAGTTGACGTCCATAGATTAGCTGAATAATACGCTGTACTTCTTCTTTGTTTTTTTGTTCCTCTTCCTCACTTAATTTCTTAAAATCAGACAAGTAAAGGAAAGGTAATGCTTTAGACGTCAATTGCTCGGTACACAGATGCTCATAATTGTCTAAATAATCCAAGCGTTGACTCAAATTAAAGGAGGGCATACGGGAAACTTCTAAGTTAGTCCACAACACTTCTCCTTTTTCTTTCCAATCATAAGCTATCTTTTCAGTTTTATTCCCTTCTACTGTTTTGTTTTGTCTAAGCATTATAGCCGGATTAGGATTACGGACTTCAATTTCTGTAGTCTCATGTGCCGTTTTACTTCCTCCTTGAACCATAACCTTGATGACTTCTTTACCGGTAGAACCCTTCGTTCTTAAGTTAAAGTAAACCACTTGGTCGCCGGGTTCTGAAAAATAAATGGATTTCTTGTTGTCAACAACTTCAATATTTCCAAAAGAAGATTGCACACTCACTGAAACCTCTTTTATTCCTTTCTCAAAGGAAAACACATTTACAGGTAAGCTAATTTCTTCATCCGTACTTACAACACGAGGTAAAGTAGAGAGTAACATTAATGGAGAACGCACATAAGTGGTTTCTTCAGCATTACCATAACTACCGGATTCTCCGGCAACAACCATGGTTCGCACGGAGCCTATATACATCGGTAACTTCACTTTATGCGTTTGTTTTTTCCCTTTAGGCAAGGTGAAAGGTCCCATAAAACGGACAATCGGCTTAAAACGATTTATCTTTGCATCGTTTTGTTTTAACATTTCATCTCCACCTATACTGAATAAAGAACTAAACACTCCAGTCTGTGCCCCTAATACATCATCGAACATATCCCACGTACGAATGCCCAGAGCTTCTCTTACATTAAAGGCATCCCAAGGGTTAGGTGTCTTGAAACCGGTTAAATCCAATAATCCTTCATCTACTATAGCCACTGTGTAAGTCATTGAACGACCTTGTTTTTCACTAATAGTTATAGAAAACTCTTTTTCAGGCTCTAATTCTTTAGGCATCTCTATTTGAGGGATCAATTTCGAGTTTTCGTTGGTAACAAATACCGGAACAACCCCATACATACGAATAGGTAGATCATTAACCGTCTGAGCATGCGGTTGTAATAGAGTTACATGGACATACACATTAGGAGCCATTTCAGGAGTTACTTCAAAACTGTATTTTGTATCATCTTTTGATGAAATGGGAATCCATTCTTGTTTAAGAACACGAGAACCACTCTCCAATGAAATTAAAGCTTTTCCATCTGAAGCCGAGGGGATGATGGCAGTAACCTTCTCTCCTACTTTATATTCCTTTTTATCTACAGAAAAAGAAAGCATGGATATACCGGATGGATCCTGACGATTTGCTCTTCCTCTCCAACTTGGCCAATCCACATACACAGTACCTCCGGTAGCGTGTCCTCCCTCTCTGTCTTTTACATAGATAAAATAAGTACCCCAATTTGGATAATCAACTCTGAAATCAAGATGGGCCTTCCCATTAGAGGTAATCAAACGATCTGATTGAATGGGTTTATGGGATGTATTATTTACATAGTTTGAAAGATAACTACTCGAGTTATCCCACCACCAACTCCAATCCAACTTATAAATTTCATATTCTAATTCTCTTTGATTTATCAATTTACCTTTCTCATCCACTACTACAAGATCAATGCGATGATCCTCATTGGTTATCCATTCTTCACCGTTATTTAATTGGATTCCCACATACGCATCAAATGGTGAGTAAGGTATGGTCTGTGTATAGATACTTGCATTTCCTCCCGGTTCGAATACTTGGGTCGTAAAATAGGCTTGAAGCATTCCGGGAGCCTCTTTAGCTTCCGGTAGTTTTATATTGATATTGGCTTTACCCTCTTGATCTAATTCACCTTTATAAACCTCTTGCTTCTGAAAAACAAATTGAGTTGCCGGATTATTGAATTGATAATTACTAAAGTCCTTAAATTGTGTATTTACACGACTCAGCGAAAGTTCAATCTGCGCTTTTAAATTGGGAGCTTTTGCCCCTGTTAACCATTCAGAATGAAGATCTGCTGTTAAGACTTTACTCTCTGCTTGAATCAGTTCATCCGGTAATTTTAGATTTATCTTTAAACGATTCGGTTTTATGGTTTCTATACGTAAAGGCTTATGGAAAGTACTCCCCCCGACTTTTACATAGGAGTTCCATACACCTGTAGGGTCATTTTGTGATGTAGGTATAGTAAATGTATAAAAACCATTAATTCCTTCTGTTGATATTTGTTTGGTATAAAACTGTCCTCTTGGATTATATAATTCAAAAGAGACAGGATGTTTTGCAGGAATACGTTTATCCTTATCATCCAAGATAAAAGTCAAGTGTAAGGTATCTCCCGGACGCCATACTCCCCTTTCGCCGTAAAGCAAACCTTTTAGGCCCTTTTGTATCACTTCTCCTCCCACATCAAAGCGACTCGTAGAATTCTCCTCACCATCGACTAAACGAAGATAGGTTGTTTGCTTATTGGAATTAGCAACTAAAACAAAAGGTAATCCGGATACTTTTATTTCAGCTAGACCTTCGGAATTAGTTTTACCTTTCCCTATAGGTTGCAATTGATAATTATAAACTGTAATTTCTCCATTTTCAATGGGGTTAACGGTTAAAATATCATTTAAGGCAACCCATAGCTCTTGATTATTGTTTCTTTTAACTGTAACACCAATGTTAGAGGACATTACATTACAAGAAGCCAAACGTTCGCCAACCATATAATAGGAAGGATGACAAGGATTATTGCGCTCAGTCCATTCATAAACCCTCCAATCCATATTTTGATAGTATTCATTATAATACATACCCGGGACATCCCAAGAGCTGTCATCAAGAGGTTGAGAAGTGTGTCTTAAATAGTCATTTTCTACAGCTTCATCATTTCCACAAGGATAAAGAGAGTATTCTCGATTAAAAGAGAGGATGATACGATAGATGGAGCCTGGAGATTGTTTAAAAAGTTTTGCCAAGTCAATAGAGAAGTTATTCCATTTCGTTAAATCATACCTTTTGTCTAAAGTCAAATCCAAAGTTTCTTTATGAACTAATCGAGCAAAACGACGTAATGAACTGGTACCTGAAAGCTTATTTTCTTGTAAGAAAGAGAGGATATTATTCTCATAGACCTGAATGACCTGTATATCTATAGCTTTAAGATTGACACTTCTAAAAGGCAATATTAATTCATCGGAATTTGGTAATATGGCTGCATCAGAGAGCAATTTTACAGCCGGTAAAGGTTTTAAAGGTTCAAAGACAAAGGTGTGATCTTTTTCCAATTCTTTCCCATCACTGTTTTTTATTGCCTGATTGATGCTTAAAGTATAATTCTTCACATCAACAGGGTCATAATAAAGAAAAACTTGATTATGTTCTTTTTGAAAAGTATAGGAAACAACATCAGATAACTCAATCAATCCGGTCAAGTCTTGAGAGGTTGAAATTGGATCAGAAAAAGTTAATAAAAAACCTGTTTCCGGTAAATCTATGGGCTGAACAGATAGCAGTTCAAAGGAATTTAATGCAGGTATCTTTACTGTTTGTTTCTCCTTCTGATCTATTCCTAATGGACCGCCATCGACTAATAGTTCTACTTCTTGTTCATTTTGGCTTCTAGCAATATCCGAAAGAGTGAAGTGATAAGTATTCGTGTTTGTATTGACTATCTTTACCGATATAGTCTTCTTATTCGGCAGTGATTGAGCAGAAAGAATCGATTCGATATTGCCTATCTCTTCCGTATCGCTGAACGTTAAGGATCCGGTTATTTCCACCTTATCAATAGCTTCAGCTGTTACCTGTATCGGGTCAACTGATAAAGAAAACAGTTGTTCTATAACTTGAAAACTAAAAGTGAAAGTAGATAGTTCCTTAGGCACAGAAACAAATTGCCCTAAATCGAAGTCAACAGTGTAAAATTCTCCTGACTTCAAGTTTTCAGAAGGAATAAACTCTAATGTATTTGCATTTATCCAATGAGCATCACCTTTTATTTTAGGGTTTACTTTAAATGGATTAGAATCTATTTTTTTATATAGCTCAACGCCGGATTGTGGTTGAGTAAATTCAATCTGAATAGGTGTGTTCCTTGAAATAACACCTCCTGTATAGGCAATTATATAAGGAGAAAACTCAGAGGGTGGTATTATGGGGTCTGCTCCTTTTTTTTCAGAGCAAGCATGAATAAAAAATAAAAGCAGGATGAAACATCCTGCTAAAAAGTGATTGCACTTTAGTTTCATCGTTATATAGGTTTTGTTTTAACCTAAAGATAAAACTTATTCGTACAATTTTGTTGAAATTCAGTAATTATTTGAACGTACCTCCAACAATATCCAATAATTCATTCGTAATGGCTTGCTGTCTGGTTTTGTTGTATTGTTGAGTTAAATCATCAATTAATTCATCAGCGTTATCAGTCGCTAATTGCATAGCTAACATTCGTGCCGCATGTTCAGAAGTATTCGCATCTAATAAGATGGTAAACATTCTCAAACGAACGGCTTGTGGTATCAACTCTTCAATGAATTCTTCTACAGAGGGCTCTACAATATATTGAGGGGCTACAGTATTGGTTTTCTCCAGAGTATTCTCACTTTTCTTTTCTTTGATAAGAGTAGATAGATTGAGAGGAAGAAAGGTTTCAACCATTAAGACTTGTGTACTCACCATCTTAAAATGGTGATAAAGAACAACAACTTTATCAATCTCTCTTTTTATGAACCGATTCATTAACAGACTAACCAATTCATGAGCTGTTTCATAAGTTGGTTTATCAGATAAATGCTCAAAACTTTGATTGATCGATATACCTTGCTTTTTAATGTAGTCATCTATCTTTCTTCCAATAGGATAAATTTCAATGTTATCCTCCCCTAAAGCCTCTTTATACTGTGTATAAACCTCTAAGAATTCACGATTAACATTCGCATTAAAAGCTCCACATAAAGAAGTATTGGAAGAAACAGGAAGAATAGCAACACGTTCCACTTTTCTTTGCTCTATGTAAGGTGATTTAATATCTCCTATGTCCGAACTTAAAAAATTATTCATTATGTTATCCATCTGTTGCTGATATGGATATAAGACTTCTATGGATTGCTGCCTTTTGTGCAATTTTGCAGAGGCAACCATTTGCATAGCTGAAGTAATCTTTTGAGTACTTTTTACTGAATTAATCCTATTTTTTACTTCTTTTAATGAGCTCATATCTTTCTAATAACTATTTTTTATAGCGCTTACTAATTTGCTCGGCCGTATCTTCTAAAATCTTTGTAATATCATCATTGATGATTCCCTGTTTCAAAAATTCCAGAACATCTTCCTTATGATTTATTTCCAATGCCTCTAAAAAATCTTTTTCAAAGTTACGAACCTTATCAAGTGGAACAGACCGTAAAAGACCATGGGTTCCACAATAAAGGATAGCTATTTGTTTTTCAACCGGCATTGGTGAATATTGAGGCTGTATCAATAATTGAACATTCTTTTGTCCTTTATCCAATGTAGCCATCGTTACTTTATCCATTTCTCCACTAAATTGGGCAAAAGCCTCTAATTCCCGATATTGAGCTTGTTCAATCTTCAAGGTTCCTGCCACTTTTTTCATAGCATTAACCTGTGCGTTACCTCCTACACGTGAAACTGAAATACCCACATTAATGGCTGGACGATTTCCTTGATTGAATAAACCTTCATCCAAGAAAATTTGCCCGTCAGTAATTGAAATCACATTTGTAGGAATATAAGCAGAGACGTCTCCGGCTTGAGTTTCAATAATGGGTAAAGCAGTTAACGACCCTCCACCTTTTACCATACCTTTTAAAGTATCAGGTAAGTCATTCATTTGTTGAGCTACTTCATCTTGATTGATAATCCTAGCTGCACGCTCTAACAAACGAGAGTGTAAATAGAAAACATCACCAGGATAAGCCTCACGTCCTGAAGGACGACGTAAAATCAAAGACACCTCTCTATAGGATACTGCTTGTTTTGATAAATCATCGTATACCACTAAAGCGTGTCTACCTGTATCTCTAAAGAACTCACCAATAGCTGCACCAGCAAATGGAGCATAATATTGAAGAGCTGCAGGCTCTCCGGCAGTCGCAGCGACAACAACAGTATATTCCATGGCATTGTGTTTACGTAAACTTTCTACAATGGAAGCAACTGTAGATGCTTTTTGCCCAATAGCTACATAAATACAATAGATAGGATCTCCTGCTTCAAAATATTGCCGTTGATTAATAATGGTATCAATAGCAATAGCTGTTTTTCCGGTTTGTCTGTCTCCAATTATTAATTCACGTTGTCCTCTACCTATTGGGATCATAGCATCTATGGCTTTTAATCCTGTCTGTAAAGGTTGATTAACCGGTTCTCTATAAATAACCCCCGGAGCTTTACGTTCTAAAGGCATTTCATAAAGTTTACCTTTAATATCACCTTTACCATCTAATGGTTCACCTAGTGGATCAATAACACGGCCCAATAAGCTTTCTCCAACTTTTATTGAGGCAATTCTTCCGGTTCGTTTTACCGTATCACCCTCTTTGATTTGATCAGTAGGACCTAATAAAACTGCACCTACGTTATCCACTTCTAAGTTCATAACAATAGCCATAATGCCGTTTTCAAACTCTAAAACTTCACTAGACTCTGCATTCCTTATACCATAGATACGAGCTACACCATCACTTACTTGGAGTACAGTTCCTATTTCATCAAGTTCTATTGTAGTCTCAATCCCTTCTAATTGTTGACGAAGAACTTCTGAAACTTCACTAACTCTTATATCGTCATTTGTTATCATAACCTCATATTAATATTATACAATCCGTCGATTCTTATCTATGAATTGCTGTTTAATCCTGTTCAATCGAGTAGCTACACTTGCATCTAATCGATATCCTTCAAAATCAAAGATAAAGCCTCCCCCAATTGAGGGATCTACAATGCTATAGAGATGCATCTTTACATGCAATAATTTCGATGAAGCTTTTGTGATTTTCTTTTCTGTTTCTTTATCTACAGGAACTGCAGTCGTTAAGAATCCAATTCCTATGTTTTTTGCTCTTCGATATAAATCTATATATCGAAGACATATAAAGTGCAGATAAGTTTCTCTATGTTGTGTCAACACTAATTTTAGGAATCGTATATACTCCTTACAATCACGAGGGTCATCTCCATCTTTTTGTTGCGATGCAGTCAATAATAAATTGTATTTTTCCTGAATTGAAATCATAGGACTTTCCAAAACTTGCTGAAGTTTAGGCAATCCCATAAAATTTGATCGCAAATTCCATAAGAAATTAAAAACACGCTTTTCAACCTCATGATCACTAGCATAAGCAAGAAGTGCCTTTGCATATCGGGTAGATATTATTCCTACTTTCATTGTAATTACATTACTTTAGTATTAATCACTTCATCAATCATCTTATCTATCATTCGCATCTGTTCTTTTTCATCTTTTAGCTTCTCTCTAACAACCTTTTCCGCAATTTCTACAGAGAGAAGGCCAACTTGTTTACGAATGTCACGAATAGCATTTTCCTTTTCAGCTTGAATTTTTCTCATTGCATGATCAAACTCTTTTTTAGCCGCAACGGAGGCTTTTCTCCGTGCTTCTTCTATAATTTTATCACGCTGAGCTGTAGCTTCATTCAATAAACGTATTTGCTCTTGATTTGCTTTATCTATGATTGCTTCTGCCGTTTCACTCAGTTGGTCATACTTTTCATTGGCTTCTTCTGCTTTTTTCAAAGCTTCATCAATATATTTCTTTCTATTGTTAACTGATTTTGTTATCACAGGAAAGCCATATTTAGCTAACAAGATGAAAACAAAAACAAAAGAAAGAAACATCCAAAAGAGTAACCCAAACTCTGGTTTCAATAAGGACGACATAGCAGCCTATTTATACAAATAATACTAAAAGACAGACTACGATAGCAAATAACGCTGCACCTTCTATTAAAGCTGCAACAATAATCATTGTAGTTCGAATATCATTGGCTGCTTCAGGTTGCCTGGCAATTGCTTCTAATGCAGATTGACCGATTTTACCTATACCAAGTCCAGCACCCAATACTGCAAAAGCAGCACCTATTGCAGCAGCAAAGTGACTCAATTCCATACCTGTAGAAGCCGCTTGTAACATTAAAGTTGTCAACATAATTTTTCTTTTTTAATAAGTTTGTAAATTATATAATATTTTAATTCTCAAAAATTATTCTACTGCTTTTTTATGCG
>FZPS01000166.1_pt22 | contig 14509 bp, 8 predicted proteins | sample 1817821 | NCBI WGS metagenome assembly FZPS01 (sample SAMEA104158645, study PRJEB21678) | metagenome | place: Germany | collected 2015-04-21 | reverse complement strand
GTGCCACAGGTTATCTTGAAGTGGCTGGAACATTCGAGTCAGGCAATACCTTGAAGGTAAGGTTCAGCAGTTCCAATGCGGCACTGTGCAAGGTATGGGTAGACGGTGCAAGCAGGGCAGTGACTCTTGTTGGTGGCGAGTATGCAACTATGTCCATCAGCAAGAACCAGATAGGAAACAACTTCTACATTGGTTCATGGGAAAGCACTCCTGCATATACTATGGCGCCTACAACATATATCAAGAACCTTTTATTCGAGCGTTTAGCTGGTAGCCATGAGCATACCGATGAGTGTAAGACCATTACGATTTATCACGCAGGCGGTAACAATACGCATGTTCACAACCTTTCCTGCTTAGGACCTGAAAGTTCGCATAAGTATTTGGCGGGAGCTATTTCCGCTTGGAATAACAATGAAATAGATGACGCAACAATGAAGATGTACCTTGGTGACGTTCTTTGGAATCAGTTAGGTATGCCGAAGAAAGTTGCTGAGTATATTAAGACGACTAACAACATCACTCTTAACAGGGAAGAAAGCATTGAAGTTAATGTTGTTAAGGTAAGTCAGAGCTTCTCTTATACAGGCAACGTGCAGACCTTCACAGCTCCTGTAACAGGCGAATATACGCTTGAAGTATGGGGAGCGGAAGGTGGTTCATATGAAAATAATGGTGGTAAAGGCGGTTATGCAACTGGAACAGTGCAGTTAACTGCAGGTCAAATTATCTACGTAGTAGTAGGTGGTAAGGGCGGAGACGGTTCATCCAACTGCACAAACCCGGGTAGTGGAGGTTATAATGGTGGAGGTACTGGTGGTAAAGCAGGAAGTAGTGCATCTGGTTCTGGTGGTGGAGGAGCTACTCATATAGCAACTTGTGATGGATTATTAAGTTCACTATCTTCATATACATCAAATGTGTTAATCGTAGCAGGTGGTGGCGGTGGTGCTGGTTCTTATAGAGGTGGAGACAGACATGGTGGAGCAGGTGGAGGTGAGACTGGCGGTAAGACTGGTGACGATAGTACATCAAAAGGTCGTGGTGGTGGAGGCGGTACTCAAACTGCTGGTGGAGCAACTAGTAATAGTAGCTATACTGGACAAGCGGGTAGCTTTGGTAAAGGCGGAGATGGATACACTGGTTCATCAGGAGGCTACGGCGGCGGCGGTGGCGGTGGCGGATGGTACGGCGGAGGTTCTGGTGGTACAGGTAATAATACAACAAGTAATGGTGGCGGAGGCGGAGGTTCTGGTTATATCGGCGGCGTAACTGGCGGTTCAATGAAGTCAGGTGTACGTTCAGGTAATGGATTTGCTACAATTTCTTACGCCATCGCAGGCGGTGGTGCCGAAACTGAATTCAACTATACAGGTGGCCCACAGACTTACACAGCACCAACAACAGGCATTTACACGTTTGAGCTTTGGGGAGCACAAGGAGGTAACAACGGAGCTAAGGGTCAATATGTAAAAGACACTCTTAACCTAACTAAGGGTCAAACTGTTTATGTATATGTTGGAGGGCAAGGAAAAGGAACTGACCTAAACGGTTCAAGTAACTTAGGTGACGAAGGTGGCTGGAACGGTGGAGGTAACAACTATAACGGATACGGTTCTGGTGGAGGTGCAACTGACATCAGGATAGGCGGTCAGAACTTAGCAGACCGTAAGATAGTAGCTGGTGGAGGTGCAGGTAAGTCACACACAGGTTTAGCTTATGCAACACACAGTCGTTATGCAGTGTTAGGTCAAGGACAGGACGCAACTGGACACCACGGAGGTGGTGGAGGTGGAGGATACTACGGAGGTTTAGGAGGTTCTGGTTGTGCTGGAGTAGCTTATTCAGGTTCATCCTTTGCGGGTGGAGCTGAAAGAACAACTGACTATTCCAGCGGAAGTACAGTAGTAACTTACGGAGTTAATTCAGGACACGGTAAGGTTAAAATTACTGCTCCTCTTGAGGAACTTGAAAAGAAGTACATTTTCACGACAGGTAGTGTGCCTGCTGAGCTTAACATCACAGTTGCACGTTTAAGCGGTACAAGTAACCTGAAGGTGGCACTTCACAAGGGAGATGCTCCGTCAGCGGGTAACTTGATTAAGACTGTGACAGGCAATCCGAACGTAACATTCCCTGCTACGATATTAGAGCCGAACACTACTTACACGATTGTGGTAAGTACAGCTTCTGCGGTAACGACATCCTTCAACATCGAGGCTACGCTTACTACAAGGAACTTGAAGTACTCTGACATCGTAAGCTTACCGAATGTAAACGGAAAGGCTGCTTGGGAACAGATACCGTACTATTTACCTGACGGTAGCCGTAACCCAGTGTATAAATGTAACGGAGAGCTTAACGCTCACGTCTGCACAGAACTTTGTGTAGAAATCGAAACCTATGACAACTGCAAAGAGCCACACCATAAAGGGGCTCACTACGAGAATGACTGGTTGTGCTACTCACCAGACTTGGATGACACCAAGTACGACCCGAACTTCGTACAGAACTCAAGAGTAAATACGAAGGCTGCGGAGTTCGTAAGTATCGACTGGGATTACACGCTTTATGCGGACACAATCGACAATCTTAGAGGAAGCACAGCATACCAGTTAAGACAGACCCTATCCAGAACAGGTATGGGTTATTACGACACTAACGTAAATGGTGACTTTGACGCAGTACGTTTTATCCGTGGTAAGTATGTCAAGTTCCCTTGGACAGCACTCTACGATGGCGTTTTATACGGACCAGACGAGTGGATTGTACTTGGCGATAGAGGTACTTATAGCAAGGGTTCTACTACTGACAATAAGACAGGTTTAGGCGGTAGCTCCTTAAAGAGCGACGGTAACTTGTTCAACGGTCAGCAAGTTCCTTACAACGTGCAGAACTGGTCTAATTACAATCAGAAACAGTATCACGACTTGTATAAATCCTTCTATGACTTCTACTTGCCGATAGTAAATGACGAGCAGAGCTTGGCGACTGTAACCTATGCAATAGTGGCAGTCAATGCACCAGATGATAGGGATATAATGAACTCAGGCGGCGACAGCGTTTTATCCGCAGTGGGCGACTTCTATAAGTGGGTACGCTCAGGAACTGTAAGCAACAGAGTGAGGACGCTGAATAGAGCCGAAGTTGGGGCAGGTAAGGTGTTTAAGGTTGACGTAGTTGGTAGAATTGGTGGTTTCGTAGTTACTGATACAACTGACGTTAAATTCTCAGATACCTTCAAGAAGCCACTGACACCTGAGGAAGAAACAACCGTTGTTTACGACATTGACATTACTGACCTTTACGGAACGAAGGCAGGCAGAACTACAAGGGCATTGCTGGCTTCCGACTCAGTAATAAATGGCGGTAAGCTTGTAGACGGTCCGAGCGGTTCACCCGATAGGGCAGTGCTTACAGCGGCGAGTGATTGGGTAGGCTTCAACTACCCGGGCGGTAATGCTCGTAAGTTCGTAATCACAGTGAAGGGTAACGCATTGCAGGCTGGTGAATTCGTGGTTCATGTTAAAGACCAAGCGAACGGAGCTTATACTCTACGCTTAGCTGACATGACCGTGAATAAGAAGACGAGCGATGAAATAACCGTAACTGTGGATGTTAAGAATACGACATCAGCAGTAGATATTAGTCCAAGGTTCAACCTGATAGACACGTCTGTACCGAATGTCTATGTGACAAGTATGTCCATAGCAATCGGAGGAGCAGGGTTCAGTCAGGGATTGAACAAAGTAGTTGACCCGACTAAGCAAAACTTCTATTTGACCGACTTAACTGACGTCAGAGGCATTTATCTGGGGTCTACGACAACTCTAAACAGAGCGACAGAAGGTCTGGGAGCATTAGCTTGGCAGAGGTATCCTAATTACACAGCAGTAGCGACAGCCCTTGGCGATTGGATTAGAATGTCTGACGCTACGCAGGTGAGAAACACCAACAACGTATCTGGCAGAAGTACTCCTGAGTATGGTACACGAGGTGTAGACACTTATGGTGGAAGACCTTGGATACAACAGGAAGACCCTTTGTATAAGGCGTTGGCAAGCTCTGGGGGTAAGGCTCTCGTAGGTCCGCTGACTTCCGACCACAACGTGATACCGCAGTACAATCGTCCTGAGGCACAGTTATCAGTAGGTTCTAAGGTGTTCTTCGACGTCACAACCGTTGGTAACTACAACGACATGAGTTCAGAGCTTGAAATTGTACCAAGCTACTACTTAGTTGATACAACATGGAAGGACGCAAATGGAGCGGTAGCGTTGATACCAGTAGACATCTATCAGCTTTCCAGCTCAGGTGCATATCAACCAGTAAACATCTTTGGAGCACCTTATGGAGGCTTCACACCAGCAGAGTTGGATGCCTTCAACCAGTATCGTTTAAGCATTAACTGGGAGGAGGAAGCGGTAGGTGCGAGCAACAGACGTATGGTAACCAACGAAGAATGGCAGGCTACGGAGACTTACGCTAACCTGTTTACCGACTGGATATTCGAGGGTGACCCATACAGTGACCCAGACGTTGATTTAGATGGTACAGGTGGATTACCTCCTGTAATAGGAAGAACTGAATCACCAAGAAAACCTCCTTCGGGAGTAATGCCGATAGGTGGTGCGCAGTACATCTACCAAGATTACCGCACACAGACTTTTATCGGTAGCAACTACACTTACGGGGTAGACAAATCTGGTGGATTGTTCTCAGACTATGAGGCAGACCCAACACAGAACGCTAAGTATATTTACTGGCAGATTTCAGCTCAAAGGTGGCACTCAACCTTAGGATTACCTTCGGACGCAGTGTTCGTACCATTGCAGCAAGACCCTGTAACACGGAAATTCAACCACGTGGACACTAAGGATATAGTGACACACGCAGTCGACATTTCCGAAAACTTGATAATCTGTTACCTTGACATTTATGCAAACGGAACAGTATGGAAACTGCACTACGGAAACCAAGGTTTACAGAGAACCTTCAGTATCGGTGAGCAATCCTACAAGTTGCCTCTGGAAGGAGCTCCGGGTCCAGCAATGGCAAATCCGTATCCCGGACAGAGAACTGTGGGAAGTGACTACCTCAACGGAGGAATACCTTTCGTAATCTTCGGTGGGAGTTCGGTTGAAGGTCAGGCCGACATCATCAAGACGAACTAACCATACACAAAAGCTACAGCCACAACAGGCCCGTTGTGGCTGTAACTTAATTATTGAATGAATGGAGGTTTATTATGCGAAAGTTTATTGTAGGCAGCTTAATGTTTGCAATTTTATTTGGTATTTTAGCTCCTATTTCCGTCTACGCAGCGGATTCGACGGAATTACAGCTTTATATGGGAATAAAGGCGAAGTATGTGTGGAAAGACCCTGAACCTGATAAGCAGACTTCCGCAAATATGTCTGCTGGGGAAATTCCATTTGGAGCTGCGGGCTACGTCTTCACAACAAAAGATTCCTCCGAGCTGGTGGCTCAGGCGTTGTCTGATAATCATACCTCAGTTTCAGATGGTTTTATCCGTCAGTTGCCTATGCGTGACCTTGTGAAGATGCTTACGACAATTAAGTCGGCGGCCGACATCCTCAAAGAACGTAATCGGGATGACCTGTTAGCACTGGCTTATATGGGAGGTTATAAAGCTCCTGAGCATAAAGTCGTATCTAACACTAATGCTGCGTATGATGTAGGTACGGGAAGCGACATAGGAAGTGGAAGGCCGATGAGGGATACAAACACTCCTACATGGGCTTTAACAGGCGACATTGGACAGTTGGGCGAATATTTTCCGTTACCTCTTGCGGGTAAAATCAACATCCTCTCACCGTTTGGCGAACCTTATGTAATTGGGAATACCAGCTACGACGCTTCTGAGGTTGTATTTGACACAACCAAGAACAACAAGGTATTTGCAGTTGTAAACGGCTACGTATCGTATATAGGCCGTGATGTAATTGAGCTTATGACATACGACCAACAGGTGACTGTGAGGTACAGAGGAGTGACAGGACTGGACGGCGTCGTTGCGGGTACTGTATTCAGCCAAGGCGAGCAGATAGGCGTAACATCTGACTTTACCGTAGGTGTAAGCTTCCGAGTAGCGTCTGTGCTTCGTAACCTGTTGCAGGCTTATCCAGAGGTATATAGCAAAGAGTGGTACACAGTATGGAAGACTAAGTATTCGCACAGAGTTCAGGATATAGTTCTTAACGAAGGGGATTCCCACTACCACATCACAGCTAACGAATTACCTGCGGACAAAGCCAGCAGTTATATCAATCCCGAAGATTTCGGTGTAAATCCTAACGCCAAACAGTAGGAGAGGGGGAATAGTTGATGCGTAAGTGGATAGCTTGGGTTTTAATCGCCCTGATGGTTTTTACGCTTGCGGGCTGTAAGAACAACGATGGTGGAGAAGACCTTCCAGACGATACGGGCGGTGGCGAAGTAACCAACGTACACAGAACGGATTTAACGCCAGAAGGACGTGCATGGAGGGATAAGGTAACAAGTTCCCCTATAATTGCGGAAATCGAGCATAAGGGAACGATTTATACCGTTCATGCTTTGGACGCACTGCGTTACATCTACAACACTGAGACGACTGAAATTATCACAGGAGCACCAGTTTCCAACGCCAAGGCAACAGTCTTGAAGGACTGGATTTCTCCTTACGGCAGTGCTGCGTTACAGGAGAGCGACGCTTTATTCGACTGTACTTGGGAGTATACCAGTACGAGAGCGAGAGCGTTAATTGGGTACTGTAATGAGGCTTACGACTTGGTTACGAAAGCCAGAACATCCGATTACTTGGAGTATATCTACAAAGAGAAGAACGGTGACACACATTACCGTGTAGCGATAACAGATGATTACATTTTATTCGCACCATTGCTGTTCGATTATGTATTCGACGTAATAGCTTATTAAGAGAAGGAGATAGGAGTGAATGAATATGTTGCGACGCAAAGGCTTTATGCCACACCTTCTTTGGGGTACAGGTCTTGGTATAGTGATTGTAGCTTGTATCATTGTCGTACTGACGATTAACAGCAAGACATCACAATACAAAAGTCAAATAGAAGAACGAGACGCAATCATAGCTCAGCTAACCCAGCAATGGGAGGAGCTTGGACCTTCAGTGCAAGGTCTTGTTGCAATTAAGGATGTAAGTGGCGGGCAAGAAATACGTCCAGACAACTGGCAGGAATATTTCGCTGTGGTGGATTACCCAGAGAAGCTGAACTTAAAAGTGGCTCAGCCTTCAATGTTCACAAGCAATAAGTACATCAGGGCGAGCTTGGGGACAGGAACGGTTTTAATAGCCGACAATATCCTTGATGAACGTCTTGATGATTCACAAAGATACTACGATGTAATTTTGGATGAATACCCAGTTGGTATGCTTCCCGGCAAATACATCGACATTCGTATCCGCTTCCCGTTCGGTCAAGACTTTATAGCCCTTCCACACAAGAAGGTTGAGCAGATTAACGGCTCAGTAATCAAGTTGGTTTTATCCGAACAGGAAATCTACACCTACAACTCAATGCTTACTGACAAAGTGCTTTATCAGGCACAGCTTTACGCAGTAGAGTATCTTGATACGGGAGCACAGCAGGCGGCAGACAGCTTCTATCCGCTTAACTACAATATGCAAGAGCTTCTAATGAAGAATCCGAACGCTCTTGACATCGTAAGAACTGAAATGAAGCTGGCACGTGAAATTCTTGAATCTGAAATGCTTGAAACAGTACCAGCAGACCAGCAACAGAAAGAAGCTTATTACAGACAGCTTCAACAGCAGTTGGCAAGCTTGAGGGCTTCACATACAAGTGCAATCACAGGTCAGCAGGCAATCTTCTTGGCAAGATGGGCACAAGAGCAGGCAGCAGGAGTTGAAGGTGGAGCTGGGGGTGCGGGGACTATAGAAGTTAGTCCTGAATACGTAAGCCCCGGAAAGAGATAGGAGGGATAGACAATGGCGACAGTTTTAACAGTGGCAGGTAAAGCCGACAGTCGTGTCCTTGTATACCCTATCCTATACATTTTGAAGAATTACGGTCGAGTAATGGTGGCTACGGATGATGGGGCGTACAGACGCCTCTACCACGGCTACGAGAATATCGGAGAAGTGTCAGGTGTGGGAGTGTTTGTACACCCCACACTTGACATAAACCATTTATCCGATGCCGTAAATCAATACGCACCAGACTTTTTGGTTTGCGTAACCAATGGATATGTGCCAGAGTATACAACTCACCTATTAGTGCTTACGGGGTACGACAGAACGATGGAAGCAGGCAATGCTTTCAGTAAGGATGAAATGGATGAAGGTGTTAAGGTTACCGTGACCGAGGCTGATATAGTCACAGCACCTTGCCAGATGAACCCTAAAAATATCAGGGAGGTAATTGTATCGACTACCCCTGTAAAAGGGGCTCAAATCCCGTCAGTGTGCTTAAAAGAGGGTCTTTTAATGTACGCTGCGAGGTGCGAGGAGTATAAGCAGTTGCTTACGCACGACAGCAGGGATTTCATCGACATAATTGCGAACATACTCAGCGGTTTTGTACTTCCAGCAGGAGCTGAGGAAATTGGTAAACTGTTTGGTTTCAAGAAATAGCGGGAAAAGGCCACAGAGGGTTCTGTGGGCTTTTCCACACAGAGGTAGGCGAGAGTGTGCAGCGAGCATTTAGTAATTTCAAGGAACTCCTGAGTGAGTTTTATCAGATATGTAAAGATTTCTTTTACGACAGCTATTCGGGGTGGAAGATAAAGCGAATTGCTATAGCCGCTGGCTCTACCCTCTCTGTTGTGGCTTTATTGATAACATTTATAGTTGTAGTTCCTAACGGTCCTCTTGGGAAGATGGTTTCAGACGGTTTATCCGACGTTGCTGACGCACTGCTTCCCGAAGATGTGGCCGATGGCTTAAAAGTTATACTGGGCAGTGGAGAGCAAGGAGTTTTCAAGTACCCTGATATTCAAGCAGGGCAGACCGTTCCGTCGGATACAGGTAAAAGCTCTATAATTCCAAAGAACCTAGATAAAGACACTCATGGAGTTTGGGTATGGAAAGGGCGTAAGGAGCCTCCCGTGTTAGGTGATATACTCTCTACAGATGGGACTAAGTCTGAACCTGAGGATGTACCTATGAAAGAAGACCCCGAGCTACAGGCGGTGTTGCCAGCTCAGAGTAAGTACAGTTGGACTACATTGTCCGAGTTGCAGGGGAAGACGTACCGTAAAGTAGAGGGCGTGCAAAACAAACTGCTCTTACGAATTGTAAAGGCTATCGAAAATGACGAGGTTTACTCGTATAGTGTAGATGTACGCAAAGCACTGTCAGACATAACGGTGTTGGGCAAGGAAGTAAGGGAGAATTTATCCCCGCAGGTCGTAGAAGTGTGGGAGCGATTAGAACCCTTGTACATTCAGTTTTATTCGGACGTTTACGCTTGTGAGAATAGTGCCGAATTGAACGAAGTAGCCACAAGCGACAATTATGCTTTGGCAGTACAAATGACTGCGGAGTTTTTATCTGTGTTACAGCAGGAAAGAGCAGCGGAGTAATTACGAAGAAAAGGCGGGTGTTTAGGTATATGAAAATCGGTGTTATTTCACCTGTAGCGCATGGTACGGGAGCTTCTTGTATAAGTATGCTGCTTGCTCTCCGTTTAGGCTACGGGTCAGCAGATAAAGTATGTTTAACCCATACCCATCCAAGTGATTCAACTTTGCGGGATATAGGTGGTATAGCGAAAACCGTGGATAGAACGACATCCACATCAATGTTGATACAGACATTTCAATACAGCGGAGCAATGACTGAGGACGAGTACTCCCAGTACTGTAATGCTGTTTGTAAGGGTGTTGACCTCTTTACGCACGTAAGTGGCGGTGAGGAAATGACAACCTTTGAGGAAGCAAAATTCCTTTCCAATTATGCGATGGAGAAGTTCCCGCATAAATACATAGTGGTTGACGCCGACGACCACAGTGAGGGAGCTATCCTCGATGTTATTAACCGTTGCGATGTGATAATCTTCGTAACTAAGTTGATAGTACGTGATATTGAGCAACTTAAAACAAAGTTGGCCGAATACAAGAAGAAAGGTGTTTTGGCTAATAAGAAGGTTATGCTGATATTCAACTATTACCAGAGCGAAATCGCTCAGCAGAAGGATTTAGCGAAGTTAATCGGTGTACCTCCAAAGGCGGTATATTTCATGCCGATGAGCCCTTACATTGCTTGGGCGACTTACGCACGTGCTTTCCCTAAGTTTTGGAACTTCGTAACCAAGGGCGATACGAGGGTTTTATCCGTAAAGCAAGAGCTTGATAGAATTGTTCAGGGCTTGACTGTTAAGCAAAAAGGCAGGCCATTGTCCAAGAAGGAAATCAAGCTATTTGGTGTTAAGCACGCAAATATTCAAGACGCAGACAGTCTTGAGACTAATCCAGTGGAGGTTACGCCAGAGCAACAGAAGTATGTAGAGGAGCTACATAAGCTGAACTACACACAATTCTCTGCGAACTGTCCTGTACCTCCTCAAAAGCAGGCGAGTGAGCTTCCTGCGGGCTTTGGAGGACCACAGCAAGGCTTTGGTTTTGGTAAGAAAGCAGAGCAATCTGCAGAACCAGTTCAACCGCAGGCTACGGTACAGTCAGTAAATTTTGGGCAATCTCAGGCAGTAAACTTCGGTCAGTCGCAACCAGTGAATTTTGGGCAATCACAGAGTATAAACCAGCAGGTACAGCAACCTCAAAATTCTAACCGTTTATGGGATGACGATGAGGAAGAAGTTCCTGTGAAGCCTACTAAGGTTGTGAAATCGGTGCATAAACCGAACCCAGCTCCTAAGACGAAGGAAATTACGGAGCTTGAACAACCGCATAACACTGAGGCGAAACCTGTGGAGCTTGTATCAGAACCGAGTGTTCCGATAGAGCCGAGGAAGAAACCTGAACCAAAACCAGTTATACCGAGCTTGCCGAAGTCGACCTTAAAGACGAGACCTACGCAAGGTGCGGGAGTAGGGATTAAGACGGTTACGATACCTACAACGAAAGTTCAAGCCCCAAGACATCAGGCAGGTGGTATTAAACCAAGCACAATCGGGGGTGATAAGTAATGCCGAAGGTTGATATAAACCTAATTTTAAGCGTATTTTTCGTGCTGGCGGGCGTTGCTGCATTGGTGGTATGGTACTTCAAGTCAGCGGGTACAAAGCAGATTGAAGAAATCGAGGAGTTCCGTACCATATCCGACGTGCTTGACCTTGTGAAGTCTGAAATCGTGGAATTGGTGCGTGAGGACTACACTGCAGGCGGTCATACAGACGAAGAATTTGACCGTCTGTACAAGCGTAAAGCCCGTATTAACTGGGCGTTGAAGCAGTGTACTTATGGTATAGAAGGTGCGAAGATAATCGTAGTCGACATTATCAGAGGTATCATAGCGAAGCGTGTTCCTGAGGAAGCGATTACCCGCCTTTTAGGTCTTACAGTTGAGCTTGAACCTTCTAACCACATCAAGTGGGAAATGCTGCTTTATAAGTACAAGCGTATTTACGGCACTAAGGCACTTGAAAAGATTATAAAGACCTACGAATGGGACGCAGAGAAGCCGTCGACCGAGGATGGTGCGAGCGGGCTTTATGCGTACTATGTAACCGTAGATGAGTTCGAGAGTATCTGGGATAAGGAGTTTGAGGGAGCGTTCGACTGGGATAATCCTAATCCGAGCGTACCTTTATTCACTATCGACCAGCAGATAGACATTTTGGCTGTCTTGGTTTACCAGCAATATAAGGGCTTTGGTATCCTTGATACTCTCCGTGAAATGGACATCAACGGTTTTAACGTAGGTACATCAGGTTCTATCCTGAACGTAAACAAAGGCAAGTACCAAGGAGAGGCACACCAGCCAGCTACGAACGCTGTTTGGGTGCAGTTCCAAGGTAAGTTTATACATTTCCGCTTCATGGACTACGGTTCAGCGGAAGAACTCCGACGTATTATCCAGCTTCTTATCCGCTGGGGCAGTCCGGGTCCGCTTACAGCGAAGCGTGGTTACATCGTAAATACGATGTGCGACCAATCCCGTATCATGGCAATGCGTCCTCCTGTTTCGGAGTACTGGGCGTGCTTCGTGCGTAAGTTCACACTTTCAGATAACTCACCTGAGTTCCTTATCGCTTCGCCCGGAACTAATAGGCCAGACTTACCGCTTGGCTTGTTAAGGTGGTTGATGTTAGGTGAGGTAACTCAGGCGTTTACAGGACGTCAGTCCTCAGGTAAGACGACGCTGATGAGAGCGTGCGTAAGGTACATTGACCCACGTTACACCATCCGTGTACTGGAAATGTCCTCCGAGCTTTATTTGCGTGAAACTTACCAGACCAGAAACATTTTATCGGCGGTTGAAACTCAGCACGTTTCAGCTACTGAGGTACAGGACTCCTTTAAGAAGTCCGACGGTGCGGTATCTATTGCGGGTGAGGTTGCGACCGATGAAGTTGCGGCTCGTATGATACAGTTTGCGATGACAGGTTCGATATTTACCTTCTTCTCTCACCACGCTAACTCAGCGAAAGACTTGGTTCTTACGCTTCGTAACTCACTTGTTAATGCGGGTGGTTTCAACAACATGGCTACTGCGGAGCGTCAGGTTGTACAGGCGGTTCGTGTGGATGTACACCTTGACTTCGACGTAACTGGACGCCGTTTTATCGAGCGTGTCAGCGAAATCGTTCCTTTGGATGAAGGGGTTGACTACCCAGTTAAGTACGACCCTGAAGACCCGGACTCAATCAATCTGGTTACAGAGGAGTACTATAAGCGTGTAACAGACCGTACCAGCTTTACAACTCACGATATTTTAAGATACGACAGACAGACACAGACTTACTACACAGTTGACAGGTTCTCACTTGAAACTGAGGAGCATATCCGTAAGCGTTTAAGCAAGAAGGCGTTAGAGGAATTTGACCTCTTTATGTTGGAAAACTGGGGTCCTCGTCCGGGAACACCTGAGGCGGCTCTTACACCTGAGGAATTGGCTGCGGAAATCAGAGACCGTAAGGAGCGTCTGGGAGCTACAATGACTGACCTTGACATCATGCTTGGTTCAGGCGAAACAGACACTACAAGCGACTTGCTTAGCACTCTGGTTAGCAACTTCAAAGAAGAAAAGCCTGTTAATAATGACCCGAATGATATTGCGTCGTTGTTTGAGGTATAGGAGGCGATTAAATGAGAAGCTCAGATATAGTGATTATAGGTATAATTATCGGGTTGTTCGGTTTAATCGCCTTCCTGTTAATCAAGCAAACGCGCGATAAAAAGCTTACGCCAGCTCAAAGGCTGGCGAGAGCTGAGGCGACGTCAGCTAAGAGGTACAGGTTCTTGGCAACCTTCTTCCTCACACAGGGGCGTATAGCTTATATAAGCTCAGCTATATCATCGTTGAGCGTGTATAAGGCCAGCCAGATAAATACCCTTGTGGTTAAGTTGTTTATGATTTCCACAGGGTTGCAGGTAGCAATCCTTGGAGTAGGAATATTCATGTTTGGGGATATATTCTCCATCATGGCTGCGGGTGTCATCGCTTTATTCGCAGGGCATATCACTGTGGATAGAGAGGTTGAAAAGATAAATCTTAGAGCTTACAAGGAAATGGGTCACCTTATTTCCTCCGTAAGACAGGAGTATTTAAGAACGAACTCAGTTCCTGAGGCATTGGTTAGTATCACACCTACGGCGTTAATGGCAAAGCCTGTGGCTCAGATTGAGGATATTCTAACCAGTACAGATGGTGAGGAAAAGCTGTTGAAGTTCTATGAATCTTCACCCTTCCGTATGCTGCAGACCTTTGCAACGGTTTGCTACAACATCAATAACACTGGTGACGACACCGATGGAGTTACAGGGCAGTCAAGGTTCTTGGACAGTTTGTCGTTGATGGCTTCGGACATCAACTCAGAGGTACAGCGTTTATCCCTTGTATGGATGAAGTTTAACGGGTTGATATATCTACCGTTAATCCCTCTTATAGGTACGCCAGTTTCACAGGCGTTCTTGAAAAGCACAATGCCCGGTACAGCGATAATCTTTGACGGAATGTTAGGTTTTATCTGCAACTTCCTGACACTTGTGCTTACAGGGGTCTGTTTTTATCTGGTAGCGGGTATGAGCAAGAGCACTCCGATTACCGAGGATGACAGAGTTCCGTTGATTGTGAACCTTTATGAGAAGTATCCAAGGCTTAGAAAGTTCGTTTTGAAGGTATCTCCGAAGAACGCTAAACGCCATAAGTTTATGGACTTACAGACTAAGGCACTGAGCCGAAAGACGCCAGAGCAGTTCACGCTGGAAAAGGTGTTGTACTTTGCCGTAGGCTTAGTGATAGGTATTGCTCTTTTATTCGTAAGTTTGTCGGCGGGTAGAACTTATTTGTTGAACAGTACGCAGAATATGGGTATTGTAAAGG
>FZPS01000010.1_pt98 | contig 14516 bp, 14 predicted proteins | sample 1817821 | NCBI WGS metagenome assembly FZPS01 (sample SAMEA104158645, study PRJEB21678) | metagenome | place: Germany | collected 2015-04-21 | reverse complement strand
CGCCGCAGGCGCAGCATAAGCCCTTCGTGCGCCTAATGTCCTCCCCCCTTCCCAACAAGCCAAAACAGGCAAGCGGCTTATGCGGCGCCGCAGGCGCCGCATAAGCCCTTCGTGTGCCTTGGTGTGCCTTGGTGTGTCTTCGTGTCCTCCCCCTTCGTGCGCCTAGTATCCTCCCCCCCCGTCTATGTCGGCGGCCGTCTCCATATCTTCCTCGGCCTCGATTTCCCCGACATTTTGCGGCGGCGCCTCGAGCAGCTCCTCGTCTTCCTCGCTATATCTTTCCAGCATAAAGCCGTCATCTGCCAGCCATGAGACAAAGACCTGGTCCTTCCACTGTATGACTCTTTCATCCAGCATAAATCTACTATGCTGTCTAGTCAGTGAGATGCGCCAGTCATTTCCTATGTCCACCCAGTAGCGGGTGCGGTCGCCCTGGTAGACGATATCCTCGACCACTGCTTCCAGGACATTATGCTTGGGTCCCACCCGTGGCGGCTCCAGCGATATCTGGAATTTTTCCGGTCTGATACTCAGATGCACGAAGTCACCCAGGTTAAGTTTTTTATCATTAAAGCAGAGCAGGCGCAGGGGCAGCTCTGGTATGCTAATACGGCAGTATTCGCTGTCGATCACCTCGCATATTCTGCCGTCAAAGAAGTTAGTGTCACCGATGAAAGCGGCCACGAAGCTGCTTTTAGGCGCCTCATAGACTTCGGCGGGCGTGCCTATCTGCTCGATGATGCCATTGTTCATCACGGCGATTCGGTCGCTCAGGCTCATGGCCTCGCCCTGGTCATGTGTAACATACAGGAAAGTGATGCCCACCTCGTCATGAATCAGGCTAAGCTCCAGTGACATCCTCTGGCGCAGCTTTAGGTCCAGTGCCGCCAGCGGCTCGTCCAACAGCAGTACCCTGGGTTTCATGATGAGGGCGCGTGCGATAGCGGTGCGCTGTTTTTGACCGCCGCTGATATTGGCCGGCTTCTTGTGTGCATGGGCCTCCATTTGAATCAGAGAAAGTATGCGCTCCACCTCGGCGTTGATCTCGGCCCTGGGTCTCTTGGCCACTCGCAGACCATAGGCGATATTATCACGCACCGTCATATGCGGGAACAAGGCGTAGTTTTGAAAAACGGTGTTGACTTTGCGCAGATTAGGCGAAAGATCGGTAATATCCTCGCCATTAAGGATAATGCGACCGCGGTCAGGGGTCTCAAAACCGGCCAGCAGACGCAAAAGCGTAGTCTTGCCGCAGCCGCTGGGGCCGAGCAATGAAAAGATTTCACCGCGCTGAATGCTTAGGCTAAGGTTATCAACCGCCAGAGTGGAGCCGTAAGACTTGCTGATACCTTCAAATCTGAGAAAATCCTCCAATGCCCAGTCCCTTTATGTTAGCAAAAATGGAAGTTGATTCGAGCGAAAAAAAAGGATGAACGCATAATGTAATATCTCGGCGGGTTTTTTGTCTGTGCTTTGGACAGCAAGACACACGAAGTAAAGCAAATTGCGCGCGGTTTTTTTCTGAATGCGTTCTGCTGGCTTGTTATTGCCTTTGTCTGGGCTATATTATTCAGGTTTACACTTAGGGGCGATTAGCTCAGTTGGCTAGAGCGTCACGTTTACACCGTGAATGTCGGGGGTTCAAGTCCCTCATCGCCCACCATTTTATTTGCTTTGCGCCCTTATTTGCATTTTATTATATGTTTGAAGGAGCATGATGAACAAGATCAAGGTTACCATCTGGAATGAATTCCGTCATGAGTGCAAAGACACTGAGGCCGGCGCTTATATGCGCTCGTTTTATCCCAAGGGTATCCACGCTGCCATAGCAGAGCACATCGCCTCCGATGAGCTGGATATCCGCTGTGCCACTTTGGACGAGCCTGAGCAGGGCCTGCCCGAATCGCTGCTGCAAGACACTGAGGTGTTGCTCTGGTGGGGGCATGCCGCACACAAAGAGGTCAACGATGAGTTGGTGGACCGTATCCAAAAGCGCGTACAGGCCGGCATGGGGCTAATCATACTGCACTCCGGCCATTTTTCCAAGATTTTCAAGCGCATGATGGGCAGCAGCTGCTCTTTGCGCTGGCGCGATGTCGGCGAGAAGGAGCGTCTCTGGTGCCTGGACCCAAGCCACCCCATAGCCAAAGGAGTGCCGGAGACATTCACGCTGCCGCACACTGAAATGTACGGCGAGCCTTTTGCCATACCCGATGACGGCAAAGTAGTCTATATGTCCTGGTATGAGGGCGGCAATGTCTTCCGCAGCGGCGTCTGCTTCCAGCGTGACCTGGGCAAGATATTCTATTTTTCGCCTGGCCACGAGACCTATCCTATCTATCATGACGAAAATGTCTGCAAAGTCATCGCCAACGCAGTGCGCTGGGCAGCTCCGGAAAAGATTTTCCCGGAGCGTGAGACTCATGAAAAGGAGCCTAGCGAGAAGGTGGTTAGTGTGAAGCCCGAAGCCAAGCTATAATAAAAATCAAAAAAAAAGCCCGGCGAGATTGTTTCGCCGGGCTTTTTTTTGTCTGCCTCTTATTCTCCCTGGTATAGTTTCACTCTTTGCAATATTTCATCAAGCCACTGCTCTTCTCCGCGGTGCCAGGCGAACTCGACTATATGTTCTGGATTGCTGCGATTAGCTTCGGAGACATGGCAGTCTGAGCCACCCGAGCTTAGCAGCTCATATTGCAGGCAGTATTCGCGCAGAATTTTAGTATGCTCGGCGCTCAGGCTGGGGTGTGCGCACTCGATACCGTCGAAGTCAAGCATTTCGCGCAATTCATCCATGCGTTTTCTGTCCAGCTCCTGGAAGTAGTGGTAAGGATGCGCAATCAGGCAGATACCACCTGCTTTTCGCACTGCCGGCAGAACGAAATCGTATTCCGGATAATGCGGGATATCTCGGTATTGCTGTGTCACCCGGCTCAGTCCCTCCGGGTCTTTGGCCACGCCCATATCCAGCAGATGCTGGCGCATAACGCCGGCCTTTACATGGGTTATGCCTTGTTTGGCAATAGTTTGTGCCGGCCTATAGCTTTTCAGCAGCTGTAGGCGCGCCTCGTCATTGAAGTCATGCCCCAGGCGCATCAGGTTGGCTGAAACCGCGCTGCCGCAGGCCACCTGCCAGGCGCGGTAGGCCTCAAACACGGCCTGCAGCTCAGGCGTCGGCTCCCTAGGCAATCCCAGGCATACCATGTCAAAGGTGCCTGCCGGGCTGTGCACGGTAAGCTCGGCCCCGACGATGTAAGGCACCTCTGGAAATTCCTTGGCTATCTGATAGAGTTCCTCGTAGCCGTCCATCAAATGATGGTCGGTCAAAGAAAAGGCCCGCGTGCGCTGTTTTTGCGCCAGTCGAAAATAATCGCGTATGTCGGCGTGCGCGTCGTAGCTCCAGTAAGAATGCAGGTGAAGATCGTAGCTGGCATAGCCTGACATGAGTTGCTCCTTTGTGTGTCTTCGTGTGTCTTCGTGTGTCTTCGTGTGTCTTCGTGTGTCTTCGTGTGTCTTCGTGTGTCTTCGTGTGTCTTCGTGTGTCTTCGTGTGTCTTCGTGTCCAATCGACTTTTTGGGCGGGGTTTAATTAATCTGTATGGGTTTGGTATTTCTTTCCCAGAATCTACCGTATTCATAGCCTTGTATGCGCCTGTCGTTTTCGACCCGTTTCAGTCTTTCCAGCGCCCAGCAGCAGTATTCCCGGTTGATTTCAATGCCGCAGTAGCGCCTGTCCAGTTTTTTAGCAGTGACCACAGTGCTGCCGCTGCCGACAAAAGGGTCGAAAACCAGGTCGCCGGGCCTGGAGCTGGCCAAAATCAACCTGGCTAGCAGCTTCTCAGGCTTCTGAGTGGGATGCTCGGTGTTTTCCGGCATGGACCAGTAGGGCACCGAGATGTCATCCCAGAAATTCGAGGGATGAGTCAAGCGGAAATTTCCCTTTTCGGATGCTATCCAGTCCTTGGGCTGCCCCTCTTCGCGATATGGCGCGAGCACTCGCCGGCAGCTCTTTACTGCCTCCACATCAAAATGGTATGCCTCATCCAGGGTGGCAAACCAGATATCCTCGCAGCTGTTTTTCCAGTTCCGCTTGGCGCCGCGTCCTTTTTCACGCTGCCAGCAGATACGGTTGCGCAAAACCAGATGCTGGTTTAGCAAAGCATAGATATCTGCACTGTTGCGCCAGTCGCCGCAAAAGTAGAGCGAGGCGCCCGGCTTCAACAGCGGCAAAAGCCGTGGAAACCAGAGACGCAGCCAGGCGGCGTAGGATTGATCGCTTTGACGCGAAAAACGCAGACCGTGAAAATCCTTGTCCAGGTTATACGGCGGGTCTAAGATCATCAGGTCGACAAAGCCCCGCGGCAGAAAATCAAGTATCTCCAGGAGATCGGCATGAAAGACCTGGTTGCCAGCCTCGGCGGCGCTGATCTTGCCGCTCAATTCGGGCAGTTGGGCAGAGAGAGCGGCAAGCTCCTCTGCCGTCAAATGCAAAGTCTTATTACGTGCGGAACGTGACACGGCTACGGCTAATGATTACCAAGAGTGAAAAATCGGCAAGTTAGACCCCGTCCAAAAAGATGGCCGGACGGAATTTTGGACACTAAGACACACCAAGTCGTTTTCCTACTTAATTAGATGCGTTGGAAGCGACGCAGGCGCAGGGCGTTAAGCACCACTGCCACCGAGCTGAAGGCCATGGCGGCGGCACCAAAGGCGGGATGCAGCCTGGGACCGTCAAAAAGCGCGTAGAACAGACCGGCAGCCAGTGGGATGCCGATAATGTTGTAGCCCAGCGCCCAGAACAGGTTTTCGCGTATGATCTTCAGGGTGCGCCGGCTAAGCAGCAGTGCATTGACTACGTCTAGCGGGCTGCTGTGCATAAGCACGATGTCGGCCGACTCCATGGCGATATCCGTGCCGCTGCCTATGGCTATGCCCAAATCGGCCTGTGCCAGGGCGGGCGCGTCGTTGATGCCGTCGCCGACCATGGCCAGGCTACCCAGGCGCTCGCCTTGCTGCAGTTCTTTGATGACAGCGGCCTTGTCGCCGGGCAGCAGTTCGGCACGCACTTCATCCAGACCCAGTTCGCCGGCTATCTGCTCGGCCACCTCCAGGCGGTCTCCGGTGAGCATGATGCTTCTCAGACCCATTTTTTTCAGTCGGTGCACAGTCTCCCTAGCCTCGTCACGCAACTGGTCGGAGATCGCCAAAGCGCCCAGGTATTTATTGTTTTCAGCCACGAGCACCAGTGTGCTGCCCGGCATCTGCGGCGGCTCGTCCTGCTCAAATTGCACTGCGTTTTCCTCAAGCAGGCGCTTGTTACCCAGCAGCAGTTTTTTGCCCTCAATCCGGCAGGACAGTCCGAATCCAGGCAGTGCCTGAAATTCCTCGACCTGGTATTTTGCCGTGCTTTCCTTGTCAGCGGCGGCCACAATAGCCTCGGCCAATGGGTGTTCCGAGTGTTTTTCGGCGGCGGCGGCCAAGGTCAAGAGCGCCTCCTTGTCATAGCCGCCATTTTTGGCCGGCACCACCAGGTCCAGCTCAGGTTTGCCGCGGGTGAGCGTGCCGGTCTTATCAAAGACGACGGTGTTGATCTTGGCGGCCCCCTCCAGGGCGGCTCCGCTTTTAATGAGCAGGCCCAGGCTGGCGCCGCGCCCCAGTCCCACCACCAGGGCGATAGGGGTAGCCAGTCCCAGGGCACAGGGGCAGGCAATCACCAGCACGGCCAGGGCAAAGCCTACGCTCTGGTTCAAGCCCACATTGGAAAACAGCAGCCAGGCCGCAAAGCTGAAGGCGGCGATGCCCAGCACGGTCCAAACGAAGTAGCCCGAGATGAGATCGGCCAGGCGGGCTATGGGCGGCCTGGCCCCCTGGGCATCTTCTACCAGGCGGATGATCTTGGCCAGCAGGGTCTCCTCTCCTATGCGGCTGACCTTGACCTGCAAGGAGCCGTGACGGTTGACCGAGGCTCCAGTGACCTCGTCGCCCACCTGTTTGTCCACCGGCATGCTTTCGCCACTGAGCATGGACTCGTCCACCGATGAGCTGCCGGCCTGCACCCGTCCGTCAACCGGGATTTTCTCGCCGGGTTTTACCAGCACCAGGTCACCGACACGCAGTTCCTCGATGGGCACGATATTTTCCTGGCCGTTTTCCAGGCGCACGGCGTTAGGCGGCTGCAAGGCCAGCAACGCGCGCACGGCGCTGCTGGCTCTTCGGCGCGCACGCCCTTCCAGATATCTTCCCAGCAGTATAATGGCCAGAATCATACCGGCGGTCTCGAAATACAGATGCCCGGCATGCTCGCCCGCCAGCATCATAACGCTGTAGACGATGGCGGCGCCGGTGCCGATAGCGATCAGGCTGTCCATATTGGGGGCAAGTCGAAAGAGGGAGGCCATACCCGACTTGTAGAGATGCCGACCGGCCCACAGTATGGGAAGCAGCAATAGAATCTGCACTGCAGCATCCCAGCCCGGGCTAAGAGAAGGCCCGGGCAAACCGAGCATCTCGTGCATGGCGACATATGTCAAGAGCAGCGAGCTGCAAATTGCCAGGACGAGGCGCCGCCAGGCCGCGGCGGCCTCCTCGCTGCCTTCATCCGCCGCGGCCTGGCGCGAAGTCAGGCTGCAAGCCTCCAGCTCCTCCTCGGCCTTGAAACCGCATTTTTCAATCGAGGCGATAATCGCCTCGGACTCTGGGCCGGCGCTCAAGCTCAGACGGCTGGTGGCAAAGTTGACGTAGACCTCGGCACTGCCCTCCAGCCCCTTCACCGCCCGTTCTACCGAGGCCGCGCAGCCGGCGCAATGCATGCCGGTGATTTTGAAATTTCGCATAATATATATACTCCCGATTCGGCTTTGCCATAAACAAAAAAACAGTCGAACTTCCTGTGCCTTAGTGTGTCTTCGTGTCCAAATTCATGCAGGTCCAACTTTGGGGACAGGGTCTTTTTAGGCAAATTTCTGCTGTAATTGTTTCAGCTTGTCCAAGTAATATTCTATGTTCTCGTCTCTTTCGCCGGCTTTCGCCTGGCTGAGCAGCTTGCTGTTCTCGACTACGGCGAGCTTCTTTTTGTCTCCGGTGACATAGAACTGAACCTGGTCGCCCTGCTGGTATTTTTCACCGCTGGCGATGGCCAACTCGTAGGCGGCGCTGCGCCTGCCCTTGCCCTCGGCCAGTTTTCTGCTGTATGCTTCCGGCGAGGTGGAAAGATATTCACGCTTGCTCAAGTCCTTCAAAGGCAGGCGATGCTCCCTAATGTCATCTTCATAGCGGCTGTAGAGCGCGGGTATCTCCGCGGCGCGTCCATGCAAGAGCAGCGTCAGCATATCGCGCATATAGTTGCGCTGAAAAGGCTCCAAGCCGCGCGATTTCAGGGCGGCGCCGGTGATGCTTACCTTGCCGTTTTTCTCCAGTAGCGCGTAGTTTTTGCTCTTGTATGCATACATGGCCTGGAACTCGGAGTCCAGCTCCACCTCGATGCCCTCCGGCAGTATGCTTTGCACGCGGCTCTGCATCTCAGCCATGCAGTCGATGTCCTGCGGCGGGCAGAAATAGATGCCGTCGGTGTCCATTTCGATGATTTTAGCGCCGCTTTCAGCTAGATAGCTCTGCATTTTGGCGAGTATGGCTCGACCTTCGGCGGTCACCGCCCTGGCCATGTTGTAATCGTTAAAGGTGCCCTGGGAAAAACCGAGGTAGCCGTAAAAGGAGTTGATGAGTATCTTAAAGCTGCTCTGCAAGGCCTGGTAGTAGTCGCGCTGTTCGGCGTCGGCATGGCGCATGGCATCCTTGGCTTGCAAACGAAAATCGCGCAAACGCCCGAGAAGCCGGCTAAAGACGCCGATCTCGTCGCTGCGCGGACACAGCTTATTGGCCAGGATGATGGAGGGGTACAGGCTGCGCACGTCGATGTGCCAGACATTCTCAAACAGGCCCGGCTCCGCCGAGGCGGTGAGTGCGCCTTGAAAGTCCTGCTGCGCCTGCGGCATGGGCAGGCTTTGCCTGGCTTGTATATATTCGGCGCAGAGCAAGGCGTCTATCCTGGTGGCATTGCCTCGGCTGACGCAGTTTTGGTAGCTGAGCGGCAGTATCTGGGTTTGATAGAAGTAGCTAGGCGAGAGCAGCCTGCTGATGGCATCGGTCTCGCGCACATCATCCAGGGCGTATTCTTTCAGGCGTTCAGGGTCTGCGGCAAACACCTGGCTGATCTGGTCACCTTCCACGTATGTTCGGTCTTCGGCGGCCAGGCCGAAGTATTTTGCGGCCGCCTTCAGTCCGTAGCTGTCCATGTCCCTCTGTACCACGTCATGGAGCATGACCAGTTGATAGGTGTCCACCACATGCCTGCCGTATATATGGTAGCGCATGTAGGCCACGATGCGCTCGGCGGCATAGAATCTTGAGGCCCTTGCTGTGACGCCGCGGCCTCCTCGCCCCAGGTTAAGGCCGATTCTGTATCGCCGACAGCGTTTTTGCAGATATGGCAGATCGAAATTAAAGATATTGTGTCCCTCGATAACATCCGGGTCGCGCTGTTGCACCAGTTCAATCATCTGCTTTAGCAGTGCCTTCTCGCCCTGCCCTTCGGAGCTTAGGCAGGTTTCCCAGCCACTGCTGTCGCGCAGGGATACCAGGATAACCTCGTCTCCCTCGCGCTCGGCGTTTGGAAAGCCGCCGGGCAGTTCGCACTTGCACTCGATGTCCAACTGCAGACGCTTCAGCTGAGGAAAACTCATGCCGCGAAACAAACGCAAGGGCAACATAGTCAAGAGCTGCTGCACATGATCGTTGAAAATCCGATACGGAGCCAGCGGAGAACTCGGATTCTGACCAGTGATCGCACGCAGTTTTTTGATGGCGGCGTCATAGCTGTCCAGGTCCGGAAAAAACACCAGGCTGCGCAGGCTGCCCTGCCCGGCCAAATCGACAATCTCCTCAGACTTTTCCAGTTGTCCTGCCAGTTCCGGGCCGGAACACAATAGCCAGGGCTGAAAGGGCAGTATTTCACTGTGCACCAGCTCTTCAGACTGGCGGCGAAATAATTCACAGCGCCCCTGTTCGTCGACTTCAAGAGCAACGATGCGTTCTTCACTGCTAAGTACTAATTGACTAATATCCATAAAACACCTCCTGCCTTAGTGCCCCTTCGTGTGACTTCGTGTGCCTCTGTGCCCTCCCCCCTTCGTGTCCTTCTCCTCTTCGAGCACCGTCTTCCTTGACTGCTCCCTTTTCCCAACAAAGCAAAACGGGCAAGCGGCTTATGCGGCGCCGCAGGCGCCGCATAAGCCCTTAGTGTGCCTTCGTGCCCCTTCGTGTCCCTTCGTGCCCTCCCCCCTTCATGTCCAAAACCTCTCTTAGGACGGGGTTTAGTTAAAGCTTTCGATCTTGAGCAGCTTCAGGTCCAGCCCCATATCCATGATCTCGGCATAGATTTCTTGCGATAGCGCTGGCTGTCCCTTGCTGCTCATAGCATCCACTACCAGGGTGATGCTGTATAGTCCGTTGGCATAGTCAAAAGTACTGTCGGCACTCTGCAAAGTGCTGTCGGAACGCTGTTTGAAGTAGTCAAGAAGACGCTGGTTCATATCCTTGCAGGTGGAAACAATGCTGAGCTTGAGGGTCAGGAGACGGCGCGCATTGGCGATGAATCTTTTTGCCAGCAGCAAAACCAGCAGCATCCCGATGCCCACCAACACGGCTTGCCAGAGCCAGCCGAAACCGCAGGCCATGCCTATGGCCGCAGCCAACCACATGCAGGCCGCCGTGGTCAGACCGCGCACAAAAAAACCGGACGTCAGTATCGTGCCGGCGCCAAGAAAACCTATGCCGGAGACGATCTGCGCCGCGATGCGCCCCGGGTCTCCATAGACCCCGTTGACATTGTGCAGCGAGATGGAGATCGAGGTGAACAAGGCCGCGCCCACGGCGACCAGCATATGCGTGCGAAAGCCGGCGGCACGCCCATAGATGTCCCTTTCAAAGCCGATCAGGCCGCCTAGAAACAAGGCGGTCGCGATGCGCAGCAGGAAACTTGACACCTCCATGTTGTTTTTCTCCGTAAAAGATTTATAGTTATACCCTGTGCGGAGTTCCTGAGCAGGGACTTTTTTGGACACCAAGACACAGCAAACCTTGAAACCCTCCTACATAAGGGTATAATATAGCCCTGCTAAACGAGTTTATTCATGCCCAGCCTGCAACGCAGTACGAATGTCAGCCTGTTTTCACGTCTGGACTACTTTGCCTTGACTCTGCAAGTCATCCTGCTTGGCGTCGGTGTGATTTTCATCTACGGCACCGGCATTGAGATAGGCGGCGACTTTGCCAGCAAATGGTACAAGCAACTGCTCTGGATAGGCCTGGGGATAATGGTATATGTGGCCTCTGCCAGCGTTGACTACCGCCTTCTGGGCAAGGTCTCTGCCTTCTTTTATGTCGCAGTGCTGCTACTGCTTTGCTCGCTTTTTTTTATCGGAGCCACCATCAACGGCTCGCGCAGCTGGATAGTGTTGCCCGGCCTGGGCTTGCTGCAGCCCTCCGAGTTGGCCAAGCCGGTGACACTGCTGTTTGCCTCCTGGGTCGCCAGCCTGCCGGCAGTGCGCAACAATAATTTCCCCGCCGCCATACCCATTTTAGCAGTCGTTATGCTGCCGGTCTTCCTGGTCTGCCTGCAGCCGGACCTGGGCACAGCGCTGGTCTTCATGCCTTTTAGTGTGGCGCTGCTGCTGCTCAGCGGTCTGCGCTGGCGCTGGTTCTTCCTCGGGCTGGCGCTGTTGCTGCTGGCCTTGCCACCCGCCTTCCGCCTGATGGCTCCGCACCAGAAAGAACGCATCAAGGTCTTTCTAGAAGCGCCCAGCGAGGCCCTGCTGCTGGCCGGCAGCCCGTTCATCTCCGAGAAGCTCGAGCAAAAGCTGAGCGCCCGGAAGGAGGCTTTTTTCGCGGTCAAGGGCGGCGGCTTGCGTGACAGTTGGAACGCCGAGCAGTCCCTGCTGGCGGTGGGCAGCGGCGGGCTTTACGGCAAAGGCTATCTGAAAGGCACGCATCATGTGCTGGGATATCTGCCCAAGACGGTGGCACCCACCGACTTTATCTTCTCGGTTATCGCCGAGGAGAGCGGCTTCATCGGCAGCATGGTGCTGCTTATCCTTTTTTGTTGCCTTATCCTCTGTTACTGCCGCACCGCGCTCTTGGCCAGAAACAGCTTCGGCGCCAACCTGGCACTGGGCGCGGCAGTGATCCTGGCCACACATATCATCATCAATATAGGCATGACCGTGCAAGCACTGCCCATCATCGGCATCCCCCTGCCTTTCGTGAGCTACGGCGGCTCCTTTATGGTCTGCATCATGCTGCTCTCCGGACTGGTGCAAAATGTGCATCTGCGCAGAAGAATGCCGCAACATGAAGACGACAAGCAATAACAACATTGTTAAACTGAAAAAGCTGCTGCGGGATTTTTTCCTGCCCAGCCTGCGGGCCTCATACCTGCTGCGGCTGCTTTGCGTCGCCATGCTCAGCGTTGGCTTCTTCGGCCATGTCTGCCGACCGGCCTGGACCAATGGCGAGAGCATGCTGCCCAGCATACAAAACCACCAGTTCCTGTTTTTCTGGCTGCCGGCATACTGGTTTTCCAGCCCGAAAGCAGGGGACATCGTGGTTATCAAAGTGGCCGGCAGCAAGGTCTTCCTGCTTAAACGGGTGCTTGCCACTGCCGGTCAGCGGGTCGCCTTCAAACAAGGCAGGCTCTTTGTCGATGGCAAGGCGGAAAGCGCCTACTGGGCCAGCCTAAGCCCCAGCGACTGGAACCTGCCTGAGCGCCGGGTGGCCAGCAATCACGTCTTTGTCGTAGGTGACAACCGTAGTATGCCGCAGAGCCAGCACCAGTTTGGCGAAGTGGAAATCAGGCGCATCGTCGGCAAACCCATACTGCTGAAAAAACACAAATCAAGACCCGCCGCGATTTCGGCGCCCTCAACTTAAACCCGGGGTTGCACCATCATGCAGAAATACCGCGTCCTAATCCCGCTCGCCATAGTCGTGCTGCTAAGCGCCTGGCTGGCATATACCCTGCGACCTAGTGATGAAAAACGCATAGCTAAAAACCTAAACCAGGTATGCCTCATCCTAAGCAAGGGCGAAAGTGAAAACCCGGCCCTGCTCGCGTTCAAAATGTTCGATTTTGCCAGATTCTGCGCCGAACAAGTCAGCTTCGATATCGAGGAGGCGCCTATCAAAGGAAGCTACAGTAATGAACAGCTGATCAGCGAAGCAAGCAGATATAGAGCCATGTGCGAAAGCCTGCAGCTCAGCATCATGGACCTGGAAACCGAAGTCAACGATGAAAACCAAGCCCTGGTCAGAGGCACACTGAAAGTGAAGCTGACAGCGCAGGGATACAGCTTCGACGAGATGCTGCCGCTGCAAATACAAATGCGCAAAATCGAGCGGGCCTGGAAAATAACCCGGGTCGCAAAAGTGAAAATCTTTAGCAAATAAAGGAAATCGGACGAATCGGACGAATCGGACGAATCGTTTTATCGGACGAATCGGACGAATCATTTTAGCGGAGCATATTTAGATGTCATCAGCTCAAGACTACTTTTATTCGCCTTATTTTGAGCCTCTGGGGAAAGGCGAGCTGCGTTGCACGCTGTGTCCGCGGCAATGCCGCATCAAGCCCGGCGACTTAGGGCGCTGCCTGGTGCGCCGTAACGTCGCAGGCCGTCTGCAGAGCCTGGTCTATGGGCATCCTGCCGCCTTGCAGGTGGATCCCATCGAGAAAAAGCCCCTGCATCACTGGAAACCCGGCAGCCGCACTTTCTCGTTGGGGACCTTCGGCTGCAACATGAGCTGTCTTTATTGCCAAAACGAGCATCTTTCGCGTTCCGGCTCACAGCGTCAACAGGAGTACAGCTACCTCTCTCCCGCCGATATCGTGCGCTTGGCAAAATTGAAGAACTGCGCCAGCATCGCCTTTACCTACAATGAGCCTACGGTTTTTCAGGAATACGCCCTGCATATCGCCAAAGAGGCTAAAAAAGCCGGATTGGGCACCGTCCTGGTGAGCAATGGCTGGATCATGCCCGAGGCGCGACAAGAGCTATATGAATATATCGACGCGGCTAATATAGATATCAAAGCCTTTTCCGAAGAGTTCTACCGCAAGCTCTGCGGAGCATCCCTGGCCGATGTGCTGGAAAGCTGCCGCCATCTGCGCCATGTCAGCAAAAGCCATCTGGAGATCACTAACCTGGTGATCCCAGGCTATAATGATGAACCAGAATTGATTGTGAAGCTGCTGGACTGGGTCGGGCAGGAGCTGGGCAAAGATACACCGCTGCACTTCAGCGCATATTACCCGGCCGGAGGCTTTGAGGCGCCGCCTACCAGCCCGCATACCCTGAGACGCATCGAAAACAGGGCAAAAGAGCGCGGCTTCAGCCGTATCAGTCTAGGCAATCTTCGTTAAAGACTATCGCCTCGAAAACACTGAAACGAGCAGCCTCGCTCTTCCAGGCATCCCGGGGCAAGCCAGCCTTGCTGGCAAGCTCGGACAGAGTGGTCTCCAGACCCCAGCCCTGCTCAGGAGCAACCTGTGGCAAAAACACAGCGCTGCGACCGCGCAAGGACAAGGTCATGCCGTGGCGACCGATAACAATATCATTGTAGGAGGAAACCTGGCGCTCTGGAGTCAAGGCCGAGACCTCGATGACTATGTCGCCTAACTCCCTGGCTCGCAAGGGCGGAAAACGCGAATCCGAAAAGGCGGCGTCCTGAGCCCTGTCGATGACCGCCTCGTACAGCGGCCTGAAAGCGCGTATCTCACCTATGCAACCGCGTAAAAAGCCAGTGGAACGCAGGTTTAAGGTGACAAAACAGGCCATCTGTGCGCGTACATTGTCGCTGGCCTCTACCGCAAAAATATCGGGGGGACATCTCTGCGATTCTTCCAGGGCCCGGGTTATAGCGCGCCGTGCAAAAGAAAGCAATAGTTTTTTGTCTTCAGTAGTAAGCATTATTCCTCCGATAAAAAGATACGTCCGATACGTCCGATTCGTCCGATAAAATGATACGTCCGATTCGTCCGATAAAATGATACGTCCGATTCGTCCGATACGTCCGATAAAATGATTCGTCCGATTCGTCCGATTCGTCCGATAAAATGATACATCCGATTCGTCCGATTCGTCCGATAAAATGATTCGTCCGATTCGTCCGATTCGTCCGATAAAATGATACGTCCAATTCGTCCGATTCGTCCGATTCGTCCCACAAGCCCCCTCCTTTTCTTAGTTTTTTCTGGGCAGGTAAGCAGCAGCGGAAAGATAGCAGACAAAGGAATCCTCCGCAGGGCTGTCAGCACTATTGCAGTAATGCAGCAGCCTCAGGCCGGCATCGCCATCGAGCATACACAGCATCAGAGCCAAGGCGTAATGTCCGCAGATAGTGGCTCCGCTTTTGGCCATGAAGGCCAGAAATGCGGCGCTGTCCTGCTTTTGCAACAGCGCAAAAGCC
>FZPS01000214.1_pt22:5000-14519 | contig 14519 bp, 10 predicted proteins | sample 1817821 | NCBI WGS metagenome assembly FZPS01 (sample SAMEA104158645, study PRJEB21678) | metagenome | place: Germany | collected 2015-04-21 | reverse complement strand
GCTTAAACCGCGGCACGGCAATCCGGAAAACCATGGTTACCAGCAGTATCAGCACCATCACCGCGAGCGCGATTATCCAGCTCATTGACCGGCTTTTGTTGATTGCCATCACCACCCCGCCAATCCCCATAATAGGCGCGTAGCATATCATACGGATTCCCATCACCAACAGCATCTGTATCTGGGTTATGTCGTTGGTGGTGCGGGTAATCAGCGAGGCGGTTGAAAACCTGTCGAATTCGGCGCCCGAAAACCCCACAACCTTTGAGAAAACGTCCTGCCTCATTCTGTGCGCGACTCCGGCGGCGGTTCTGGACGAAATCAGGCCGACCAGAATTGTGGCCGCGGCGCCCGCAAGGGTGAGCAGTAGCATATATATTCCGGTTGTCAGGATATACCTCATCCGGATTGCTCCGGTGTCCACGCCGAGCTCGTCGTAAAACTGCTTTACCATCACGTTGCCGACCTGAACCATCAGCGAATTGTCCATGCCGGCCGAGGAGCTGATGTATTTGTCGAGAGCCGGGGCGGGCAGGCTGTCCAGCATCGGCTGCATTTTATACAAAGGGGATAAATCCATTTCGTCTAAACCTTGAGTAAATCCGCTGCCGGTTTGCGCCCGCGGGTTTTCCCCGCTTTGGGCGGCCAAATCCTTAAGATAGGCCAGCAGTGAAAAGGCGGAGCGGCCGAAGATGGCGCCCAGCCTGTCCGGGTCGCCCCCTGTTTTGACGTAGATATCAAAGGTTTCGGATTTTGGGTATTTTTTGATATCCTCTGTCGAGCTGCCAGCCTTGATCAGCTGGTAACTGGCTTGAATATATTCCTTATCGGCCTGCGGCAGGAAGGTCTGCATAAGTTTCATCGCGTCCGCGCTTAAGGCGTTTGGTGCAGTTTCCTTAATTCCGCTCTTCTGTATGCCGATATTCACTATGTTCGACATAAGGTTAGGCAGGCTTAAGTCGCACATCGCCTGTCCAAACAGCAGCGCAATACACAGCAGTATCCAAAACATATAGCCGCGCAGGTATGAAAACAGCTTTTTCATCGGTGGATTTCTTCCTTTCAAATGGCTAAAATGCCTGACAGACAAAAATTTGCGGCTTAAAGTATTATCCTACTTGATTTTGATTATTTCAATAGCTGATGGAAAATATTAAGAAAGAATTCATTTTTTTTCCGGAAAAAATTTTATTAAATGAATTGACTGTTTTAACTGCGGAATGTTAATATGCAGTTTACAACGCTTAAATGGTGGAGGTAGCGATGAGGGATTTTGACGCCGCAAAGGATACGGGCGGGCCAGCCCCAAAAGGGTATTTAAGGCGCAGAAGGATTTTTTCGGCGGTCTCGCTGGCGGTTGTTTTCCTACTGCTCGCGGGATGTGCGTTTTTGATTTATCACGCGTTTATCCGCCAGATAAGCTCGCCGGAGGAGTTCAGGTCATATATCGAGTCCTTCGGCTGGAAAGGCAGGTTTGTCTTTCTCGGCCTTCAGTGTCTTCAAATCGTGGTGGCATTTATTCCCGGCGAGATTATTGAGGTCGGCGCGGGCTACGCGTTCGGGCCGCTAGAAGGCACCTTTCTGTGTATGGCGGGGGTCGCGCTGGCGTCTTCCTTCGTGTTTGCTCTCACCAAAAAGTGGGGCGCTAAGCTGGTGGAGATGTTTGTTAGCCGGGAGAAAATAAACGAACTGCGCTTCATCAACAGCGAAAGAAAGATCAACCGCGTTATATTCATCCTCTTTTTTGTGCCGGGGACGCCCAAAGACCTTTTCACCTATTTTGCTGGGCTTACCAGAATAAAGCTGCATGAGTTTTTGGTGATTTCCATCCTTGCGCGGATACCCTCGGTGGTGTCGTCCACCATCGGGGGGCATATCATCGGCTCGAAAAACTACCTGCCCGCCACCCTTCTTTTTGCGGCAACCGGGCTTGTCAGTTTAATCGGCATGGCGCTGTATTCACATTTTTTCAAAAAAAGGCGGGCGGCGCACGACGGCAGGGACAGGAATGCCGGCGACCACAAAACTTGAGCAGAAAAATCGCCCTCTCTGCAAAGGACGGGCAGAAAGGGCGGTTGCGATTGTTTTTAAAAGCTGTTTTATTCCCTTTGATTTTACCGGTTGATTATACCAGCCCCGCAGCCTGCGATTTGTTGCTGCGGGTTTGGTTTTTGGCGGTCGCGCAATCCCGGATTACCGGCTAGCCCTCCTCGATAATTTTATCCAGTATTTCTGAAAAGACTGAATCTGAGGCGGGGCTTTCCCTGTCCGGTTCAGCGGGGTGCTGGGCTTTTTGGGTTTCTGCGGTTTTGACGGGCGGCTGGTCTTGGGTTTTAGTATTGTCAAGCTCTGCGGTATCGTCGCCGCTTTCACTGCCGCCGGTCTCGACTTTGTCCAAATCCGTGCCGTGGGCAGCGCGGGGTTTGACATCGGGTTCCCCGGCCTCTTCGGCCGGGGCGGGCGCGCCGGCATTCTCCTGCAAATCTTCATTCAGCGGAGGGCGAAGGCCGGCTACCGCGGCCGGCGTTCCGCTGTCATCCGGGCTGTCGTATTCGGGCAGAGTCCTTAGAACGTCAAGTGCCGCAATCATGCCCGACAGGATTTCAACCGCCTGTATCAGCGGGGAGGCGTTGAACGCGGGCGGGGATGGGCCGGGGCTGTCGTCGTTTGGCGCGACCGGCTTTCTGGTTTCTGCCGGGGCTGTAAACCCGTTCAGCCCGCGTTCCCTGATTATTGCGGGGTAGTCCCTGAACGCCTTGTCGCAGCCGATTTTGCTCCGCACACCGCCGACGCTGCCGTATACGGTGTACTGCCAAATACCGACATTTCCGTCATAATCAGGGAAGCCGCCGTGCCTTAAAAGCCAGAGCTCGTATTCCCGCAGGGTATCCGGAGTTAACCTGTTTGTCGCGGTGTGAAGACCTGCGCGTATCATGGGGTGATAACCCGCATCCCGTAAAACCTTGCACCATGCCCGCGCCACCGCGTCGAGGGTGTCTGCGGGAAGGTGGCGCAGCGCCCTGTCCTCGATATCTATTGCCACCGGATAAGCCAGTTTGTATCCGCGTATCGCGTCTAAAAAGCATTCCGCCTCCCGGCGGGCCTCGTTGGCGTTCGTGGCGAGCGAGCTGTGGTATGCGCCCGTAAAAAGCCCGGCTTCGGCCGCGCCGCAGATGTTCTGGTGGAACAGCCGGTCGGTCTGGCTTTGGCCCATGCCGTTGCCGATGGTTGCGCGAAGAATTGCGAAATCGATGTGAAACTCCTTTACCCGCCGCCAGTCGATTACCCCCTGATATGCCGAGGCGTCCACACCTTGAAAAATTGCCATGGAACTTTCCTTTCTCCGCCGCAGTGTGGCAAAGGCTGCGTCCGCCCGCAGCGGGAGGCGGCACAGCAAATCATGCCTGCCCATATCAATTTATGCTGCAATCTCCCGCAGTGTGTATAGCGGCGGAGCGTCCTGAAAAATGCGTTTTTTTGGCGGATAAATACCTATATTAAAAACTAGAAACTCGGCCAATTTTTTGATATAATATATTAGATTTGGCTGAAAAATAGATATTTATTAACATAGGTAATAAGTTTTTATTGAAAATAGCGCAAAAAAGAAGTATAATCAAAATAGCAGAAACTATGTTCAACCAAGAATGAATTTTTTCTGGTGTCGCTGCGCAGAATACTTTTAGCTTTGTTTGCGTGTGAGGGGGCGAAACCGCATGTCCACATTTGGGGAACGTTTGCGCGCCCTGCGGAAGAAATACGATATGACGCAGGAACAGGTGGCAAAAAAACTGAATATCGTGCGGTCTACCTATGCGTATTACGAGACCGGCAAAACCTCTCCGGATTTCAATACCGTAGTCCGTCTTGCGCGTTTATTCAATGTTACCACCGACTATTTGCTGAATGCTGAACCGGTTACCCCCATGTCGATGCATGACGCTTCCTCAAACATATACACCCCCGGATACAGAAAATCGCTGGGTGCCGAATGGTCGCTGCGCGAGTCGGAGCAAAAACTGATTATTGCATTCAGGTATCTGGACAAAGAGGCTCAGAAGGCGTTTTTGAAAAAAATCGAAAAAGCCGCGGCGGAGCGATACGAGAAAAAAAACAAAAAAAAAGAAAAACAGCCGCCTTCAGGGGAAGAGTCCTGAAAGCAGCCGTACAGCCCCCGCTTTTGGGGGATTTATTATTGTGGGAGATGAAAAACATTTTTTGCGGGGCACACGGTACCGCGGCGCCCGCTTTCTGCCCGCCGGTGGTTTTCCTCGCCGGCGGGTGGCATTTTTTTGCCGGCTGTCAGCCGGAGTCGGTTACAAACCCGATACTGTCCACGATTGAGCGGGCCTGTTCGATAAAATTGACGTATAGCTCGCCGCCTTTATTGGCAAGCGCGGCATCCCCCGCCCTGCCGCAGAGCGAGGCATAGGCCTCCCCGACGCTTTTTACCACGTTTTTGCCGTCGCGCAGCGCGAGGTAGTAAAACGAAAAAGCCCCCGAACCCTGAAGGTCGTCATAGATTGAGGGAGCGGTATTCCTCAGGGTTTCGTAAAAAACACTTTTTGAAGTTTCGGACAGGATGGAATTCGGAAGAAGGGTTTCAAGCGCGACCTCAACAGCAAACGTCAGCAAAATCCGGCGCTGGGTTTCGGATACGGCTTCGCTTGCGGGGTCGTCCCCCTCCACCGCCGCGACTTCATCCGCCATAATCGCGCCCAGCCGCCGCGCCCTGTTCAGATTGCCGCTTGCCTTTTCCCGCTCAAGCAGGCGGGAGGTTTCCTCTACATCATCCAAAACCGGGACGGACTTAAAATCTTCTCCCGCAATTTTCATATCTCTGTCGTCGTTTTGCACTTTAACTCCCACCATTCAGAATATAAAACCGGTTTTTATTTTTTCCGGCGTTCCTTATAAGACATCAGCGCCTGCAGATGCTCGTCCGGCATGGTCGTACTTCCCAGCGGGTGGGGCTTGTACCCGTACATGCCGTGGAAATCCGACCCTCCGGTCATCAGAAGGTCGTTTTGGGCGGCAAAGGCGGAAAGCCTTTCCACATCACTTTCGGTGTGGATGGGGTGCCATACCTCAATCCCGTCAAGCCCAAGCGACATCAGTTCCTCCAAGGCATCTTCATTGCCGTAGAGGGTGGGGTGCGCCAGAACCGCGATCCCTCCAGAGCTGTGGATTAATTCAAGCACCTGCCGAAAATCTGGGTATTCCGGCTTAACCAGCGCGGTGCCGCCCTGCGGGGAAAACAGCTTGTCGTACAGCTCGCCGTATATCGAATCGGCATAGCCCGCGTCCATCAGCGCGTGCATTATATGCTGCTTGAAGATGTTGGTGCTGCCTGTCGCGCATTTTACAATCATTTCAGGGGCGATCGGGTAATACCGCAGCACCTTTCTTACCATCAGCATCGCGGCTTTCCTGCGCGACTCCCCAATCCTGCGGCACAGCCCTTCAAGCCTGTCAGGGGTCTCGCAGTCATAGCACAGCAGGTGCATTTTCTTCCCTCTCTGTTTGTCATAGGCGGAAAACTCAACCCCGTGGATGACCTTCACCTGCTGGCGTTTTCCGATGATAACGGCGCGCGTTGCACCTGCAGTCGAGTCGTGGTCAGTTATGGATATGGCGGACAGCCCCTTGCGTTTCGCCATAACTATAATCTCTTCAATCCCGACTGAGCCATCAGATATTTTAGTATGACAATGCAAATCCGCGGCCATTTACACACCTCTTGAGATTTAAGGGGAACGTTATCAAAAAAATACAACCGATCGTATTATAACTCCCTTTATTGCATAATATTGTATATACTAAAGATAATTATACACCTGCAGGCGAATAAAGACAACCCTTATTTACTTTGCGGATAAGGCTGCGGCGGGGCTTTAGAGCAGTTATTACGGCCGCCCGATGCCTGTCTGTCTGTTTTGCCCGGTTCCCGCGCTTGAATAAAAGCAAAAACGCATGAAAAAGGCGCCGCGTTTTTGACGCGGCGCCTTTTTGGTGATTGTGGGACTATATTTTTTGCGATATTTCTTTTGCGCACGACGGGCACACGTTGCGACCTTTGAAAATGCTGATTTCTCTGGCGTTTCCGCAGAAGATACATGCCGGCTGATACTTCTTGAGGATGATTTTGTTGTCTTCAACAAAAATCTCCAAGGAGTCGCCGTTGTCGAGCTCCATTGTCCTGCGCAGTTCAACCGGCAGCACAATGCGGCCCAAATCATCAATCCTTCTTACTACGCCTGTGTACTTCATGTTGCCTCTTACCTCCATTTTGCCGACATGCGTTGACGCATGTCGTTTTATTAGACTTTCCGCTGAAATTTTACCAAATAAACCATCTTCTGTCAACACCCTAAATATAGAAAAATTAAAGTAATATTTGTACATTTTTAGCAATATATATCTATACGTTGTGTGTGATGTGCAATTTTTTTAACTTAATCCGACAACCGAAAAATAAAAGGAGGCCCAAAACGGCATGCTAAACGCGATTTGGGTGGGGATTATGCTGCTGTCAATCGCGGCGGGGATTGCGACCGGAAACCTTGAGAAGGTAACCAACGCCCTGCTGGGCGGCGGGGAGGAAGCGGTAAGGCTGTCCATAGCCCTTTGCGGCGCAATCTGTTTTTGGAGCGGGATTATGCGGGTTGCCGAAAAAGGGGGACTGACCCGCCTGCTGGCAAGGGTGATGTCCCCGCTTATGCGAATTCTTTTTCCGGGGCTTGAGCTGTCCGGCACGGCCTGCCGGGCAATACTGATGAATATTGCGGCAAACTTTCTTGGGCTTGGGAATGCCGCCACCCCGCTTGGAATTCGAGCGATGGGGGAACTGTCAAAAATCAACAGAGACGAGGGTACCGCCTCAAACCACATGATAACGTTTGTGGCGCTGAACACCGCGTCAATCCAGCTGCTGCCGACCACTGTCGCGGCGCTGCGTTTAAAACACGGGTCGGCCAGCCCGCTTGACATCCTTCCGGCGGTGTGGGTCGCTTCTCTGCTGTCCGCGGCGGTCGCGGTAACTCTGTCCCGCCTGCTGGCTGTGAAAGAACCCCAAAAAGCCCAAAAACGTGCGGCGCTCAGGGCAAGTGTCAGGGCATGAACGCGGCGGGATGGCTGTCGGTTTCCGCGGCGCCGGCGTTTGTTTTTCTGGTGCTGGTTTTTGCAGCGGCAAGGCGGGTCGCAGTTTTTGATGAGTTTTTAGCGGGGGCGGCGGACGGCATATCCACATGCGTCAGGGTGCTGCCCTCGCTGGTTGCGCTGATGACCGCCGTATCAATGCTGAGGGCGTCCGGCTTGCTTGAAATTCTGGTCGGGGCAGTAGCGCCGGCCGCGAAATTTCTGGGGATACCGCCCGAAATCATCCCGCTTGCGCTGCTGCGCCCGGTTTCGGGCAGCGGCTCCCTCGCGATGCTTGAAAACATATACTCGGTTTACGACGTGGACAGCTTTGCGGGCCGCGTAGCGAGTGTGCTCCAATCCTCAACCGAAACCACCTTTTATGCAATAACGGTGTATTACGGGGCGGTCGGCATAAAGCGTACCCGCCATACGCTGGTATCGGCGGCGGGCGGGGATATAACCGGGATTTTGCTTTCTTCATTGCTGGTAAGATGTCTTGTTCCTTAATGTTATAACATAATTTTACGCTTTTCGTTAATTATTTGACAATTTTTCTTGAATTGCTTGTAAAATGTAAATGCGTAAAAAACGGACAGGCCGCCTGAGCAGGGTATGGGATGAGAAACCATATTTAAGGCGGCTGGAATGACGGTTGCGGTCAAACCTGTGATTATTCTAAAAAACTTTCAAAAAAGCGGTTGACAAAGCGGGAAGCAGGTGGTATTATAGCAAGGCGCTGCGGCTTTTTGGTGAGCTGCGGCGCGCGGAATGTGAGCCGGGAATGTCAAGCGAATGGCATTTGATATCAGCCCGCCTACGCAGCATTGCTAGCTGGAAGAAAATGGCGGAGATAGATTTAACGAAAGGCTTGACAGGACGGCGTGAAGATGGTAGAATTACAATTTGCCGGCTCTTGCTGGGGGACCGCGTAAAAAAGCAGGCGGTTTAAGAGTGAAGGGATCGGCGCGCCCTGATAAAAAAGGGCGGAGGGGACCTTGAAAATTAAACAACGAGATTTTAAAAGTACCCGTTCAGGAAAAAGAGTTTTAGAGCGGACAGACGCGAATAAGCGAAAGTCCGGGACAGGAACTTAAGTATTGGTTAAATCTGTTAAAAGACAGATTTGATACAGAACAATAGAGAGTTTGATCCTGGCTCAGGACGAACGCTGGCGGCGTGCCTAACACATGCAAGTCGAACGGAGATATGCGAACGAGGCCTTCGGGCGGAGATTGCATATTTTAGTGGCGGACGGGCGAGTAACGCGTGAGCAACCTGCCCTTCAGAGGGGGATAACGGCTGGAAACGGCCGCTAATACCGCATGACATATACACAAGGCATCTTGAGTATATCAAAGGAGTAATCCGCTGAAGGATGGGCTCGCGTCCGATTAGCTAGTTGGTGAGGTAATGGCTCACCAAGGCGACGATCGGTAGCCGAACTGAGAGGTTGATCGGCCGCATTGGGACTGAGACACGGCCCAGACTCCTACGGGAGGCAGCAGTGGGGGATATTGCACAATGGAGGGAACTCTGATGCAGCGACGCCGCGTGGGGGAAGAAGGTCTTCGGATTGTAAACCTCAGTAGTCAGGGAAGAAAGAAATGACGGTACCTGAAGAGTAAGCTCCGGCTAACTACGTGCCAGCAGCCGCGGTAATACGTAGGGAGCGAGCGTTGTCCGGAATTACTGGGTGTAAAGGGTGCGTAGGCGGGTCAGCAAGTCAGGCGTGAAATACCGGGGCTCAACTCCGGGGCTGCGCTTGAAACTGTTGGTCTTGAGTGAAGTAGAGGCAGGCGGAATTCCTAGTGTAGCGGTGAAATGCGTAGATATTAGGAGGAACACCAGTGGCGAAGGCGGCCTGCTGGGCTTTAACTGACGCTGATGCACGAAAGCATGGGGAGCAAACAGGATTAGATACCCTGGTAGTCCATGCCGTAAACGATGATAGCTAGGTGTGGGGGGTTATATGCCATCCGTGCCGGAGTTAACACAATAAGCTATCCACCTGGGGAGTACGGCCGCAAGGCTAAAACTCAAAGGAATTGACGGGGGCCCGCACAAGCAGTGGAGTATGTGGTTTAATTCGATGCAACGCGAAGAACCTTACCAGGTCTTGACATCCGACTAACGGAGCAGAAATGCACTGGTGCCCGCAAGGGAAAGTCGAGACAGGTGGTGCATGGTTGTCGTCAGCTCGTGTCGTGAGATGTTGGGTTAAGTCCCGCAACGAGCGCAACCCTTGTCATTAGTTGCTACGGGAAGAGCACTCTAATGAGACTGCCGTTGACAAAACGGAGGAAGGTGGGGATGACGTCAAATCATCATGCCCCTTATGATCTGGGCTACACACGTACTACAATGGCCGTTACAGAGGGC
>FZPS01000187.1_pt46 | contig 14524 bp, 13 predicted proteins | sample 1817821 | NCBI WGS metagenome assembly FZPS01 (sample SAMEA104158645, study PRJEB21678) | metagenome | place: Germany | collected 2015-04-21 | reverse complement strand
TTGCATGTTGTATCTGTTTGGACTTAAGTCCAAACAGATACAACCAACATAAGATAGAAATGACTTACGTCATTTCATACAATATAACTTTGTGAGATCACAAAAATAAATTTGTCTAAGTGACTAACTTAAACTTGAAATCTAAAACTTATTTTCATTAAGATTTCAAATTATTTATCAAAACCTTTAGTGCATTTGATGCGTCAAATTCTTTAGCTTTTTTTAAGCAATGTTCTTTCTTCTTTAAAACCGACATGGGATCATCCAATATCTGATTAAGTGAATCTACTAAAGCCTCTACATTCTCGATTTCGTATATGTAACCAGTATCTTCATTTATAAGATCTTTACTCGATTCCCAGTCAGCACTTAAAACTGGTACACCCGCAGAAAAGCTATCAATTATTGATCCAGGATGACCTTCTGTTCTTATCCTAGTTGGAAAGATCATTAGAAAGTAATTCTGTAAAACACTTACAGCTTGATTAGGATCGATTGATCCTAAATACTTACAGAAAGAACCATTCTGTTTTATAGCCTTATCAAATTCATCAAAGAAATTCTCTTCTACAGGACCAAAAACATCCAAAACGATTCTTATTCTACCATGCTTTTCGTTAATTATTTTTACCGCATCAATGGCATCTTGAATCCCTTTCCGTTTAGTAACTCTGCTAAATGTACAAACTTTATATGGTTCACTAATTGAATAATCTGTATCAACATCTAATACATCAATATGTTTAAAATTTGGTAGTATAGTGTTATTATTTAATCCCAATTCAATCAACTCGTTTCGTATAACAGATGTTTCACAATAAACCATATAGAATGTATTAACCATTTTTTTGTACAGTTTGTTTTTACTCAAAAAATCTCCAATCCATCCACCAACCACAACATAATGTAATCTTCTTTTGTAAAACAAATTCATAATGTAAAATAAAGGAACAAAATACTTTATTGCTCTATCAGCAGGCAAAAAAATAATATTAGTCGAGTTGTTAAAAGCCTTTATAATCTGATGAATTAAACTTATTGGTTTTCTATTAAGAACTGCTGTATTTATTTTCATGATATTTTCACGACCAAAATGTTTAATCAACTCCTCATATATTGCAGTTGTTTTTACGGTTTGGCCATTGACGCTATCATTTTTTTTCCCAAAATTACCTATCACAGCGATAAACATATTTTCACCCACAATCATTTTAGTACTTTGTCAACTTTTATCCATTCACCCATTTTCTTCTCTAAATCATATGGTTGGATGTTTTGATAGCCAGATGCATGATAAAATGTCAATTCTCCAAAATAGAACTTATTATCAAAATAATAAAAATCAACACGTACTGCTGGAAAATCAGAGGACAACTTTTCAGCTATGTCTATCATCTTATCTAATTTTGATGGTTTCTCAATTATTTCATCAAGATTATTAGGGTATTCGATAATACCATTGATTAAATTCCAATCCTTATCATATAAGTTTCTATAATAATTGGAATTCTTAACACCATTAATTACTGACTCTGAGTCGACTGCAATAACTTTAACTTCCCCGTTAAAACAAAAAAATCTATAATCCTCTGGAGGATTCCCACTGCTAGTTACCAATAACTCTTCGCATATTATTCTGTTTTTAACATCTTTATATGCCCATTCTCTGCCGATTGCATAATAATTAAGATTAATCCATTTTTTAAACCTATTTCTTATTTTATTGATTTCAGTTTTGTTCTTATCAAAGCAAATATAATTAAAACTAGAACCATTTGTCAGTTTTAAAATAAAACTATTTGGCAAACTATCAAAATCAACTTCTTCAATAGAATTGTAGACTCCGATAACTGGAATTAAGATTTCTTCAGCATTATCTATTTTGCTCTTCACGTATTCTCTTACTTCGTATTTATCGACGCATTTATTTAAAATTGGCTTTCTGTAATTTAATTTTAACCACTGAATTTTTTCATTGTATAATTTTGGATTTTCTAAATTCAACTTCCTTCCAGTTCTACTTTTATACTGCTGTTTTATATATAATTCATCAGGTATAACTTTTAAAATAAAATCAGACAGTTGAATTGTTAGTACTTTTAATCTAAAAGCTAACTCATCATTATTCTTAATTTTATTTTTTATCTTTCTTAACTTTGTATTGTTCATCTGAAATTCCTCCAGAATTTAATTTTCTTAATTAATATGGTTATCTCAACTTAAATGCCGTTGCCATTACCCAATACACAATCAAGTAACTCGACTTAAGTAACGACAAATTTTCTATTTCTCTATAAACTTTCCAATGATATCCTACAAGGCTTTTCTTATTTCTCGATATACCTTCAGTTCTTATACGATGACTTCCAAGCGGCTCTTCAATACCATAAAGGTATTTTTCTTTCTTAATCACTTGAAGCCACATAACATAATCATTTCTTTTTTTTATATCAGGAATTTTAAATTTCCCAAGTTTTTCAGCGTTATATACAACCGTTGAGTTCCCAGGACAAGTCTTTAGAACCCCATCATAGTCTCTTTTTGACTGAGCAACTATAGTCCTATTTAAGTACTCACCTTGTTCATCAATCTTTGTATAACTTGTACATGTAAACCCATAATCGTTCTCTTCCATGAATCCGATTTGCTTCGTTAACTTCTCTGGAAACCAAACATCATCACTATCAAGAAAGGCCATATACTTACCCGTTGCAAGATCAATAGCTTTATTCCTAGCCACTGCTGCACCTGAGTTTTTCTCTAGCTTATGATATTTAATACGATTGTCTTTCTTTATGTACTCTTGGACTACATCAGCTGTATTATCAGTTGAACAGTCATCCACAACGATAACTTCCCAGTTTTTATATGACTGGTTAATCACTGAGTCAAGAGTTGTTCCTATAAAATCCCCACAATTATAAGCAGGCATAATTATTGATACCAATTCTTCTTTTTTATTCCCCATCACTGCCACTCTCCGATTCCGTCAACTCAATAGATTCTTTGAAATTTCTTATTCGATAATTCGCCTTATCGTAGTCACTCATGGACTTCTCATAAATCAAATTGCCGAATACCTTATTAACTATCCCTATTCCAAACATCAATCTCAAAACCGGATTAAATATCCTAGTCATCATGATCTTCTTCCCATGAACTTCAGCTATCGTTTTAACCAACTCGCTGGTTTTTACATACTCTCTGTTCTGTGGGAAATACAGACCTCTCTCTTCATGATCAATCATGACTTTAATGAACTCACAAAGATTATCTATATGAAGCATGCTGCGCTCATTATCGATGTCAGGAAATATCGGTATTTTCTTAGCCATATTGACTAACCTCGGATAGTTTCCTTTAGACCCTTTCCCATAAATCATAGGTGGTCTAAGAACTACAATCTTAAAATCATCAGACTCTAAATCCTTGATGCCTTCCTCGGCCTGAAGCTTACTATTTCCATAGAAGTTACTCGGCGTCGGAACTGTATTAATATCAATAACTCTCTTGCTACTACTGCTATCTCCATAGACAATAATGCTGCTCATAAAAATGAACTGCTTTATACCTTCTGCCTTGGCCTTCTTAGCAGTTTCGATAGTCAAGTCTCTATTTACTTTATAGTAGAGAGCTTCCATCTTTGGATCAGATGACACATGAGCAATTCCAGCCACATGAAACACAACATCATATGAACTAAAGTCCTTCTCTTTCCATGAGCCATCTTTCATATCAACCGTATCTACTTTATATTTATCAGGTTCTCTCATGAGCCAATTCTCAAGAGATGTACCTATGTAACTGTTTTTACCAGTGATTAAAATTCGCTTCATTACTTCACTGTCTCCTCATCTCACCTTAATAATTTACTTCTTGAACTTTGTAATGTACCGAGTGAATACCCAACCTTGAACGGCAACTTCATCGCTTTCATATTCAATTAAAGTCCAATTTCTATCCTTATGAATTATCCTAACAACTTGTCCAAATTCAAGAGTGTGAAGAGCTCTCGACTTAACTTTGTTGGTTTGTCTCATGATCAACTTATCAGTTGAAACATAACCATAAATTTTCAACAACTCTTCTCTTATATCTTTTGATTCAACATTTATGTTCAAAGTATTATTGACTTCAATTCTTATATTCTTTTCAATAACTTTATAGTCGGTCGTTTGAGCTTGCTCAATGATTGGAGTGGTTATCCCTTTGATTGCACTAAGAATTGCATCATCGATTGCTGATTGCATTGGGCTGTAAATAAACATCATAAATACCATGAAAATTACGGGATACTTCGACTTTAGTTTATTCGCAAATTCAATTAGACTCTGTTGAAATGTAATTCCACCGTTAATATCAATTACAGCACCTTCTAGGGAGTTCTCAAAATCAAGATCATCTAAATCTTCAGGATTAATCAGTTCTGACCAGTCAACATCTCTAAATACCTTCAAATTGTTTTGGATTGATTTTTCAATAAAAGAGGTGTCAACAGCTAACTTTCGAAAAGTCTCCATAATCTGAGGATTAATACCAAGATTTAATTGTTGAACTGCACTACTCAGATTCAACTGTAATGATGCTGATTTGAGAACTCTTTGAAGATTATTAGTCGCCTCAATCACTGACGAAGATCTCATTAGTTCTGAAGTTCTCATAAGTGATTCTCTTAAACCAACCATCTCAACAGTATTAAAAATCTGATTCCATCGTTCTGTTGCTTCTCTCAAAGGCTGAGTTGCATCGAATAATTGCTGAGTAATAATGCTTGTAGGCATAGCAGCAGCTACTGCATTGGACATTTGAACCGATTTAAGTACAGGAGACATACTCTCCAACATTCTTTGCATACCAGAAATCTGAAATCCATATATCGATTTACTGCTCATCTCATCACCTATATTTCTTTAAATACTAATTAATGTTTCACTGATTCTTTATCAGTTTTTCTCGTCCCAGTCCCACCTTCAACAACACCATCACTTCTTAAAACACTAAATATCGTCCCAAAGAAGCATCTGACATCCATCATGAATCCAATCTTCTCAGCGTACTCTCCATCAAGTCTCGCCTTAACATCAATCTCAAGCTCATCTCTACCATTAATCTGCGCCCAGCCAGTAAGACCAACCGGCACGTCATTCGCACCGTAATTATCTCTCTCAGCAATCAGATCATACTGATTCCAAAGAGCCGGTCTTGGACCGATGATGCTCATCTCACCCTTAAAGATGTTGATGATTTGCGGCAGTTCATCAAGAGATGTTCTGCGTAGGAACTTACCTACCTTTGTAATCCACTGATCTGGATTTTCCAAGAGATGAGTAGGTGTGTCCTTTGGCGTATCAATTCTCATGGTTCTAAACTTCAATATATTAAAATGACTCTTATGGATCCCAACTCTCTTCTGTTTAAAGAGAACAGGACCAGGGGAGTCAACCTTGATTGCTATAATAAGTACTAAAAAAACAGGAGATAATATGATAAGTCCGAGTGTTGAAAGTATGATATCTATTAATCTTTTGATTTTTAAGTAAACCATGATAGTTCCTCCTGCTCTATGTAAATGTATATTGGTGGTGTGTAGAACACCTTATTTTCTTGATCTATATGTTGTGTTTTGATTGATTTCTAACACAATATCTTGCATAATTCTGTATTCTGATTGAATGAGACTACGTGTAATGCTTCTGTAACATTAGTACATTTGGTGGTTATGCTGAAACCATTGATATTACTAAATTACAGCCTCTTTATCCTTTCAGCATACTCACGTCGAAATGAATATATTAAATAGATGAAATTTGCGCAATATATTGTATGAGAACATTTATCACATACCGTATATAGTAATTTTATTCCGATACTCTCCTCGCCATATACATCCAATAGAAGAGTTTGCCGAATTGGTAATTAATTACAGAACTCTACAATCATTTAAACAACTAATTGTAAGCCTGTAATTGTCTTTTCGACTCAATAAAAAGTTTATAAGGTTCCTCGCTATATTGTGTTTAATTCAACTGACTGCTAAAAATCTAAATCGAGCCCAGTTATTTGCGTAACAGGTGGTGAATGTTGAGTGAGCAATTAAATTCATTCCTTTGTCCCATTTGGCTTTGAGCAAGTCATTGTCAATAGTAGATACATCATGAAGTGATTCAAAACAATTGTACTAAATTATCACTAGCAATTTAATACTTCAACACTAGATAGCGGAGAGCCGTTTATAACCAAGGAACTTCATCCCCAGACGGATCATCTTCATCACTTTCACTTCCAACTTCATGTACACTGCACTTAACCTTATCATCTTCATAACCGATCACACCGACAGATGGACAGACTTCATTAAAATTCGCTAACATAAAACTATTAAAACCAACGTCACCTATCTCATTCTCAAGCAGAAAAGCGGTGTACGTCTTTTCTACAATTTTTCGATTAGCAACACATACCCTTTCATCTGCCATGTTTTTAAACCCAGTTAATCTAGGAATAGCTATCGCAGCAACGATGCCTAGTATTGCGATTACAACAATTAATTCTATTAAAGTAAAGCCATCGGGTTTTTTTATCCATTGTTCTCACCTTGTAAATTAATCATTAATTTGAGTTCTAAAGAAATCCTTTTCAGTTGACTTTAAAGCGCATCGAATTCAATAGGATTAACTCTTATCCTTCTACAATTTATTTTGTGTCCTTTTGACATGTTCAATAAAATCACTCTTTACTTTTGTTATTTGATCTTTGCTTTGTACTTCTCATCCTCTAAATCCGCTTTGCCTTTAGCATCTTCACGAGTAACTTTACATGCATTATCAGCCACTCGCATCCGCACATTTTATATAGTCCCCTAATCTCCATATCCAGCCCTTTAAATCAGCGGTCCGCACTTTCTCACGCCTTGCTTTTGAATCCCTTTAATTTTCGAACAGCTACCACATTAAAAATTCCCAATATTGCAATCATAGCAACCAGTTTCATCAAAAATAGCCCCACGTTGTTTTCAATGCCTACTTATATTTCACTCTCTTTGCGCGTAATTTAACCATACCTCAACATCCAAAAATGACTCTTGTGGAGCCCGATGCGCTTTTGTTTGAAAAGCACGGGTCCTCGCGAGTCAATTTTTATGGCAATAATAAGAATTAGAAAAATAGGGGATAGTAAAATTAGACCTAATAATGATAGTATGATGTCAATTAATCTCTTGGTAGTCATGTAATTCATAATAATCTTCCCCCTGTGTCTGGTTGCTTGTCTGTAACGTTCGTTGTTTAAGTTTATCTTACCTTAAATTTGTTAAAGTTACTATCAATTAAGATTACAGTTTGGTTAAGATATGCTAGTTTTGATCTTTTGTTCGGCAAAAACGATGGCCATTATGGCGTCTTTAACTTGAACATTATTAAATTGCTCAAATGTGTCGATTAGCTGTAAGACTGGATTAATGTCAACTTGGTCTGTTTTGCCGATATATATCTTCTCGTATACTTCTCTTGGATGAATTTCATCCTTATTAAGTAATTCTTCGTACATTTTCTCACCTGGTCGAATACCAGTGAATTTAATTTCAATGTCATCAGTTGAATAGCCTGATAGGTTAATCATATTTTTTGCCAGGTCAACAATTTTAACAGGCTCGCCCATATCGAGGACGAAAATTTCCCCACCATTTGCAAGTGTGCCTGCTTGAATCACAAGTCTTGTCGCTTCTGGTATCGTCATAAAATAACGTGTCATCTCTGGGTGTGTGACTGTAACTGGTCCACCTTCTGCTATTTGTTCTTTAAATAGTGGGATAACTGAGCCACGGCTACCTAGTACATTACCAAACCGGACGGCAACAAATTTCGTTTTACTTCGTGTCGCAAGGTCTTGGATGATCATTTCTGCAATACGTTTTGTACCGCCCATAACGTTAGTTGGGTTAACGGCTTTATCCGTTGAGACTAAAACAAATGTATGAACATTGAATACATCAGCTGCTTCTGCAACATTTTTCGTTCCGATGACATTGTTTTTAATCGCTTCATGTGGATTATATTCCATGAGTGGCACATGCTTATGTGCAGCTGCATGATAGATTATCCACGGTTGATATTGTTTTACGATATTAAAGATTCGGTCACGGTCTTGGACATCAGCTATAAGTGGAATAATTTCAGTAGTCGTATGTCCGTATGTCTTCTGTAATTCTTTTTCGATTGTATAAATACTAAACTCACCATGCCCGACTAATAGAATTCTTGACGGATTAAAGCGCATCAGCTGACGGCAAATCTCCGACCCGATCGATCCTCCTGCACCTGTTACCATAACGGTATTGTCAGTCACATATGTTGAGATTGCATCGATATCAAGCTCTACCGGTGGACGTCCGAGGACATCCTCCACGTCGATATTTCTTAACTTTTTAACCGATACACGACCAGTCGCAAGGTCTTCAAGTTTCGGCAAAATTTGTACCTTCTTCGCCGTATGATTACAACGATTAATAATTGCCTTAAGTTTACCATTTCGAATTGATGGTATGGCAATAATAATATGTTCAATTTGCTTAGCTTCAACGATTGCTTCGATTTCTTCAGTCGTACCTAGGACAGGTAGATTAAAGACGTGCATTTTTTGCTTCATCGGATCATCATCAACAAATCCAATTGGGTTTAAGTCTACGTCTGTTTGCCCGTTTGTAAGTTGTCTGGCGATCATCGCTCCCGCATCACCTGCACCAATAATTAATGTACGCTTTCGATTTGGATTTGGATTTATATAGTGATCTCGGAAAACCCGCCAAATAAAGCGTGAACCACCGATCACAGTTAAATGAATGAGCCATGTAACGAGCATTGCCCGGCGATAAATCTTAAAATCATTAATGAAGTACTGGAAAACTGCTGTTGATAGATTCGCTAATGTGACAGAGTAGATAATCACTTTTAATTCTTTAACACTCGCATATGCCCAAATCTTATGATAGAGTTTAAAAATTAAAGCATAGATAAAATGAAAGATTAATAGTCCGATTGCGCTAAAGCATACGATATTAATATCCCAATCTGATCGTGCAGGATAAACAACCCATGCCGCTAGGAATATAGCTGTTGCAATCATAAGTGAGTCAAGCAATATAAGTGAGATAAGTCGCTTGCGATATGACATGATTACTTGCCCCTTTTTCGAAAATTCAGGTAATTGAAAATCATACGGTGGAGCTTGCCACCGATTAGTTTATTCTTCTGCTCTTAGTTGATCTGTTAAATCAAACAACAACTTTTTAACATCTTCGCCGATTTCTTTATTTTTCAGTGCGAATTCAATCGTCGTTTCAATGAAACCGAGTTGTTCCCCTACATCGTAGCGACGTCCTTGGAAGTCATAGGCGTATACTTTCTGAATTTCATTTAACATTTGGATTGCGTCTGTTAATTGAATTTCTCCACCTGCACCGATTTGATGACGCTCTAAGAATCGGAAAATTTCAGGTGTAAACACGTAGCGTCCCATAATGGCTAGATTTGATGGTGCAGTACCTAGTGGTGGCTTCTCAACAAAATGATCCACTTCATAGAGTCGACCATTCACCTTCGCACCTGGATCTACGATTCCGTAGCGTTCAGTTAATGCTTCTGGTACTTGTTGAACACCAATCACTGATGATTGTTTTTCTTCAAATTGATTTATCAATTGTTTTAAGCACGGTACGTCACTTTCAACAATATCATCACCGAGTAGCACCGCAAATGGCTCATCACCGATAAATTTACGAGCACACCAAACTGCATGTCCAAGACCTTTTGGTTCTTTTTGACGAATATAGTGAATATCCGCTAAATTTGTAGATTGCTCAACTTTATGTAACAAATCTAGTTTGTTTTTAGCCTTTAGATTTTGCTCAAGCTCTGGTGCGAAATCAAAGTGATCCTCAATCGCACGTTTACCTTTTCCGGTTACGATAATAATATCTTCGATGCCCGAAGCAACTGCTTCCTCGACGATGTATTGAATTGTCGGTTTATCAACAATTGGTAACATTTCTTTCGGCATCGCCTTTGTCACTGGTAAAAACCGAGTCCCTAGACCGGCTGCTGGGATAATTGCTTTTTTTACTTTTGCCATATGAAACATGCTCCTTTTTATTGATCTGTCGATATTAGCGTGTGCTAACATGATTGGTCATTTGATTCATGTTAATCCGCCACTTGCGTGTGGTGAGTTTTTCTTAAAAAAGACCGAGAAATTTCTTCCGTTTTATCATTGCTGGTTCATCAATGTAGATCATCTCGTTGTCGAGGATCTGTTGGGCGTTGTCCATAAATGTGAATAGTGTGTGCTGCCCGTATTGTTCTGTGATTATTTGGTTTGCTTCACGCATATAGAAGCCTCTTGACTTCGTGTTATGTGCGTCTGATGCGATAAAGTGTGTTAAATTATGTTCAATTAATTCATGTGTGAATTTTTTTATTTTTGTACCGAATTTGCCTACTAGGCTTGCGGCAGTAATTTGTGTTAATGCACCGTTTCTAACGAAGTGGTAGAGCTGTCCTGGTTGTTCCCGTAAGACTGTGTTTCTTTCTGGGTGAACGATGATTGGGATTAAGTCCTTCATCTGAATGTCAAATAACAGCTGTTCTGTATATCGTGGAATATGTTCTGTTGGTAGCTCAATAAAAATATAGCGACTTGCTCCGTTTAACGTTAGAATTTCATCGGCTTCGTAACCTTCAATCAGTTCACCATGAACTCTTACTTCTTGCCCAGGCAAAATTGTCAATGGGATCTCCTCTTGTTGGATTCGATCATTTAATCTAGTTAAATCGGAAAGTACTGATTTTTTCGGATTATTGTAACGCCCATTTTTATGATGTGGGGTTGCTATTATCGTATGAATGCCTTCTGCGACGGCTAGTCTTGCCATGGCTACACTGTCTTCTAGATGTTTTGCTCCGTCGTCTACACCGGGTAGTATATGACAATGAATATCTATCATATTAACAACCTCCTCATCTGTAATTTTTCTACAGCATTTTTATTATAGCAGTTTTTTTCATAGAATGGAACCAAATTTGTGACTCTTTTCCATAATTTCAGCAAAGTTTTTAGGTCTATTAACTTATATTATCTGTGGTTTTTATCTAATTTTGGGGTCATTTGTCCTATCGGAGTGCTTGATATGACAGTTTTTGTGTGATTTTTCAGGTTTGATTTGGAAATTGTTTTTTTGTGATAGGGAAAAATGAGGATTTGTCACTAGAAATTCACATTTTTAACTATTTGTTGGGTTGTGACTAAAAAATCCGCACATCTTATGTCGATGTACGGATTTTTTTTCTGGATATGTGAGCTAGGTTCCAGTTTGAATTTGGGTTATTTTGTTGTCGCAGCTACAAGGTGTGGGCGTTTATTAAATAGAAAGCTTACGGCAGCAACATTTATTACAAATGATGGGATGAGGTACGAGCTGTTATAAACGAGTGAGTAGACCCAAATGTTCATCCCTTCGATTAATGATTCAAAGAAGACAACTCCTGCAACATAGTGTGCGATAAATCTAAGCGTAATGCCAATTAAAACACCAACTGTCACCATGCCGACGAATCGTTTTGTATTGTTATTTTTTAATGCTGCTTGAACAGCTGGTGCGAGTAGTCCCGCAAATCCTAATACCATAAATGCGATTGGATAGTCGAGAATACCCTGTATCGGGTGACCAATCCATGCTGTTCCTGTTGCAACTTGGAGAATCCCAAAAAGTAAGCCAGACAGTAGGCCTCCTTTTAAGCCCCAACGAAATGCAACGATAAAGACTGGGATCATCGCAAATGAGATCGAACCACCTTGTGCCCAGATTTTAAATGACAGAAAAGGAATGATGTCTAAAATAAGTGCTAGTGCTGTAAAGATAGCCACCTCAATGAAAAATAGTGTACGTTTAGATTGCATACTTCTTCCCCCTTATGTTTTTGGATTTTTATTGATTGGATTTGTGGAATATTCATCCAATCTTTTTAACAATAAAAAAGCAATGTGCCAAGGGGATGCTTCCTGATGGGGAACCCGCTCACATTGCTTGTTGCTTTATGCAAAAATGCCATCAAAAAAGCCACCATCCCTACGCTAGAATTATCTAACAGGTTCATAGGGTCAGAACAATGCGTGTTCAATCTCAGCCGACTCAATCAGCTCCCCCTGTAGGCTTGTGCTATTTACTTTTTTATTACTAGGTATTAGTATAAAGGATTTAAATTCAGAATTCAAGAGGAATGATTTTAGGAGAATGCAATAGAACCGGATGATTGAGTATGTTTGAATTTTGATTTGGGTGCGAATTTTCTTGATTGGGTGCGAACGCACTATGGAGTGGTGCGAATTTCCTTGGTTGGGTGCGAACGCACACCTTTTATGTGCGATATTTCTGTTTTGGGTGCGTTCGCACTATGATGTGGTGCGATTTTTCTTGATTGGGTGCGAACGCACTATCAAGTGGTGCGAATTTTCTTGGTTGGGTGCGTTCGCACACTGTTTATGTGCGATATTTTGAATTTGGGTGCGTTCGCACTATCAAGTGGTGCGAATTTTCTTGGTTGGGTGCGTTCGCACACTGTTTATGTGCGATATTTTGAATTTGGGTGCGATCGCACTATCAAGTGGTGCGATTTTTCTTGATTGGGTGCGTTCGCACTATCAAGTAGTGCGAAATCCGGGAATTGAGTGCGTTCGCACCCGAATTGGGATTATCGGGAAAATGGAGCGTGAATTTTTTCATAAAAAAACTTGCGCAATAACGCGCAAGTCCTATTCTCCATAATAATAATACTGATCTTTTGATGTTTGGACGTCGTTTAGTACGGCTCCAAGTAATTTTGCTTTGGCTGGTTCAAGCAGTTCTTTTGCTTTAATCGCAGATTCCTGGTCTGTTTTCTTACTACGAATAACGAGTAGTGAGCCATCAACAAAGTTGGCAAGTAACTGAGCATCTGTTACTGCAAGAACAGGTGGTGTATCAAAAATAACTAGATCATACTGGTCTTTTGCCGCGTCAATTAAGCGACGCATCTTATTCGAGCCGAGTAATTCTGATGGATTCGGCGGAATTGGACCAGATGGTAAAATGTCTAGATTTGGGACATCAGATTTAATTGCTGCTTCGTTAAGCTCATACTCACCAACGAGTACACTACTTAAACCACGGCGGTTGTCGATTCTAAATGTATAGTGAACAGTTGGGATACGCATGTCGGCATCAACTAAAAGCACCTTCTTTTCTTGTTGGGCAAAAACGATCGCTAGGTTGGCAATCGTAAATGATTTACCTTCTGACGGGCCAGCTGATGTCACGAGCATCGTTTCAAGTGTGTCGTCTACCGCAGTAAACTGTAAATTTGTTCGAATCGTACGGAATTGCTCAGAGATTGGTGAGCGCGGATTTAGTTTAGTAATTAAATGTCTAGCTGCTTGTTTAACTGGTCTTTTATGTTTAGCCATTATATGTTACTCCCCTTTCTCTAGCTTTACGTCTAATTGCTTGTTGTTGTATGTGCACGAGGTCAGTTTCTTGAGCTTTTGCCACAACACCTATGACAGGGAGACCAACAATTTTTTCAACGTCAGTTTCTGTTTTTACAGTTGTATCTAAGTATTCAAATAAGAATGCTAAACCAACACCAACCATACCACCTAAGACAAAGGCGATAGCAATATTTAGTGTGAGATTTGGACTCACTGGTGTCGGGTTTGCTGGTAGAACTGCAGGATTTAATATATTAACGTTATCAACATTCATTAATTCGTCTATTTGATCTTGGAAAACTTCAACGGTCACATTGGCAAGATCAACTGCCATCTTTGGATCAGGATCTGTAGCCGAGACGGTTACCACTTGTGATCCATTCTCATTTGTGACGGAAATTTTTTCAGCAAGTGCTGATGGTGAGATTGTCAATTGAAGTTCATCAATCACTTCATCAAGAATCCGGTTACTTCTGATAATTACGCTATAGGTATTGATTAATTCAACGTTTGTTCGAATTTCATTTAATTCTACTGTTGCGTGGGGTTGATTTTGATTCACAAGAAATTGTGAATTAGCTCGATAAATTGGTGTGATAAAAAAGTATGTAAATATACCGCTTATAATCGCTGATCCTATTGTTAGGACAATGATTAACCCAAGTCTCTTTTTAATTATCTGAGCGATCTCTTTTAGTGTAATTGTTTCCTCCATTTAGTTTGATCCTCCAATGTTTAGTTGAGTGGTCCTGAATTGGACAAAAATATACAAAAAACATTATAGCATAATTTTTTATTAAATTGGTAAATTAATTTAATATAAGTTTGAGTCAAGTATTTGTAGGCAATTTTTTCTACGTTAATAATGAAAGCGGATTCATCATTTTAAGGTGACCCCTTGATAAAGTTTTTGCCTTTTTTAAAAACCAGATAACTCCTTTAACACGTTGTATATCGGAATATTTGCCTTTCCTTTTAGGTACATAAGATTGTCTCTGGTAACCTGACC
>FZPS01000078.1_pt404 | contig 14527 bp, 9 predicted proteins | sample 1817821 | NCBI WGS metagenome assembly FZPS01 (sample SAMEA104158645, study PRJEB21678) | metagenome | place: Germany | collected 2015-04-21 | reverse complement strand
GATGCCCAGAGGGGAAGCGTGCCCATCGTTATCAAGGCGGAATCCCTGGGGAACAGCTCCATGATCTCACAGGCTGTTTCGGTCTTTGTGGATGCGGACAAAGGCTCTACGGACCCAAGCAAGAACGTTCCCAAGATCATAGTGGGGAGTTACTCCTATGAGCCCCAGCAGGTAAAGGCAGGGGAAAGGTTCACCCTGTACATGTCCTTCCGGAATACCCATTCATCAAAGACCATCAGGAACATAAAGGGCAGCTTCAATGTGGAGGAGAAGTCCAATGAAACCGGGAATGTCTTCACTCCCGTGGACAGCAGTAATACCTTCTTCATTGATGAAATCAGGCCCAGGGACAGCTACGACTGGACAGTAAACCTTTACACCATACCCGATGCCCAGTCCAAGACCTATACTGTCATCATCAGCTTTGAATATGAGGATGAACACGGCAATCCATATACAGCGCAGGAGATCATAGGTATACCGGTTTATCAGCCGTCCAGGTTTGATGTTTCGGAGATTGCAATGCCCTCCGAAGTGTACCTGGGAGAACCCGTTTATGTCAGTTTCAGCCTGTACAACATGGGCAAGACCGACCTGTATAACGTGAAAATGTCGGTTCAGGGCGATTTCGCCGCAGACCCCATGAGCAACTATTTCGGTAATTTTACCCCCGGGTACATGGAATGGTGCGAAATTAACCTCATACCCATGCAGCCGGGAATGGGCATGGGCAAGATCGTGGTGGAATACGAGACCACCAGCGGCGAACTCATGACCTATGAGAAGGAATTCTCCCTCAATGTGCTTGAAATGCCCGTCTATGATCCCGGGTTCCCCGTGGACGGCCCATTCCCCATGGACCCCGGCATGGAAAATGGTCAGGAAGGGGGAGGCGGCTTCTTCAAAAGCGTCTGGTTCTTCATTATCATTGGTGTCGTGGTAGTTGCAGGCGTAGTTATCACCATCATTGTGGTCAGGAAGCGTAAGAAGGACAAGGAGTTTGAATTCTGATGAAATATCTTGACACGCTCTTTTTAAGCATAAAGAACCTGTGGCGCCGCAAGCTCAGGACATCACTGACCATTGTAGGTGTAATGATAGGAACATGTGCCATTGTGGTCATGATCTCCCTGGGCCTAGCCATGAACAAGAACTTCCTGGAACAGATAAGCCAGATGGGAAACATCATGCAGATCCAGGTCTACAACTGGAATGAAGGCGGCATGACGCCCGACGGTAATAAGATCGAGCCCCTCACCGATGCCAAGATCGCCGAACTCGCCAGGATGAAAGGCGTGGAGGGGGCAACCCCCATCATGGACCTTGGCCTTAAAATGGTAGTCGGAAAGTATGTGGGTTGGGTTAATATCCTGGGCATCGACCCCAATGTGTTTGAAATGCTGGATATTCCCGTGAGCACCGGCCGCGGGCTCACAATTGAGGACACCAACCATGCGGTGATAGGGGACCATGTAAAATATAACCTTTATAACCCCAGGTCCAGCCGGTGGGATCCTGCTCCCGATGACCTCAACCTGATGGAGGAAAAGGTCACCGTCAGCTGGGACATGAACTATGGAGAAAAGCCGTATCCTGGCCAGCCTACGCCAAAAAAGAAGGTGAAACCCGTAACCATAGAGGTTGTGGGCATGGTGTCCGAAAGCGGCAGCCAGTACGACTATTCCGTCGTCATGCCCCTGGATACCGTTAAGAAGTATAAGAAGGAGCAGGATAAGTTCAACCAGGATGGCAGCGGAGGCGGGGGTGTCATAGTAGGCAGCGGGAGCTCCAGAGGCTCGGGTGAAAATGAGGGTTATTACCAGGCCATCGTAAAGGTTAAGGATATCGACAGCGTGATGGAAGTGATGGACCAGATAAAGGCCATGGGATATGAGGCCTACAGCCCCATCCAGATCCTTGAGCAGATGAAGGAGCAGTCGGCAGGCTTAAGGCAGATACTGGGCGGTATCGGCATCACAGCCTTCATCATCGCTGCCATCGGTATTGCCAACACGATGTATATGTCCATCTATGAACGGACCCGTGAGATCGGCATAATAAAGGTAATTGGCGCAAGGCTGGGAGATATTAGGCGCATCTTCCTGATGGAGGCCGGATGGATAGGCGTCTTCGGAGGAGTGCTGGGCGTCGGGCTGAGCCTGTTGGCTTCCATGGCCCTGAACAGGTTCAATATCAATTTGGGCGGGCAGGTCATGTGGATGCCCCAGGGAGAGGGTATGCCATCCTCATATATTCCTGCCTGGCTCATGCTGGCAGGAGCAGGGTTTTCTTTCCTGGCAAGCCTGCTTGCCGGGGTGCTTCCAGCAAGAAGGGCCATGAAGCTTAGCGTTATGAAAGCACTGCGCCAGGAATAAGCGTGATCGCGCATGGAAGCGCAATAACAAGTATGATGGGAGGCGTCTTCAGGATTGCCTCCTTATCTTATATTACAAGAATATTACACCACATATAAATATTCCATTTTTAATTCTCTTATGGTATATTGTACTGGTAGTTTGCTCTGTCCGCTAAAACAGACCAAACACTGACCATGCGCTGAAAGGAGGCCGCAAAATGGCAAGCCGGGGCATTAAAACTGCAGGATTCAGAAACAAAAATGGAGTTGGCTTTGTCGCGGCCGAGCGCCCCATCTGAGCACTTTTCCACGACAATTACAAATCCATTTGGTTGCTGAGTCATATGATGGAATTGCAGTGGCTCTTTTTTGTGTCATTTTAAGCCTGAAAACCAAGAATACCCACAAACTGTCCGATATGTATGATTAACCTCGTATTGCCCGAAAGGAGGCATAACGTGAAAAACCTCAAGCTGTTGCGGGAATATCTGCGGGGAAGCGGCAAGACATATTTGTTATCTCTGGTATCAGTGATTCTGATGACAGTATTCTCTTCAATGGTACCGCTGGTTATCGCTTTCACGGTGGATTCAGTTATAGGCGGCAAACCCATAGATCTGCCTGCTTTTTTAAAGTCCAGGGTCGACGCGGAGAGCGTTCTTGATTATATAAGAAACAATTTGTGGATCATACTGGTTGTACTTGTATGCATCACAGCATTGCATGGCATCTTCCTGTTTATCAGGGGGAAATACTCGGCTGTGTCGGCGCAGGTATCCTCCAAGCGGATGAGGGAGAGATTATATGACCACCTGCAGCATTTGCCCTTTGACTACCATGTAAAGGCTCAGACCGGGGATCTGATCCAGAGGTGCACATCCGACATTGAAACCGTCCAAAATTTTATCGCAAGCCAATCGGTGGATGCCCTCCAGATCATCGTACAGGTTATCGTGGTTTTGGCCATCATGATGTCAATGAGCATGAGGTATACGCTGATCTCGATAGTGATGGTTCCGATCGTGTTTGTTATAACCGTCAGGTTTTTCATAAACATGATGAAGGTATTCATCAGGGCGGACGACGCTGAAGGCCATATGACCACGACCCTTCAGGAGAACCTTACCGGGGTGCGGGTGGTCAAGGCCTTTGGCGCCCAGGCCTTTGAGATGGAGAAGTTTGATGAGAAGAACAGGACCTTCCGTGATCTTACCATGAAGATCGTCAGGCTCATGGCCAACTTCTGGGCAGGCACCGACCTTTTATGCATGCTGCAGCACGCGCTTGTCACCGCTATCGGGGCATACTGGGTGGTTAAAGACCAGGTAACAATAGGGACGGTAGTGGCCTTTTCTTCCTATACCGGAATGCTGGTTTGGCCGCTGAGAAACCTTGGCCAGATGATGGGCTTCATGGGCCAGGCCTTTGTATCGCTGGGAAGGATCCAGGAGATCCTGGACAGTAAGCCCGAAGACTATGACACGGGCAGCCGCCCGCCCATTGAAGGCGAAATCGTGTTTGATGATGTCTGTTTCGAGTATGAAAAAGGGAAGCCCGTCCTGGATGGGATCTCCTTCAGGATAGAGAAAGGGAGCACCATAGCCATACTGGGTGCCACTGGCTCCGGAAAGAGTTCGCTGGTACAATTGCTGCTCCGGCTGTATGATTACAGCAGCGGAAGCATCCGCATTGACGGGATGGAACTTAAGGAAATCAGCCGGGAATGGATCAGGAAAAACATTGGCATAGTGCTCCAGGAGCCCTTCCTTTTTTCCAGGAGCATAAGGGAAAACATTAAGATGGGCGGCGGACAGCCGGAGGAGGACCGGGTACTCGCCGCTGCCAGGGCGGCTTGTGTTGATCATGACATACAGGAATTCGAGAAGGGATACGACACCATTGTGGGAGAACGGGGAGTGACGCTTTCGGGCGGCCAAAGGCAGCGTGTGGCCATAGCCAGGACAATTATACGGAATGTCCCAATCCTCATATTCGATGATTCCTTAAGCGCGGTGGATACCGAAACCGATGCCCAGATCAGGAGAGCGCTGAAAGAGCGGCGGAAGAACACTACCACAATAATCATATCCCATAGGATCACCACCCTTTCGGAAGCCGACCTGATCCTGGTGCTGGACGGGGGCAGGATTGTCCAGTCCGGCACCCATGAGGAACTGGTAAGCAAAGAAGGCCCCTACCGGAGGATATGGGAGATCCAGAGCACACTGGGCGAAGATATGGTCTGAGCCTGGAATGGGAGGTGCGAAGCTTGTATTTCGAAGAGATGGAATACGGCAAAAGGCTTGATCTGAACGTTATTAAAAGGCTTGCCGTATTTGCGGAACCCTATAAGGTGAACATCATTATACTGATGGTGCAGATGTTTTTTCTGGCGCTGGTGGATGCCCTCTTTCCTAAGCTCAGCCAGTACGTCATAGATAACTTTGCCGTTAAGAAATCACTGGACGGGTTCTGGCTGCTGTGCCTGGTTGCTGTCGGCCTGGTGGTGTTTCAGGCGGCCAATATGTGGCTTATGATCAGGAATGCCGGAAGAATTGAACACTATATACCATATGACATGAGGAAAACAGTGTTCAGGAAGCTCCAGGAACTGCCCATTTCCTATTACGACAGGACCCCTGTGGGATGGATCATGTCCAGGGTGACCTCCGACATCCGCCGGATAGGTGTTTCCCTGTCCTGGCATGTTGTGGATTTGTTCTGGTCCACCTTCCTGATAATCATCATGACTATCTTCATGCTGGCCACAAACCCGTCCTATGCCCTGATGGTCCTTTGCGTTGTTCCTGCCCTTGCGATTCTAAGCATGGTTTTCCAGAAGAAGATCCTGTTCAATTACAGGAAGGCCAGGAAGTACAACTCACAGATCACCGCCGCCTTCAATGAAGGGATAACAGGTGCGAAAACTGTCAAATCGCTGGGTATAGAGGAGTATATGCTCAATGAATTTGAGAAGACAACCGGGCAGATGAAGGACTTCTCGGTCCGGGCGGCAACGGTTTCCTCCATCTATATGCCTCTCATAATACTTTTCGGAAGCATTGCCACCGGCTTGGTGCTCTGGAAAGGCGGGATTGAGGTAAGCCGGAACATTGCCAGCTACGGAACGCTGGTGCTGTTCATATCCTATGCCGTCCAGTTTTTCGAGCCCATCAGGCAGCTTGCCAGGGTCTTTACCGAGCTTCAGTACACCCAGGCGGCGGCGGAGCGTGTGGTTACACTGCTTGAAACCGAGAATGACATTGCTGACAGCAGTGAGGTAGTTTCCAGGTACGGCAGCATGCTGGAGTCCGATAAATCGGAATGGCCGAGATTTCATGGGCATATCGTCTTTAAGGATGTGACCTTTCGCTATAAGGAAGGTGGCAATATCCTGGAGAACTTTAACCTGGAGGTGAAGCCGGGCGAGAAGATTGCCCTTGCGGGAGAAACAGGAGCAGGCAAAACCACCATTGTGAGCCTGGTATGCCGCTTTTATGAACCCACTGAGGGAAGTATCCTGATAGACGGCGTGGATTACCGCGAACGTCCGCTGCTTTGGCTGTATTCCAATATTGGCTATGTGCTCCAGGAACCACATCTTTTCAGCGGGACCGTCAGTGAGAACATCGCCTACGGCCGCCACGAAGCGACCATGGAAGATATAGTCCGCGCGGCAAAGACCGTCAATGCCCATGACTTTATCATGAGGCTGGAAAACGGTTACGACACCCAGGTGGGAGAACGGGGAAGCCGTCTTTCCACCGGTCAGAAGCAGCTTATTTCCTTTGCCCGGGCAATACTGTCCGACCCGGGCATGTTCGTGCTGGATGAGGCCACTTCCTCGGTGGATACCGAAACTGAGCACCTGATACAGGATGCGCTCAACAGGGCCCTGGAAGGGAGAACAAGCTTTATAATCGCCCACAGGCTGTCCACCATCCGCTCGGCGGACAGGATCCTGGTTATCGACATGGGAAGGATCGTTGAAGAAGGAACCCACATAGAGCTTATCAGGAAAAAGGGATATTACTACAGGCTGTATACCAACCAGTACATGAAGGAAAAGAAGGATATTTTTGAAAAGGCAGATCAATAAGGAAAAGCGATATGATAAAGGCATACCCGGCCCTGGTGCCAGGGCGCGCCTTTAATACCCTGCCAGGGATCAGGATTTGTCTTTTAAATGTTTCTTCCTGGAAAGATCAGCTTCGGCCTCAAGATAGACCTTCTCAAAGTCCGAATCTATTCCGGCATGGCAGTATCCCCATGAGATCGAAATTGTGTAAGGCTTGCCGTGGGAGGCATTCAGTTTATTAAGGCTATCGAGAAACCGTTCTCCTATATTCCTGATCACATCTCCCTGGATGTTCTTAATGAGCACAACATAGCGCTCGCAGCTTTGATGCGACAGAAAATCGTCGTCCCTGATGCAGCTTGAAAGGATTCTGGAAATCGACCTCATGATGTACTCGCCCTCTTTGAAGCCATATTGGGCGTTAATCTCATGAAAATCATCTATCTCCACCAGGATAAGATAATAATCGCCGCTGCCAATATCCCTGTTTTGAAGCATATTGTTGGCCAGGAAACGTATTTTATTCATCTTGTCCAGATTATCCTTTACTGTCAGCTCGTTCAGTTTGCGGTTAGTGTTAATAAGCCTTTCGAGAGTATCGGAAAGCTTCTTCTCTACAAGCTGCTTTTCATGGGCAAGAAAGGCATTCTCGATATATTGCTGCACGTCAATGCATAGATCGGCCATGAAGTCTGTCATGCTTTCGGGAGCCGACATAACGATATATCCCAGCTGGTTTTTCCCTATAAAGACCAACTTAACCAGGGCTATCCCGTCGAGGGTGTTAAAGATAGCGTCAGGCAGGATCTTTGATACATCGAAGGATTTGGTATACTGGATTCTCCTGCCTTTTGAGTAGCCGTAGAGGAGTGTCCCTTTCAGGCTTTGGCCAGAAGACGCATAATCATCGAACCGGGTAGGAGCCAAAAACCGGACAATGTAGCATGAGTTCATGCCGTATTCTGTCAGACTGTCGGTCAGGGCTGAATAAAATGTTATCTCGTCCAGGGATAGGAAACGCCCGTGAGATCTGAGAGTACCGGATACCGATCCGGAATAGCCAGCCGGCCCGGCAGAGCTCGTTTCCCTGCAGCCGCAGGAATTCCGTATGACCAAACGGGGTTCAATGGTATAAACCTGATCGCAGGCAACATATTTTCTCTTGTCCAGGAGAAGTTCAGCCGCTTTTTGGGACATCTCATCAAAGGGCTGGTAAACAGTGGTAAGGGTATTGGCAATGCCCAGTGAGGCAGCCGCGTCGTCAAAACCTGTTACCGCCACATCTTTGGGCACATTAATACCGTTGTCGCTCAGGCATTTTATTGCGCCTATGGCTGTATCGTCATTGGCACAGACAATGGCTTCTATTTCTTTGTCATTGATATGGGGTATTAGTTTTTTTGTCAGGTTGTATCCCACCACGTCGCTGAAGTTTCCCTCAAGCATAAAGCGCTTGGGGACCTCAAGACCGTTTTGATAGACCACTTTTAAGAACGCGTCGCGGCGTATCAGGGCCTCCGGATTCTTCAGCGGACCGCCAATATGGGCCATTTTCTTGTAGCCATGGGATACCAGGTGGGAAACAATTTGCTCAAATCCCGAGAAATTATTGGTTACAACAGAGGGAATTCCTTCAAGCTCAATGCCAAATGAAACCACTGGAATGCCGGCCTTAACGGCCAAATCCTGCACGAGATCCAGACCCACTCTCGAAGACAATTGGCCGGAGATGATGAGAGCATTAATACGCCCCTGGGAAACAAGACGGTATACAGCGTTGCATTGGTAGTCGGGTGCCGTATTGTTCATAAGGCTGTACCCTTCAAAGATATACAGCGAACAATCACAGAACTCCAATGCCCGCCATAAGGACTTGATAAGAGCTTGCACATAGTTGCTGTATGCAGTGGTAGTCAGCAACCCTATTCTCATAAACACACCAGCTTCCTGGAACAAAAGGCATTCAGCCTGTTTATTAATAAATACCACTTCTCCATTTGTATTAAAACGGTAGTCCATAAAAAAACAAGCATTTAAAGATGGTAATTAAACGCGGCCTGTCCGACAGGTCCGCGAGGGCCGCCGTTCCAATTCTATTGACGCCCTGTTCAATAAACTCTATAATCAAATTGTAAGCTTATAACCTCTGTTAGGTGAGGCTCCTATACGGATACAGGCTGCTGCCCGGAAACGTCGAGAGACGCCAATGGGTGAACAAACATTGCCGGATTAAGGTTTTGTTTAATGCAGTTGGCTTTTTGCCTAAGCCGTATAGTGCCAAAACTCGATGATGGGAGTGTGGTCATTATTTGCAATTATGATCCTGGTCCGCTCTCGCGGACTTTTGTTTTGTGTCGTGGCGGGCGTTTGTTTTCACAGCTCCAAGGCATAATTCTTGTGAGGTGATTATTATAGAAGGAAGGTGATTTCCATGATGGAAATCTTCAAAACATCGGAACATGGCCTTGAACTCCTCTCATTAGACGCTATTGAGAAGGGATGCTGGATTAATCTTACCGAGCCGGATGAAGAAGAGCTCGATCTTCTAACTCAAACCATTGGCGCGGAACCTACATTTCTGCGGGATCCTCTTGATGTCGAGGAAAAGCCGCGTATCGATGTGGAGGATGATCAGATCCTCATAATCGTTGACATTCCATATATATATGAGGACGACAAATCCATAAAGTTTGAAACCCTGCCCATGGGCCTGCTTCAGGTGAGGGACGATTATATTATCACCATATGCAGCAAACAGGTCCCTGTCCTGGAACGCTTCAGGAACGGGCAGATAAAGAACCTGTATACCTTTAAGAAAACCCGCTTTATACTTCAGGTATTGTACCATGTGGCTAAGGACTTCCTGAAATACCTGAAACATATAGACAAAAAGAGCGAGTTCATAGAAAGATCCCTCTATAAGTCCATGAGGAACAAGGAACTGTACAACATGATGGAGCTCAGCAAGAGCCTTGTATACTTCACCACGTCCTTAAAATCCAATGAAACCGTGCTGGAAAGGCTTCTGCCGGGCAAGCTCATCAAGATGTACGAAGAAGACCAGGACCTCCTGGAAGATACCATCATTGAAAACAAGCAGGCCATAGAGATGGCCCATATATACAGCTCAATACTGAGCGGCATGATGGATGCCTTTGCGTCCATCATCTCCAACAACCAAAACATGGTCATGAAATTCCTTGCCGCCATCACCATAGTGCTGGCTGTTCCCAATGTCATCTTCAGCTTTTTCGGCCAGAACTTCGCATGGCCTTACGGCAGCAATCCATTCATGTGGCTCTATGTAACTGTAAGCTCGATTGTTATCACACTGTTGGTAGCCTTTATCCTGTACAAGCGTGATATGTTCTGATTTTTCGGGAACAGCAGCGGACGACAGCGAAAAGGACAGGGGCGAGCAAAAACTGGTCGCTGCATATACCTGGAAAGGGCAATGGAAAATATTGCTGGCAGTTGATTTTTGCCCGGGTTTGTATTATCATAAACTATGCATCTCAATATTGAAGCGGTTACAAGCGCCCATAGCTCAACTGGATAGAGCGTCTGGCTACGGACCAGAAGGTTGCGGGTTCAAGTCCTACTGGGCGCGCCAAGACCCCTGAAAGTGTTAAACTCTCAGGGGTTATTGAATTTTAATGGCCTTGTGCGCTCTTTTAGCCCATGCTTTTTAGGTTGTCCCATGTATTTCTTTTGTTCGACGGTTATCTATAATTTCCTGCAAAAAATCAGATAAAAACCCTTGTTGCTATAACATCACTATGTTATGCTAAGGGTAATAATATACAAAAGATGCGGGGTGGTCTTATGCAATTCGAGATTTCCAAGAAGGATCTTCTAAGAGAAACGGGCATATCTTACGGTCAACTCTATCGCTGGAAGCGTCAGAATCTCATCCCTGAAGAGTGGTTTATAAGAAGGGCTTCGTACACTGGGCAGGAAACATTTTTCCCCAAAGATAAGGTACTTGAGCGCGTCAAAACTATTCAGCATTTGAAGGACAGGTATTCCCTGGATGAACTGGCCAGGATGCTTTCACCTGAAATAGCCGGAATAAACTACCCTGTTGAACGAGTGCTCGGCAAGGAGATTATGGACCAGCCCACGGCCGATTTATTCCGGGACAAGATAGGAAAGGAGTTCTGCACCTTTTGGGAGTTATGTCTCATATACACCCTGGGGCTTTTACGGTCAAAATACCTGCTGCATGAAACTGACCTGAAGCGGATATCGCATAAGCTTCCGGAGTGGAGTGATAACCTGGGGAAAGGATCATATAAAATATATGTAGTCAAATACGACGGCTTCAATTCAGTTATACTCGCCGCCAAGGAACCGCCCCTGCTGCTGGACAGGGCGTTTCAGGTCATGGCCAGCTACGATCTGGAGGAGATAGGAACAACGGTTAAGCAGAAACTTAGTAAAATGGGACTCTGAAAAGATCTTGGCATCGGAACGGGCGGCCGCAGGAAGAAAATGAACCAGCAGGAAATGCTTTCGTCTAAATAATCAGAAAGCGCAAAACCGAAAGGGTGTGTATTTATGAAACGCCAATCAACCAAATTCAAATGGAAAGGTTTTTTAGCCGCCCTGAGTATTCTCGTTGCATTGTTCATCCTTTTCGCAGTATTCGGCAATAATCCGGATGATTATGCATATGATACCAGCCCGGGTGCCGCCCGGGTTAACTCTACCTCGAAGAATTATATGCAGAAACCGGAAGCCCCGGCCGCTGGAGCCGCGCCGACGGGCGAATACTCTGTTTCCCCAGCCGATTCGTATGAAGGTATCGGCTATAGTCAGGACGCGGCGGAGTTTTCCGAAGAGATGGGGGACTTTACCGCTCCTTTGGACCGGAAGATCATCAAGGAAGGCAGCGCGTATATCGAAACCAAGGATTTTGACCAATCCATTGCGGTAATTGATCAAATGATCGCCCAATCCGGCGGGTTTACCGAGAGCAAGAATATCAGGGGCAACATCTACAGCGCTGATAGCCTCAGATTTGCCGCTATCGTGTTCCGTATCCCTTCCGAGCACTTTGAATCGATAATGGAGAACATGGGGACAGTAGGGGTCGTGACCAGCAGCAGTACCAGCGGTACCGATATCACAGACCAGTACATAGATTACGAAACAAGGGTCAGGAATCTTAAGGCACAGGAAAATACGCTTCTGGACATCCTCTCCAAGGCAGAGAAGCTTGAGGATGTTATCACCCTGGAGGCAAGGCTGTCCGAAATCCGCTACGAGATTGAAACCATTGAGAACAGGCTGAAAAACTATGACCGGCTGGTTCAGTACAGCAGAATCTCTGTTGATATTGCCGAGGTAGTGGAAACAACCCAAATAACCCCTGTCGCCAGGACTTTGGGCCAGAGGGTCAGCACAGCATTCCAGGCTGCCATCGATTCTTTCGTAGACTATCTGAAAAACTTCGTGATATGGCTGGTGTACAATTGGATACTGCTTTCTGTGATCATTGTCGTCACCATTGCAGTTGTCATTGTCTTAAAGTCTCGAAAGAAAAGGAAAAAGGACAAAACTCAAGTCGCGATTGAATTGGATGGGCAGGATAAGGACGGCCTGCAGGATTCCGGAAACGAGCAATAAACAGGGTAAGTAACCGATAACAGCAAACACTTGGGGCACTTCTCCGGAAAAATAACATGTAATACATGTTTCAACCTTCGATAAATGGGTAACTATTCCGTGTTTAGCGGCTTAGTGCCTTTATCAGCAGCTATGGAGGACGGAGAAGTGCGTATTTCCAAGTGGTTGCGCGGTTTAAGGATTTATTTGGACGTCATAATGGTATCCATCCTTATGGGATTTCTAGCCTACCAATTTATCGGGAATTCATTGAAAAAGGCTGTTGACCGTTATTTCAGTGATATCATCGTACGGCAAGAGATAGCCTCGGTTATCACCCAGGACATAAAAAGGGATGTTGAGGGCCTGCTTGTATGGGTGGCGGCGAGTATAGTCGTTCTGGTCACCATTATTTTTATTGCCGTATTTTGTCTTGCCCGTCTTAAGAACAGGGTCAGAAAAAGTCAGAACACATTAAAAAGCGCTATTGACGCGGCGAATATCATAATAATAATCCTGGACCAGGATGGCACTGTTCTGGACTTCAACAAACACGCTAAGGAGTTGTTTGATGATATCAGGTATAAAAAGAAAGGCAGTTTTCTGGAGCTGTTATCCCCCAGAGACGCGAAAAAACTGAAAAGGAGAATGGATAAACGCAACGCGCCCGATACAACAAACCCGCACTTTGAACTGAGGATGAAATCAGGCGCGGTGTGCAGGCATCTGTACTGTTCGGTTCAGCCGGCCATATCCGAAGATGGCAATGAGCATTACGAGCTTCTTGCTGTTGATATCACCGACAGGGCACGAAAGGAAATCGAACTGAAGGAAAGCCATGAGGAACTGACCGCTGTTTACAGGAAGCTTGCGGCATCGGAAGATGCCCTTAAAGCACAGCTGGAAAAAATAAATAAACTGGCCTATACTGATCTGTTGACAGGACTGCCCAACAAGATCAGCCTGGCCGAAAGATTCGCGGAGGAGATGGAGAAAGGCCATGACCGTATTGCTTTGATAATCGTAGATCTGGACGATTTTAAGCTTGTCAATGAAACATACGGACACCTGGCCGGAGACAGGGTTCTTGCCGAGGTGGCCAAAAGGCTTAAGCAGCTTATCAGCGAAAAGATGTTCCTTGCGAGGCTGGGGGCTGATGAATATGCCATCCTCGCCTGGGATTATGAGGATGAAGGATTCCTGTCCCGCCTTGCGCAGGAAATTGAGGACAGGGTTGACGGATATATTCATCTAAAGGAAGCCAATATCAGCATTTCCGCAAGTATAGGAATAACCCTTTACCCCCAGGACGCTAAAAGCTTTGACGAACTTTACAAGAATGCGGAAATGGCCATGTACAAGGCCAAGGACAAAAGATGCAAATACCTTTTCTATAAAAAAGAACTCAATGATGCTGTGGTGGAGCGTCTTAACCTGATCAACTGCCTGAAGGGCGCCCTTGAACGCGATGAGTTTTACTTATATTACCAGCCCCAGTATGATGCCCGAAGCAGCAGGATTGTAGGACTTGAGGCGCTTCTTCGCTGGGAGAACAGGCATCTTGGCATGGTTCCGCCCTCCAGGTTCATCTCTGTTGCCGAAGAAACGAGGCTTATCATACCCATAGGTGAATATGTGCTAAGATCCGCCCTGGCCTTCTTAAGGAAGCTGAGGGGAATGGGTCATGACCAGCTCACCATGTGTATAAATATATCCATAATCCAGCTCATGCAGAAAGATTTTACCGGCATGGTGCTGAACATACTTAAGGAGAACAGTATTCCCAGCGGGCTATTGGAGCTGGAAATTACCGAATCGGTGATGATGGAGTCGGCATCTGTGGTGCTGGAGAATATCGAAGATTTGCGGAAAGCCGGTGTCAGGATCGCCCTTGACGACTTCGGGACAGGCTATTCGTCCCTGAATTACCTTATGGATCTGCCCATCAACACCCTGAAGATTGACAAGTCATTTATAGGCAACATCGGTCACGGCAAAGAGAACCAGCTTCTGGTCAGCACCATTATGAACATTGGGCGCAGGCTGGGCCTTAGCACTGTGGCTGAGGGTGTGGAGCATCGGGAACAGCTGGAGTATCTCATAAGAAGGAAGTGCGAACGGGTGCAAGGCTTCCTGTTAAGCAAACCCCTTCCCCAGGCTGAGATCGAGCTGCTGCTGTAAAAGTCCGGGCAACGGCAGCTTCAGCGGACCAGAACCTACGAATATGTTTGTTGACACAGGCGCGGATGATATGATATATTGTTTAAGCTATATTTTTAATATATGACGGGTAATTATAGATAGAAAAAAGCGTGTATGCCTTAAAGTTAACCGGTACAGTTTTGGAAGGAGGCATTCATTAAAATGGCAGATGCTAAAAAGGAAAGAGGCCCCAGAAAGGGCGGCGACGCGCAGAGAACCAACCGCGGCGGGAGAAGGGCAAGACGCAAGGTTTGCGCCTTTTGTGCCGATAAGGTTGAACT
>FZPS01000216.1_pt343 | contig 14529 bp, 9 predicted proteins | sample 1817821 | NCBI WGS metagenome assembly FZPS01 (sample SAMEA104158645, study PRJEB21678) | metagenome | place: Germany | collected 2015-04-21 | reverse complement strand
GCTAGCAAATGAGGCAAAGGCACAAGACCCTCATTTCTCACAGTTTTACGCAAACCCACTTTATATCAACCCAGCCCTCGCAGGTGCCAATATCTGCCCTAGGGCCAATCTAGCATATAGAGACCAGTGGCCTAGCATAGGTGCTTTCAAAACCTTTACAGCCTCCTACGACCAATACTTCGATGCTCTAAGTGGTGGTCTTGGTATTCTTTTGCTCAACGATAAGCAGAGTGAGTCATTTATAAACAATTACGCACAGCTAATGTATTCTCTAAGGCTAAGGGTAAGCAAGAGTGTATTTATGAATCTAGCCCTATCGGCCTCCGTTGCTAATAGGAGTATTGACTGGAGTAGTCTAACCTTTCCGGATATGATTGACCCTAAGTACGGTTTTATTCATAACACTCAAGCACAGGCTCCAGAGAACCAGTCTCATACCTATTTAGACTTTGGTGCAGGAGCGGTCTTCTATGGAGATAATTGGTATGGTGGCTTTTCTTTTGCCCACCTAACCCAGCCGGACGAAGGCTTTATTAGTTATAGTAGGCTTCCTCTAAAGACTACAATCCATGGAGGGATGAGGCTAAATATATCAAGGGATAAAAGAAGAACCAATGCTTTCTTCGGTGCTCCAATCATTTCACCAAATATTATATATCATAACCAAGGGGGTTTTCATGACCTAAACTACGGTGTCTACCTCGACTGGAGTCCGTTCATTGTGGGTGCTTGGTTTAGACAAGCGATTTCTTTTGAAAACGCAGACGCATTTATATTTATGGTAGGTATTCAGAAAGACTTTGTAAAGATTGGGTATAGCTACGATATAACCGTATCTCCGCTTTCTAACGTTTCTGGTGGAGCCCACGAAGTTACCTTAGGGCTTCAGTTCAACTGTCCAGAGAAGAAAGCTAAGATTAAGGCCATTGATTGTCCTTCTTTCTAAAAGATATTTGAAACATTATTAAATAAAAGCAGTATAATAGATAATAAAGATAATTGAGTATAACAGAATAGTTTGCTAATATAGAAAATAAATAAAGTTAGATATGAAAAATAGAGTTCTAAAAAACATTGTTTTAAGTCTTTTCGTTCTGGTATTATTAGCTGGTTGTAAGGGAAAGAACGTCTCTAAAACAACTGGATGGAATCTAGACGATTCTAATTGGGGCGGATTTGAATCAGCAACATATAAAGAGCAGATGACTCCTCCGGGAATGGTCTTTATTGAAGGAGGCTCTTTTGTAATGGGTAACCAAACAGACCATTCTAGATACGAATGGAATAATATGCCTAGAAAGGCTTCAGTTTCATCGTTCTATATGGACGAATGCGAGGTAACCAACCACGCATATAGAGAGTATCTACATTGGCTCGACAGGGTCTATGGCAATGATTATCCAGAGGTTTACCAAAAAGCCCTACCAGACACATTGGTTTGGCGCTCCAAACTTTCTTATAATGAGCCTTATGTGGATTATTACCTACGCCACCCTAACTATGCAGAACATCCTGTTGTAGGTGTAAGCTGGGTGCAAGCAAAAGAGTATTGTGATTGGAGAACAGATAGAGTAAATGAAGAGATTCTAATCAGACAAAAATACTTAGAAGTAGACCCTGATGCTCAAGGCGATAACGTATTTAATACTGACGCCTACCTTGCTGGACTCTACGAAGGTATTGTATTAAGAGAGAAGGAAGACCTCAATATCAACTCTGCTGGAGTTAGAAAGATTATGATGGAGGACGGCATATTGCTACCACGCTTTAGACTGCCTACCGAAGCTGAGTGGGAATTTGCTGCTTATGGTTTAATTGGTAATACCTTCGATGAAAGAATTATAGAAAGAAGAGTTTATCCTTGGAATGGATACCAGGTAAGAACAGATAATAAGAAATACTACGGTCAAATGCTTGCCAACTTCAAGCGCTCAAGAGGAGATGCTATGGGAGTAGCTGGCTCGCTTAACGACCATTGGGAATATACCGCACCTGTTGCATTCTACTTCCCTAACGACTATGGCCTATATAATATGGCTGGTAATGTCGCGGAGTGGACAATGGACGTGTATAGACCAATGACCAATATGGACGCAGAGGATGTTAATCCATTTAGAGGCAACCAATATGTTACCAAGGTTCTAGATGCTGACGGTATGGTTTCTGAAAAAGACTCATTAGGAAGAATTTCTTATAGAGAGGTTACTGTTGCAGAAAACATTAATCGTAGAAACTATAAGCAATCTGATAATATCAACTATCTAGATGGAGACCTTGCTTCTCAACTTACCAATACTTGGAGAGCAGACTCTGACTACGACGACGATATGATGGGCTTCGATGACTACGGCGATTTCGATGATTTTGGCGAAGGAGAGCCTAGAGGCGAATCCAATGCTATGTATGAGTATAAGGTTACGTCTATGGTAGACGATAAGGCAAGAGTAATTAAGGGTGGTTCTTGGAAGGATAGAGCATATTATCTATCTCCAGGTCAGAGAAGATATCTAGACCAAGATCAAGCAACAGACTGGGTTGGCTTTAGATGTGCAATGGATAGACTAGGAACCAAAGAGATGTAATTAGATTCGATAATAAATAAACTAAAATACAGTATAAGGGCTGAATATGTAATCTACTAATCAGCCCTTTTTTATTAAAAAGAAATGGAATTAAATGAAGAAAAGCTTTGAAGAAATACGCAAAGACATTAAAGCTAAAGCATATAATCCAATCTACCTGCTAACCGGGCAGGAGAACTTCTATATTGATAGCCTTTCAAAAGACTTTGAGAATAATATCCTCGAAGAAGAAGATAAAGCATTTAATTTCTTAATGGTATATGGCAAGGATATAAGCGCTGATACTATACTTAACTACGCCAAACAATATCCTGTAATGAGCGAGTATAGGCTGGTAATTATTAAGGAAGGACAGGACATGGACAAGAGAGAATGGGCAAAGCTGATGTCATATTTTACCAACCCTACCCCTTCCACCATATTAGTTATTTCCTATAAATATAATAAATTTCCAGCCAATCTTATAAAGGCTATAGAAAAGTCGAATGGGGCTGTATACGACTCTAAGAAAATAAGAGACTACCAACTCAACTCATGGATACAGTCCTATACCAAAGAGATAGGCCTAAAGCTAGACTCTGAAGCCATTGGGATTATAGGAGAGTCTTTAGGGAATAATCTAGAAAAGATATCCAACGAACTTTCCAAGCTCAGCCTTAATATCCAAAAGGATGAGACTATTACCAAAGACCATATCGAAGAGTATATTGGAATAAATAGAGATTATAATGTATTTGAACTTCAAAACGCCCTAGGTAAAAGGGATATCTATAAGGCCAACCAAATCATATTCTATTTCGATGCTAACCAAAAAGACAATCCAATAAACCTTATTATTGCTAACCTCTATAGTTATTTCCTAAAGCTAATCTTAGTAGCTCAACTGCCTAATAAGACTGATGGAGAAATTGCTAAAGCTGTCGGTTGTCATCCAATATTCGCTAAAGACTATAGAAACGCCACCTCCATATATCCTCAACATAAGCTATTTCAAATCATAGACGTAATTAGAGACTATGATATGAAGTCCAAGGGATTGGGCGGAGACCTCTCCTATGGAGATATTCTAAAAGAATTGATATTTAAAATTACGCATTAAACTCAGGTTAATAAATGAGAGCAAAAATCATATCCACACTATTATTAATAATAGCCTCAATAAGCCTAGTTGCTCAAACTGGAAACATTAGGGGCTTTGTTTATGATAAGGAATCGGGGGAACCAATAATATTTACCAATGTCCTAATTCCTAACACCAACTATGGAGTAACTACAGATATCAATGGGTATTTTGCTCTATCTAGAATCCCTGCTGGAGACTATGAACTAAAAGTGGGTTCTATTGGTTATAAGGAAGTATTTAAAAAAGTAAGTATTGAGGCCAATAAGACCATTACGATAAGGGTTGAACTCGAGACTCTTTCTAGGCTATTAGGTGAGGTAGAAGTATCGGCAGAGAAGCAGGCATCTAGAAGCGAGTCACAGGTTTCTATAGAGAAAATCACCGCCAAGGACATTACTCAAATACCAACAGTTGGAGGAAGTGCAGACCTTGCACAATATATTCAGATATTGCCAGGAGTAGTATTTACGGGCGACCAAGGAGGTCAGCTCTATATTAGAGGTGGCTCTGCCATACAAAACAAGGTCCTACTCGATGGAATGGTTATATTCAATCCCTTCCACTCCATAGGCCTATTCTCAGTATTTGAAACAGACATAATTAGAAACGCAGATATATTCACAGGGGGCTTTGGCGCTAGGTATGGAAACAGGATATCATCCATTATGGATATAACTACTAGGGACGGAAACAAAAGGAGGACTAGTGGAAAGATTGGAGGAAGTAGCTTTGGTGCCAACCTTCTTCTTGAAGGACCAATCCTAAAAGAAGACTCAGCTACTGGAGTATCGGTTAGCTATTTGCTTACAGCCAAAAACTCCTATCTATCTACAACCTCAGAGCTATTCTATCCATATATTGACGGTAGCCTTCCTTATGATTTCCTTGACCTATACGGAAAGCTGACCATTAGTACAAATACAGGATCTAAACTTAATTTATTTGGCTTTAACTTTACTGACAAGGTAGATCAATATAAGAGCATTGCTAATTTTGATTGGCAAAATATTGGAGTTGGTGGCAATTTCGTATTGCTTCCTCCTGGTAATACGGCTGCACTAGTAGAAGGTGTATTTGCTTATTCTGACTATAAGGTCAATATGGTAAACACCATAACACAAGACGCAAAGTCGAGTAGTATTGGAGGGTTTAACGTTGGACTAACAGCTACTAATTTCTTTGGCAAGGACCAGCTTAAGTATGGGCTTGAAATGATTGGCAACACAACCAATACCATAATTAATCACCTAGAGGATATTGATTATTCCACAGAGCTAGGCGTATTTGCAATCTATAAGGGTATTTATAAGAAGCTAGTCTATGAGCCAAGCTTCCGCCTATCCTATTTTGCCTCCATTGGAGAGCTAATCCCAGAACCTAGGCTTGCTATTAAGTATAATATTACTAATAGGTGGAGAATCAAATCAGCAATGGGACTTTACTCACAATCGTTTATTGATACGAAAAGCGACCAAGACATAGTCAATCTATTTACTGGCTATCTCACCGTATCGCCTGATATGAATATAGTTAGGAATTATAGAGGTGAACCTTTGAACTCTTATTTACAGAAATCCAAACATCTAATCCTTGGAACTGAAGTTGATATTGCAAGAAACCTATCTCTCAACCTCGAAGCCTATTATAAGTCGATGGACAACCTTGTTTCATTAAATAGGTATAGGCTATACGCCGACGATTTCGAACATGGGGAGCATGGGAGTAATCCTAAGCCAGAGTATCTTAGAAAAGAATATGGAATTGAATATGGCAAGGCTTATGGAATGGATGCAAGTATAAAGTACGACGACGATAGGCTCTATGTTTGGGCAGTCTATTCTTTGGGCAAAATTACAAAGGAAGACGAGTTTGTAGAGTATTATCCTCACTACGATAGAAGACATAATGTAAATGTTTTAATCTCCTACCAGATGGGCTTAGACCGCTCATGGGAGGTGAACCTTAGATGGAATTATGGTTCGGGCTTTCCTTATACACCGACAAAGGGAGGCCAAGAACTTCTTGACTTCCAGTCAGGTCTCGACTACGATTATGTGTATTCGAATGGAGAGCTAAGACAGATTTATGGAGACTATAACTCCAAACGCCTGCCTAATTATCATAGATTCGATATATCGGCAAAGAAGAGGTTTACACTAGGGAAGCATAGCGAATTGGAGGTTAATCTAAGCGTTACCAATGTTTATAATAGGGAGAACCTATTCTACTACGATAGGATTTCGGCAGAAAGGGTTAATCAACTACCAATTATGCCTAGTATAGGGATTAATCTAAGTTTTTAAAGAAAGTAATTAACCGTTTAAATATATGGATATGAAGAGATTTATTGTTTTTATATTAAGCCTTTCAGCGCTTATACTATCGGAGACTGTTTTGGCACAGCCAAGCACACCGGATAATGAAAAAGACGAGGCATTTAAGTTTCTAAAGACCTATATGCCACTAAGCGACAGGGCAGACTATAGCGATGAGTTCTTTAAAGACCAAGTAAGGCTGGCCTATGAGGCAAGGGAGTTCTTTAGTTGGGGAGAATCAATACCAGATGATATCTTTAGGCATTTCGTATTGGTGTATAGGGTGAATAACGAAAACCTTGATACAGCAAGAGCAGTGTTTTTTAATGAGCTAAAAAATAGGGTCAAAGACCTAAGCATGTACGATGCAGCACTGGAGGTAAATCACTGGTGTCATGAATATGTAAACTATAAGGCAGCAGACGGAAGAACCTCTGCCCCGCTCTCAACCATAAGAACCTCACATGGACGATGTGGCGAAGAGTCCACCTTTACCGTAACTGCATTAAGGTCAGTTAGTATACCTGCAAGGCAATGCTATACTCCTCGATGGGCTCACGTGGATAATAACCACGCATGGGTGGAGGTATGGATAAATGGAACATGGTATTATTTAGGAGCCTGTGAGCCAGAGCCAGAGCTTAATATTGCATGGTTTGACGCTCCAGCCAAAAGAGCTATGATGGTTCATACCAATGTATTTGGAGGGAATTATGAGGGCGATGAAGAGATAAACTTTAAGTCGGACCTTTACTCCAAAATCAATCTCTTAGAGAACTATACCGATACCAAGAAGCTATTAGTCAAGGTGGTGGATAAGAATAATAATCCAATCCAAGGAATTGATGTAGAGTTCGGACTATATAATTATTCGGAGTTCTTCCCAATTGGAAATAGACTAACCGACGAGGAAGGCCTCTCCTACCTTACTACCGGCTATGGAGACCTAATGGTGTGGGCAAGCAATGGTAAGGAGTTTGCTTATAAAAAGATTTCGGTTGGAGAGGTAGATACCCTAACCCTAGTCTTGGAAGAAAAAGAGCTTGTGGAATATGAGGAAATCTACGAGGTAACCCCTCCTGCCATTCAGGGCGTAAAGGCCATTTCGGGTGAGAAGGTTGAAAAGAATAATAAGAGACTACTCTATGAAGACTCCATTAGAAACGCCTATATTGCAAGCTTCCCTAACCAAAAATACATCGATTGGTTAAGCAGGGAGGTAAGCAATTTTGAGGCAGAAGATATTGAGAAAGCCATAAAGGACTCTTGGGGTAATTACAGAGAGATTGAGAACTTTATAAAGGATAATAGAAACCATCCTGAAACAATGAAGATTCTTAAGCTGGTCTATGAGAAAGACCTTAGAGACACACCTAAGGCCATCCTAGAATCACATCTCAACACCTTCCTTAAGACCAAGAACCAGATAAACTACCCACAGGACATAATCGATAATTATATTCTAAACCCAAGGATACAGCTTGAGCTAATAACCACTTGGAGGGAATATATAGCCAATAATAAGGATGAAATCTTTAGTGGCAAAACCCCTAAGTCTCCAGAAGAAGTGTCGAAATGGGTTGAAGAAAACATTGAGCTAAATACCACCGATAACTATTATAATTGTCAGATATCTCCTAAGGGAGTAATCAAGCTTGGAGAGGCCGACCATATCTCAAGGGAGATATTGTTTGTAGCAATTGCTAGAACCCTTAATTTCCCAGCTAGATATAACTGGGCCACTGAGTATTCGGAGTATTATAAGGACGGCAATTGGATAAGAGCCATCGCTTCCAAAGAGGTCGTGGATATTGAGAACAGGGCAAGGCTAATTGTAAAGAATAGTAAGAAGAACAGCATCAAGCCCGACTACTATGTTCACTTTACTGTAGCTCAGCTAATTGATGGAAAGTTTAAGACCCTAGCCTATAAATATGAGACTAGATTCGAGAACTTCCCAGACACCCTCCACCTCGACCCTGGGTATTATAGGGTGCTAATAAGCAATAGGGACAACGAAGGTAAGGTATATGTAAAGACCAATCATTTTTGGCTAGAGCCTAAGGGCAGCAGAGAGATTGAGATTGAACTTAGAGAAATCCCTAAGGATATTGAAATCAAAGGAAGTATTAGCCTAAACACCAGAATTATTACCACGGATAGAAAGACCAAGACCTTGAGAGAGATTTCTGACGGTAAGGGAATGGTCTTAGCAATAATTGACCCTACAAAAGAGCCTACGAGGCATTTGATGGTCGATATCCCAATGTTTAAGTATGAGTTTGAGAACTGGGGCGGAGGAATACTATTCGTTGTGCCAGAGTCCAAGCTTACCGCAGACTTTGCAGAAGACAGATACGAAGGCCTACCTAGCCAAACCTCCTTCTCCATTGACCGCGGTGATAAGACACTCAAAGCCACATTAAATAAGAACAAGAAACTCCTAAGCGGCAATTATCCTATTCTTTTATTATTGGATAAAAACGGAAATATAGTTTTCGCTTCAGAGGGTTATAGGTTTGGCTCTGGTGAGCATCTAATCAAAACCATTTATCAACTTGATTAGCAAACCAAATTAATTCTGTATCTTTGCAGTTGAAATATAGAAAATTTAAAATCGAATAAATCTATGAAAAAAGCTTATGTATTCCCTGGCCAGGGCGCTCAGTTCGTAGGCATGGGTAAGGACTTATATGATAGTAATCCAAGAGCCAAAGAGATGTTTGAGAAAGCAAACGAGATACTTGGCTTTAGAATAACCGACCTAATGTTTGAGGGTGAGGATGAAGACCTTAGACAAACCAAGGTTACACAACCAGCAATATTTCTCCACTCAGTAATCCTTGCAGACTCTTTGGGAGAAGAGTTTAGGCCAGATATGGTTGCAGGGCATTCGTTAGGAGAGTTCTCAGCACTAGTAGCCGCGAAGGCAATGTCGTTTGAAGACGGGCTAAGGCTGGTGGCAGCAAGAGCAGGTGCAATGCAGAAAGCATGTGAGCTCAACCCTTCTACAATGGCAGCAGTATTGGGACTAGACGATGCTAAGGTAGAAGAAGTATTGGAAGAAATAGAAGACGAAGTGGTGGTTGCAGCCAATTATAACTGCCCAGGACAGCTAGTTATCTCAGGCTCTAATAAAGGAATTGAGATAGCCTGTGAAAAACTTAAGGAAGCAGGAGCAAAGCGAGCCCTACCTCTAAAGGTTGGTGGAGCCTTCCACTCACCTCTAATGATGCCTGCACAAGAAGAGCTAGCCAAGGCCATAGAGAACACAGAGTTCAAAACACCTATATGCCCTGTCTACCAAAACGTTAGTGCAGAAGCAATAACTGATCCAGAGGAAATCAAGAGCAATCTAATTAAGCAGCTTACCTCACCAGTACGTTGGACGCAGACCTCAGAGAATATGATAAGAGATGGAGCCGGGATATTTATAGAAGTAGGCCCAGGAAAGGTACTCCAAGGACTTATCAAAAAGGTAATGCCAGAGGGAGAGTTCCACTCAGCCTAGCTATAGATTGAGAGCATAGAGTGTATGTAAAGAATATATAATCAAATAAATATAATTAGAAATGATAAAGAATAATTTCGCAAAAAGGCATATTGGACCCAACCAAGAAGACGTCCAAAAGATGCTTAAGGTAATGGGCGAAGCCTCAGTGGAGGACGTAATAGACAAGGCCATACCTGCTGCAATTAGATTTAAGGAAGACCTAGACCTAGAGGATGGAATGAATGAGTATGAGTTCCTTAACCACATGAAAGGACTAGCGTCCAAAAACAAAATCTATACCTCATTCATAGGAATGGGCTATTATAATACAATCACCCCTGCCGTACTCCAAAGAAACATCTTAGAGAATCCAGGCTGGTACACATCCTATACACCATATCAGGCAGAGATTTCGCAAGGAAGACTAGAAACCCTATTTACCTTCCAAACCCTTATTACTGATATGACCGGCATGACCCTAACCAACGGTTCAATGCTAGACGAAGCAACCTCAGCAGCCGAGACCATGCTAATGTTCTTTGGCTCACGCTCTAGAGAGCAGGTAAGGAATAATGTAGTAAAGTTCTTCGTAGCAGACGATCTATTCCCACAAAACATAGAGGTTATAAAGACAAGAGCCATACCTAAGGGTATTGAGCTAGTGTTTGGAAACCCTAACGAGGTAGAGCTAGACTCAAGCTATTTTGGAGCCATAGTTCAGTATACCAATACCTATGGAGAGATAAGAGACTATAGCGAGTTTGTAAAGAAAGCAAAAGAGAATAATATATTCGTATCAGTTATTGCCGACCTAATGTCATTAGCAATGATTGAAGCACCAGGCGTTTGGGGAGCAGATGCCGTTTGTGGAACAACACAGAGGTTTGGAGTCCCAATGGGATACGGCGGTCCACACGCAGGCTATTTTGCATGTACAGACCAGTTTAAGAGAAATATCCCAGGAAGAATCATTGGTAAGAGCGTTGATGCACAAGGCAATAAGGTCTATCGTTTAGCACTTCAAACAAGGGAGCAGCATATCAAGAGAGAGAAAGCAACTTCCAATATATGCACGGCCTCAGTACTAGTTGCCATAGTAGCAGGACAGTATGCAGCATGGCATGGAAAAGAAGGCATTACAGAGATAGCCAATGATATTAATCAAAGAGCTAAGCTAATTGCAGACCAAGCCAAGAAATACGGCTTTATACAAGAAAATAAGCATTATTTCGACACCATCACTTTCTCAACACCAGAAGGAGTAAGCGCTAAGCAAATCATAGAGCTAGCACTAGAAGAGAAGATGAACCTACGCCCAATCGACGAGAACCGTTTCTCAATAAGCGTAGACGAAACCACCACAATAGCACATGTAAACACCATAGCTTCCATATTTGCAAAAGCAAACAATAAGAACTTCGAAGCCATAAGCAAAGACGATATAAGCCAGGACTCAAGCATCCCAGCATCACTCGTTAGAAAGACCGACTTCCTAAGCCATGCAATCTTCAACACCTACCATAGTGAGAAAGATATGATGCGCTACCTTAAGAAGATGGAAGTAAAAGACCTTTCGCTCAACAGAGCAATGATACCACTGGGAAGCTGTACCATGAAGCTAAATGCAGCCATGGAAATGATACCATTCACATGGCCAGAGTTTGCAGGCATACACCCGTTTGTACCAGTAGAGCAAGCACAGGGTTATATTGAGCTAATAGACGACCTAGACAGAATCCTATCCAAGATAACAGGCTTTGAGAAAATGAGCTTCCAGCCAAACTCAGGAGCCTCAGGAGAGTATGCAGGCCTAATAGCCATTCGTAACTATCATATAGCCAACAACTCACCAGAAAGGAATATCTGCCTCATCCCATCCTCAGCCCACGGAACCAATCCAGCCTCAGCAGCCATGGCAGGCATGGAGATAGTTATTGTAAAAGCTGACGAAAACGGAGAAGTAGACGTAAACGACCTAAGAGAAAAAGCAGAAAAGCATAAAGACAACCTTTCCTGCACAATGATAACCTACCCATCCACCCACGGAGTATTTGAAGAAGGAGTATTGGAGATAATCAATATCATCCACGAAAACGGTGGACTAGTCTATATGGACGGAGCCAATATGAACGCACAGGTAGGCTATACCAGCCCAGGATATATGGGAGCAGACGTATGCCACCTCAACCTTCACAAGACCTTCGCCATGCCACACGGAGGAGGAGGCCCAGGAGTAGGACCAATAGGAGTAAACGAAAAGCTAGTAAACTTCCTACCATCACATTCAGAGCTAGAAGTAGGAGGAAAGCAAGGCTCACCAGTATCGTCCGCACCTTATGGTTCGGCACAGCTCCTAGTCATAACTTATGGATATCTAAAGATGTTAGGACGTGACGGAGTAAAAGAAGCAACCAAGTATGCCATACTCAACGCCAACTACCTAATGACCCGCCTCAAAGACTCCTATAAGATACTCTATACAGGAGCTAAGGGAATGGTAGCCCACGAGATAATCCTCGACTGCAACCCATTCTCACTATCCAGCGGAGTGCAGGTAGGAGACATAGCCAAGAGGCTAATGGACTACGGCTTCCACGCCCCAACAGTAGCCTTCCCAGTACACGGTACGCTAATGGTGGAGCCAACAGAGTCGGAACCATTATCCGAAATGGATAGACTATGCGATGCCCTAATCAAGATACGCGAAGAGATACGCGAGATAGAAGAAGGCAAGGCAGACAAGGCAAATAACATAATCAAGAACGCACCACATACAATGCAGGTTATATGTGCGGACAAGTGGGACAGACCATACACACGCCAAGAGGCAGCCTTCCCACTACCACACGACGACAAGTATTGGCCAGGATGCGGCAAGGTCGACGACGCCTACGGCGACAGAAACCTAGTCTGTTGTTATTTGGATGAATAGGGAGTCGGGTGTCGGTAATAGATATCAAACACCAAATACCAAAAAAAGGAAGAGGACGCAATGTCTTCTTCCTTTTTCTTTTTCAGACAACATAGAATAAACACCAAAAACCAAGCCTTGACTCCCATTAATGAGATAACTTCTCACAAACATAGGGTTATATTGATTAATTTCATATCTTTGCAGCTGAAAACAGAATTAGATTATGTTAGTAAACTTCACATTTCAGAACTTTCGTTCATTTAGAGACGAAAAAACACTTAGCATGGAAGCAGGTTCTATCAAGGAATTGAATGAATCGATAATCCAAAGAGAAACCTTCCGCTTATTGCCTGTAGCGGTAATGTACGGAGCTAATTCGAGCGGTAAGAGCAATGTTATCTTTGCCTTAATGGCGATGAGAAATATCTTATTAGGGAGTGTTCGCCTTAATCCTAAGGATGAATTGGACTTTCAACCATTCAAACTGGACCTAGTCTCTAGTGGAAAGCCGACCTCTTTTGAGATTCAATTCCTAATTGATAACGTAAGGTATCGATATGGTTTCGAATATAATAAAACACATATTTCTAGTGAATGGTTATATGAAAAACGAATAAAACAACGTGAGTTTAATCTTTTCTTACGTGTTGAGAATGAGTTTGAAATCTCTAAGACTCTTTTCCCTGAAGGCAGAGGAAAAGAAGACGCTACCCCTTCTAATCGTTTATTTGTTTCATTAGTAGCTCAACTTAATGGCAGCAAGTCTAAGAAGATACTTGATTGGTTTAGTAAATGTAATTTTCTCTCTGGGATGGATAGTCAAGGCTATGAAGGCTTCACCCTAAAGATGTTTAATGAACATTTGGAAGGCTACGAACAATCCTTGGAGTTCTTCCATCATACACAGCTTGGATTCAAGGACTTATTGGTTACCGAAAAGCCCTTTACAGACGATAGCATAGCGGATAACACATCTATTCCAGAAGAGCTAAAGACTAGGCTACTGGATGAACTGAAAGGGAAAAAGTTTATGGAAGTAAGAACTACTCATAATATTTATAACGAAGATGGAGAAGTAAGCAGGGTTGATTCATTTCATAAAGATGAAATGGAGTCTGAAGGCACCAAGAAAATCATCGAAATATCTGGCCCTATCTTTGATACATTGAAACATGGTAAACTATTGATTATAGATGAGCTCGATGCCAAGCTTCACCCTATATTAACTCGTAGCATTCTTCAACTTTTTATGAATCCAGAAACAAATAAGAACGGGGCGCAATTGATATTTGCAACACATGATACCAACCTTCTAAATCTATCATATTTGTGTCGCGACCAAATCTGGTTTACAGAAAAAGATAAGACGGAATCCTCCGACCTATACTCACTAATAGAGTTTAGAGACGAGGCAGGCAAAAAGGTCCGTAACGACCGCAGAATAGAGAATGATTATATCAATGGTCGCTATGGAGCTATTCCATTTTTAAGCTAAAAAATCATGGGACAATTACCAAAGTATAAGATTGCAGAGCTAAAGCGAGAAAAGCGTAAAGCCAAGGCTGCAAAGAAACGCAAGGAAAACATAAGATCGAAAATAGTACGCTTCTTAATCGTTTGCGAAGGAGCCCGTACTGAACCAAACTATTTTAAATCCCTAGTCAAGGATAGATATTCAGAAGTTCGAGACGAAGAAATACGTGGCGAAGGGAGGGCTACCTGTGCCTTAGTTAGGCGTACCTTAGAGATTAGAGACGATTTAGAGAAAAACCGTCAACTATCATTCGACCGTGTATGGGTTGTATTTGATAAAGACAATTTCCAAGACTTCAATGAGGCGATAGAACTAGCAAAGTCATACTCTTTCAAAACTGCATGGTCGAATGAAGCTTTTGAACTATGGTATTTCTTGCATTTCCAATACTTGGATACCCGCATTAGCCGCCATGACTATATCGACAAGCTAGAAAATGAAATAAGAAAGCACGCCAAGTATAAGAATTATAAATAGTCGTCCTTGAAGAACCATTTAATCATTTATAATTCAACATTATAAGTGCTATTTTCTTTGGTCATATCTGCAAGTTTTCGTATCTTTGCAC
>FZPS01000076.1_pt140 | contig 14532 bp, 12 predicted proteins | sample 1817821 | NCBI WGS metagenome assembly FZPS01 (sample SAMEA104158645, study PRJEB21678) | metagenome | place: Germany | collected 2015-04-21 | reverse complement strand
GTCCTTGCCCGGTCTGTTCGTTGTAAATGGAGATACCCATCCCTTCCACCAACTCGCGCACGGTATTCATGATCTTATTGTTCAGCGGGTGCTGGATCAAGCACTCCCGGGTATCAATCACATTGTGGGTTCCCTGTTGGTAGCAGCCCACAATCACCCTGCCGTTTTCTTGGGCAAAGGGGTACTGGACCTTATTCCGGTATTCCCAGGGGTGCGCCATGCCGATCATAGGGCGAACGGGAAGATTTTTAAATCCTCCCAACCGTTCAAGGGCGGCATGGACCCGTTGCTCCTTAAACTCCAGTTGCGCCTGGTACTCAAGGTGTAATAATTGACAGCCGCCGCATTTTTCATAAAGCTGACAAGAGGGCTCCACCCGGTGCGGGGAGGGTCTACGGATTTCAATCGCTTCTCCCCGGGCGTAGTTCTTTTTAACCAGTTCAATCCGGACCAGCACCTCTTCGCCGTCCAGGGCGCCGGGGACAAAAACGGTGAAGCCCTTAAACCTGCCCACCCCTTCACCCTGATGAGCATAGCCCTTTATATCCACAACCACTTCCTGTCCAATCTCAACCGGAGCCAACTCCATTACCATACCTGCTCCCCCACTCTTATCTTGATTCTAGAATAAACATTCTCCCTTTACGCTTATTCTTCCTCCCTCTGCCGTGGAAAAGACAAAGGCTTTGCACTATCTTCCGGTTATAGGGTAAAATAAAGAGTAACAGTTTGATCCCGGTAAAACAATGAAACAAAAGGAGAGTGGGTTGTTAGATGCCAAAAATTGCTTTTATCGGCGCCGGAAGTTTGGGTTTTACCAGGGCATTGGTGCGTGACATATTAACCTTTCCTGCCTTGGCGGAAAGTACCATCGCTTTAATGGATATTGATGATGAACGGCTGAGTTTTGCCAAGACGGCGGTGGAAAAGATCATTGCCGCCGGTGGTTATCCCGCCCGTGTGCTGGCTACCAAAAACCGGGCGGAGGCCTTAGAGGGCGCGGACGGGGTGCTCTGTACTATTTTGGCCGGAGGAGTTCAAGTATGGCGCCATGATATCGAAATCCCCAAGCAATTCGGGGTAGATATCAATGTCGGGGACACCCGGGGGCCTGCCGGGATTTTCCGGGCTCTTCGGACCATACCCGTAATGCTGGATATTGCAAAAGATACCGAACGTTACTGTCCGGAAGCGATCTTCCTGAACTATACCAATCCCATGGCCATGCTTTGCCGGGCAGTGCAAGGGGAAACCAATATAAAAATGACCGGCCTTTGCCACAGCGTCCAAGGAACCGCCGCCATGCTGGCCGGGTGGATCGGCGCGCCGATGGAAGAAGTCACCTACTTATGCGCGGGCATCAATCATCAAGCCTGGTACCTGGAGTTTAAATGGAACGGGAAAGACGCATACCCATTAATCAGGGAAGCGGTGAAAAAGCCGGAGATTTATAATCATGAACAGGTGCGCAACGAGATGTTTTTGCACCTCGATTATTATGTTACCGAATCCAGTGGCCACAATTCGGAGTATAACCCCTGGTTCCGCAAGCGGTCCGATTTGATCGAAAAATACTGTACCCACGGTACCGGGTGGAATCCCGGGCATTACGCTTATATCCTCAACGAGTATCTGCGGGCTGAAGAGACCTGGAAGGAAGAAACAAAAGCCTGGCTGGAGAAGAAGGAAGCCATCGACCTTAACCGGGGGTCAGAATACGCCGCCTATATCTTCAATGCCGTTTTTGGCGACGGGACCCTTTTTGAGTTCAACGGGAATGTCAGAAATTTTGGTCTCATTGACAACTTGCCGGAGGGTTGTTGTGTGGAAGTCCCGGTTCTTGCCTCCAAACGGGGCCTCAACCCCATTAGGGTTGGCAGCCTCCCCGGACACCTGGCCGCCCTGAACCATATCAATGCCTCCGCTGAGGAACTGGCGGTGGAGGGAGCGTTGACCGGAGATCCGCGCAAGATTTTTCATGCCGTCTGCCTGGACCCGTTGACTTCCGCCGTCTTAAGCCTGGAAGAGATTAAGGAAATGGTGGATAAGATGTTCGCCGTCAACCGGGATTATCTGCCCCAGTTCAAGCATTTTTCCTGATCTCCGGCTCTCCGGGGGGACGCCGGCTTGATTAAGGGCTGCGGCCCCCCGTTGCTTTCCTGCCTTAAATATGGTATATATGAATAAGCGGCTAAAGTAGGTGGTTAAGGAATGAACGCAAAACCCGAGTGTTATATCTGCTCTCTGCAACAGGTGCTCTCTGCGGTCAGGCGGGTGACGGATGATCCGGAAAAAGAACGGATTGTAATGAACAAAGCAATGCAGTATCTGATCGGTCTTGACCCGGAGATCACGCCGGCGGAGATCGCCAGCGACCTTTTTCGCTTGGTCTGCCGGGAATTGGAGGCCCACGACCCGTACAGGGAAGAGATGGACTTTTACAACCGGCAGGCCCTGGAACTCTATCCCCTGCTCCAGCAGGTCCTGGCGAAAAGTGACGACCGGATTTATACCGCCCTTTTGTTAGCAGTGGCCGGAAACCAGATTGACCTAGGAATTATTGAGGAGATCGATATTGAGGAGACAATCGCACAGGTGCTGACGGAGGGGTTGCGCATCAACGATTATGAGGAGTTCCGGAAAGACCTGGCGGATGCCGGCTCCCTTCTTTACCTGGTGGATAATGCCGGGGAGATCGTTTTCGACCGGATTCTTCTGGAGGAGATCAAAAAAATTCACCCGGACCTACGGATAACGATCGCCGTTAAAAAAGACCCGGCAATGAATGATGCTTTACGCGTCGACGCTTTGCAAACTGGTACGGACCGCATGGGGGAGATCATCGATACAGGCTGCGGTGATCTGGGCGTTCCAGTATCACGGTGTTCTAAAGAGTTTCAGGAGGCCTTCCGCCGGGCCGGTTTAGTCATAGCCAAAGGACACGCCAATTTTGAAACCATTGAAGGCGCGCAGAAACACCCGGCCATTTATGCCCTCTTGCGGGCGAAATGCCCGGTTGTCGCTGGAATACTGGGAGTGGAGGTTTTTGATTCCGTCTTCAAGAAACTCTCTTAAAGCCGGAGCGCTTTTCTGTTGACAGGCAAAGGCCATGACAAGAACGCCCACACAACAAGCACGCCATAAGAAAAAGCGGCCGCGAATGCGGACCGCCTTTTGTTTACCAAGCCCGGGATCCCGGGCAATCATTATGTTTTACTTTTGCTGTTCACAGGTTTGGTTCCCGACAGTGCACGATGTCTTGCAAGCCGATTGACAGGAATTTGCGCAATTCCCACACCCGCCGCTTTCGACTGTTCTTTGAAGGTTGCCACGGATAATTGTTTTTATGTGAGACACCAAAACCCCTCCACTTCTATAAGATAGATAAATTTGGTGGACCCGAAGGGATTCGAACCCTCGACCTCTGCGATGCGAACGCAGCGCTCTCCCAGCTGAGCTACAGGCCCGTCAAATACATAACTCCGTCTATTGTTGCCGGTAGAGACATGTGCCGCCGTAATGCTTATCCCATTTTACGCATTTTCGTACAATCTTCAACTCACGAGGCGGTTTCAAGTAATTGCAAACCATAGTATTCGGGAGTTGGCTAAAATGCTGGCAGTCACGGCAGACCTGCAAGACCTCTTCTGTTGTGAGTTTATAAACCATGGACATAGCCTCACCACCTGTCTCTTAGGTCACATTCCCCCTTCGTAAAATATTATACCATACTCGCGGGGGTTTGCCAAGACCCCCCGGAACTGGCGTTTGCGTCTCCCTTTGCCAGGTATTCATTGTTTCCGGAAGATTAAGATATTCTGGTGCGTAATATTTGGTACATAACATTTTTTCACGGCATAAGGTTTCAAGGGCCGCTGGGTCGCCTGGTTCCACCAAATGCGTAGCCCCTTCCATTTAAACCCCGTTTCCCGGATTTTTTCCGCCACTTTATAACTGAGCGGCAGATATTCTCCGTCTTGATACCGGTCTCCTACCAACAAAACCAGATAACGTTTGGGCTGAAGGACCCGCCAGGCCTCTGCGGCAAAATCACCCATCCTCTGCAGGTAACTGGCGAAATCCGGCAAATTGCCCAGATCCCTGCTGTCATCGCAACTGAACATGGCGAAGTTGGTTTCTTTCTTAAACCGTACCTGGTGCCGGCAACCGTACGGCGGATCGGTAATAATCGCCGCTAGGCAGGCGGCGGGAAACTTCTTTAGCTCGCAGAGGCAATCACCGTGAATCATCATCCCCCGGATCGGTTCTCCTGTCGTATCCGTGAGAAAACTGTCGTTTTTGAGGGTAAAATTCTTCTGGATCTCTTGATAAACACGGACCCATTCCGGATTTAACTCGATGCCAATGGCTTTCCTTTGGGCTAAAGCCGCGCCCAGCAGGGTGCTTCCCGTGCCGGCAAAAGGATCCAGCACGCTCTCGCCTTTCTTTGTGAAAAACCTGATAATCTCGGCCATTAACTGCGGGGGTTTAATTGCACCGTGCTTTTTCCGGAGGGGATGGGTCGGGTCGGGCGGGTAATTCGTGGGAAAGATGGTACTCGTCCAGTACAACCACTCGGAGCCGGAAAGGTCGTTTAACAAGTTATCCATGGGGATTCTCCATATCTGCTTTCCGCGGTTATTTATTCCTAGTCTATTCTCCGCCCCTCTTTATATACTTTGCTTTCTGCGCGCGTGCGCGCCAAAATCTACCAGACAAGATCAATCTCCAAAGCAGGCTTCTTCTCCAGGAAATCATAGCTCAACACAGCTTCAAAGCAGTGCAGGTCCTGGATGAGAACGAGCTTTTGGGTGTTCCACAAACCCCCTTCTTTTCCCCACAAATATGAAGCCTCCAGCCTTAATGACAATGGGCCCGCCCGCAAAAGCCGGGCTGTTGCCGCTGTTTCCAGCTGCCAGCCGTCAAGGTACTCTTTTCCCCACTTCCCCTGGGCGTAAATCAGCCCGTGCCTGGTGGAAAAACGGGAGGACCAGCTTTTCCTGACTCTCCCGCCGAAGCTCTCCGCCTTTGGATCGCCCAGGGATGCCCCAAGGTCGGTAATTTTATGGGGGTATGCCTTTCGCATGAAAAGCTCCCCCGTGAGCCGCGATGCCACCGGGAAAGAGAATCGTATCCACCCTTCACCCGGGATCTTCCCTGCTTCCCGGTTGTTTGTAATACCGACTCTGAATCGCGACCGGATTTCCTGGTGCGTCAGTGAAAAAACCAGCTGTTCACCGGCACGGTTGTTCCAGGCGTAATTGGTGTCCAGGGTCAACGACTCGGTAGGAAACCAGTGGAGCCCGGCTGACAATTCCACGCGCCCGTTAGCGCCCGCCCTGACCCCGGTGCTGATGGCAGACCGCGTTAAAAAAGGTCTACGAAGGCTTGCGGAAAAAAAGAACGCCCAGTCTTCGTCGTAGCCAACGTGTATGACCGGCCAATTCTCCCGTCTTTTCGTGGGAAGGCTCAGAGGCGGCAGGGGTAAAAGGGAGAGCCCTTTCACTTTCAACCAGCCAACGCCTGTTTTAATCCGCTCATTCTCCACCCGGATCCTGCCGGCAGAAAACGCCAGATCCGGCACGGGCAGGTTGCAACGGGTAACTATCGCGTCTTTCAAGAATAAAGAGGAGCCAATAATTTCCGCCCGGGAACCCCGGAAAAGCGTTCCCTCCATGTTACCGGTGACTTCTTTTACTTCCCCGGTTTCCGTCTGAAAATTGTACAGCAGTTCTTCTCCCTGCATAAAAAAGTCAGGGTGTACTAGCTTCACCTCACCGGTGACTTTCAGCAACCCTTCCTGGTCCAAGAACATCTCACGTCCTCGAATTACCAGTTCTTCGCTGCGGATCTCCACGCCGTCGCTGCCGGTAAAGATCTGGGTTTCCGGATCGAACTCCGCCTGGCTGGCGGTGATTTCAATCTCTTTACCGCCAAAAATCTGGTTGGTAGCGGCAGCCCTCCCGGCGTCCAAAGAAAGAAATAACGCCAAAAGGAAGGAAAGCACCCAAACGGCAGATTTCCGTGCGTTCGTTGCCGCGGATGGCGCGCATACGCGGACAGGCCCGGATAAACTCCGCTTGTTCCTTTCTATCACTGGGCATTCCCCCGTACTTTCTCCCTGTTTATTTCCACCGGGCGGTGTTGAACAACGGGTAACCTTGGGGAGAAAACTTTAATTCCTGCAATTCGCCGGAGACAAGATATGGTTTGGCGGTAAAATAAACCGGAATGACCGGCCAATCGTTCATGGCCATTCTTTCCAGTGCCTGGCAGATCTCCATCCGTTCCCGGACTTCCGTACTCTCTTGCGCCCGCTGTAACCAGTGGTCATACTCCTTATTCCGGTAGGCGGAAAAATTCTCGTAAGCGCCGGAAGAGAAAATGTTCAAAAAGGCCGCCGGGTCCGGGTAATCGCTGATCCAGCCGGCCCGCGCTGTATAAAACCTGCCTGTTGTACAAAGTTCCTCATATTCCGGCCAGGTCAGAACCTTCACCCGTGCGGTCACCCCCAAATTGATCTCCCACATTTCGGCGATTACCCGGGCAATCGCCTCGGAGGCCTCCCCTTCAACCGCCACCAGTTCCAATGGGGGAAAACCGTCCTCTCCCGGATAACCGGCACGGGCAAGCAGGGCCTGGGCTTTCCCTATATCCATTGCCGGGACCAAATCCCCGCCGGTACTCCGGAAGTCTTGACCGGTGATCCCGTCGGGTATCCCCGGGGAAATCAAACCGGTGGCAGGGATACCGTTTAGGCCCATGACCTTTTCTACTATATACTCACGGTCGATCGCCAAGGCCAGTGCCTCACGGACCAAGGGATTATTTAAGGGCGGACGCCGGAGGTTCAGGTAAAGATAGCCGGTACCGCCGGTAGGGGCCTGTACCAGGTCCGAACCGTATTTGGAGAGTTCGGAGAGGGGAGGTTCCTCCATCAGATCGAGCAGGCCCGCCCCATAGAGGGAGATCGCGGCTGCCGGGGCCAAAAAGGTGATTTTCACCTTTTCCAAATGCACCCGGTCCCTGGTATAATGAGGGTTCGGCGCTAAAACCGCATAGTCCCGGGATTCCCATTCTTTGATGCAATGAGACCCGTTACTGCAAAAACCCGGGAGATAAGCGCTTCTTTCCTCCCTGGACAGGGTGGTATTAAAGAGGGAATGAACCGGGAAAAACTGCGGCAAGGTTAAGAGGGCGAGAAAATGCCCGGCCGGTTCGGCCAGTTCCACCTGGAGAGTCCGCTCGTCCAGGACCCTGATCCCCACCTCGGCAAAGGAACCCAGTTCGCCATTGCGGTAGGCCCGGGCGTTCAATATTATATCGAATAAAAAACCGTATTGAAACTTGCTTACGGGCGCCAACAGCCGCCGCCAGGTGGAATGAAAATCATAGGCAGTCACCGGATCCCCGTTGGACCAAAAACCCTCCCGGAGGTGGAAGGTATAAACGAGTCCGTCCCCGGAAATCTCCAGACTGCGGGCGGCCGCCGGTACCAAAATCCCATTATCCCAGGCGACCAGCCCCTCATGGAGGTTGGCAAGGAGAATCTTTTCCGTATCCGTAACAGCGGTCTCCGGGTCTATGCTTAAGGGGATTCCGGAAAAATTCACCGCCAGGCTTCCTCCTGCGGCCGCTCTCAGCTGGGAGGAGGGAGAAAATGCTACCGCAAATAAAAGAAAAACCCATAAGATTGCGATGATATACTTCCGCATCACTCGCAACTCCCTGTAACTCTTTTCTCTCATTGTATCAAAGATTCTGCCGAAAGGAAACAGGAGAAATTTCACTAAAAGAAAGTATCTCCCTGCCGTCGCCAATAAAAAAACCGCCCCGGCTCAAGCTGTGCCTGTACGCCCACGGGACGGTCGTCTCCTCCGCGTATTGTGCGCACTGTATAATAAATAATGCATAATACAGGCCCACTTATCGTGCATTACATATGCGATGCGCATATGCACATTGCGCGACGCATACGGAACGCATGCGTGACTATTCCATTTTAATCCTTTCCCCCAAGGACTGGTATTCCCTGCGGAGCTCCGCCGGCAAGTCGTCGCCGAATTTCTTGAGGAATTCGCCTTGCGCCCGCCATTCCTCCTGCCAAGCCTCCCGGTCGATCTTGCTCAACTCCTGGATGACGGCGGGGGTAAGGTTAAGGCCGCTCAAGTCAAAATCATTCGCATGCGGTACGTAACCGATGGGCGTCTCCCGGGCCCCAATCTTTCCGCGGCACCGGTCGATAATCCACTTCAACACCCGGAGGTTTTCGCCGTATCCGGGCCAGAGGTAACCACCATCCCCGTTCTGGCGGAACCAGTTCACATGGAAGATCTGCGGCGGTTTTTCCATCCGCCTGCCCATCTCCAGCCAATGGTGGAAATATTGTCCCATGTTATAACCGCAGAAAGGCAGCATCGCCATGGGATCCCGCCGGACGACCCCGACGTCATGGGTGGCAGCGGCCGTAGTCTCTGAAGCCATGGTTGCCCCAACGTAAACCCCGTGTTCCCAATTGAAGGATTCGTAGACCAGCGGGGCGACCTTGGCCCGGCGCCCGCCAAAAACAATCGCGGAAATCGGAACTCCTTGCGGGTTATCCCATTCCGGGGAGAGCGTCGGCACCTGCCGGAGCGGGGTGGTGAAACGGGAATTGGCTTGAGCGCCCGGTTTCCCGCTCTCCGGGGCCCAGGGCCGGCCCTGCCAGTCGAACCCGTGCTTTGGCGGGTTGTCGTCCATCCCTTCCCACCAAACCGTCCCCTCCGGCGTTAAAACCACGTTGGTAAAGATGGTGTCTTTTTGAATCATCTGCATGGCATTGGGGTTCGTCTTATAGCTGGTACCGGGGACCACCCCGAAAATGCCGGCCTCCGGATTAATTGCCCACAGGCGGCCGTCTTCGCCAATCCGCATCCAGGCGATGTCATCGCCCACGGTCCACACCTTGTAACCGGGAAAAGTCTCCGGGGGCCTCAGCAACGCCAGGTTGGTTTTCCCGCAGGCGCTGGGGAAGGCTGCGGCAATATACGCAACATTGCCTTCCGGGTCTTCCACCCCCACAATCAACATATGTTCGGCCAGCCAGCCTTCATGCCGCCCCATATAACTGGCGATCCGTAAGGCCAGGCACTTTTTGCCCAGCAAAACATTGCCACCGTAACCCGAACCAACGCTCCAAATGGTGTTGTCCTGAGGGAAATGGCAGATAAAACGACGGTCAGGATCCTTGTCGGCCGTGCAATGCAACCCCCGGTTGAAATCATCCCCGTCGCCCAGGTGTTCCATGGCCACCCGGCCCATCCTGGTCATGATCCCCATATTCAGGACCACATAGATGCTGTCGGTGAGTTCAATCCCGACTCTACTAAAGGACGAACCGGGCGGCCCCATAAGATAGGGGATGACATACATGACGCGCCCGCGCATTGAACCGTCAAAGATCTTCCCCAGTTTACTGTAGGCTTCGGCCGGCGCCATCCAGTTGTTGGTCGGACCGGCTTCTTCCCTGGTTGGCGTACAAATAAAGGTGAGGTGCTCGACGCGGGCCACATCATTAACAGCAGTACGGTGCAGGACACACCCGGGCATTTTTCCCTGGTCGAGCTGGATTAATTCCCCGGTCGCCAAGGCCTCTTCCGTCAGGCGCTGGCGTTCCTCTTCCGTCCCCTCAAGCCAGCAGATCTTATCGGGCTTGGTGAGCCGGGCCATCTCTTCCACCCATTCTTGTACTGCTTTGTTCTTGTACATTTTGATCTCCTTCCTGATATGGACGCACGTACGCGCGCTTCTACGTCCCGTTCCCCGTTATTTGCTCTGTTGTTTGAAGAAGTGAGGCAAATTATACCCCTTCAATTATCCGGTTATGCGCGGGGAAGGACAGTTGAAGGGGTAGCCCATCCAGCATAATTTTTTCTTACTATATCATGCAGTACAAGCAGTTGTCAATAAAATCGACTCATGTATACGGTATAATTTCATGTATACCGTATAATTTTACGAAGGGGCGCCCGGTTACTCTTCCAGCTCACAAAAGGCCCAGCCCGCGCAAGACCTCTTTTAAAGCATCCAATTCAGAGGCGGTTGCTTCCACCAAGGGTAAACGGGTGGAACCCACATTAACCCCTAACAAATTCAGGGCGGCCTTCACCATAATGGGGTTGGTTGTCAAAAACAAGGCTTTAAAGAGGGGCAGCAGTTCATTATGGGCCCGGGTCGCCTTTTCTACCGCCCCTTGCAGATAATCATTGATCATCGACGCTATTCTCCGCCCCACAAGATGCGAGGCAACACTCACTATACCCACTGCCCCTACGGAAAGCATGGGCAAAGTCATGCTGTCGTCCCCACTGTAAACCAGAAAATCTTTTGGCAAAACCCGTACCATCTCCGCGGCCTGGTTAAGATCCCCGGACGCCTCTTTCAAGGCGATGATATTATCCACCTCAGCCAGACGGGCCATAGTGGCCGGGGAGATGTTCACCGCAGTCCTCCCCGGAACATTATAAACCATCACCGGTAAAGAAGTGGCCTCGGCGATCGCCCGGTAGTGCCGGTAAAGCCCTTCCTGGGGCGGTTTGTTGTAATAGGGCGCCACCGCCATGATCCCGTCCACCCCTGTTTTCTCAGCTTCCTTCGTCAGCTCGACACTCTTTTGCGTATTGTTGGTACCGGTACCGGCGATAACTACCGCCCTGCCCCCTACCGCCTCCACAACCGCGGCAAACAACTTCAGCTTCTCTTCCTCACTCAATGTGGGAGATTCCCCGGTTGTTCCGGCCACTACCATCCCATCCGACCCGTTCTCCACCAACCTCCGGGCCAACTTGCCGGCGGTTTCATAATCAATCCCACCTTCTTCATTAAGAGGAGTAACCATCGCTGTCAAAACCCGCCCGAATTCCACCATAAGTAATACCCCCTATCATATTCACCCGGTCTTCACCAATCCAGAACGCGCGCGCGATAAATCTGCCGTTAGCCAGTTTCAGCTCCGGCACCAAAGAAATCCGGACGCGCAATAAATCCGGTAGTATTATTTCCCTTAGACCCACGGGCATCCGTGCCGGTGGTTCCAATTATATCACCTTCCCGGAGAACTTTAAAATCCCCTTTGCCCACTCCCAACCGGGCGCAAAGGAGTATCCGGCGGTATTCCGGGATAAAGACTGTTTTTCTATTAATTTCCGTTTTTCTGCCCGTCCGCCTCCACTGGCAACCAAACTCCTCATACAGGCCAAAAGACCCACGGCTAGAGCAGGTTTTTTTCCACCATATACCCGGCGATCTGTACCGCGTTGGTGGCCGCCCCTTTCAGCAGGTTGTCCGCTACTACCCAGAGGTTGAGCCCATTGGCTACGGAGAAGTCTTCCCGGATCCGGCCGACAAAAACCTCGTCCCGCCCGGCCGCGGTTATGGGCATGGGGTAAAGGTTTACGGGGGGGTCGTCGAGCAAGACCACACCCGGGGCCTCTGCCAGAACCTTCTTTGCTTCGCCGGGCGTTAGTTTCTTATCCGTTTCGATATTTATCGACTCACTGTGACCCCGGTAGACCGGAACCCGGACCGTGGTTGCCGTGACTTGGATCGTCTCGTCATCCAGGATTTTCTGGGTTTCCCGGATCATTTTCCACTCTTCGGCAGTATACCCGGTTTCGTCGAACTTATCTATATGCGGCAAAACATTAAAAGCGATCTGGTGCGGGTAGACCTGGTTCTCCGCTTCCCGCCCTTCCACATAGGCCTTGGTCTGTTCCTCAAGTTCCACCACAGCCTTATGGCCCGAACCGGAGACGGCTTGGTAGGTACTGACCACTACCCTCTTAATCCGGGCGGCATCGTGAATGGGTTTTAAGACCATCACCATCTGAATCGTCGAACAGTTGGGATTGGCAATTAATTTCGCCTCGGCGTATGCCCCTTTTTCGCTAAGAACAGCCCCGTTAACCTCAGGGACCACCAACGGCACGTTGGGTTCCATCCGCCAGGCGCTGCTGTTGTCGATAACGACCACGCCCCGTTTCACAGCCTCCGGCGCCAGTTGCCGGCTGGGGCCCCCGCCGGCGCTGAACAGGGCAAAATCTAAACCGGCGAAACGTTCCGGATCTGTAGTTTCAATAACGTATTCCTGCCCGCGGAAACGCAACCGGCGCCCGGCAGAACGCTCTGTTGCGAAAAGGCGCAGTTCGGCGACGGGTAGCGGACTTTTTTCTAAAACCCTGATCATTTCTTGCCCGACGGCGCCGCCGGCGCCAACAATGCCAACACGATATTCTCTCAATGCTTTACCTCCTGTTCCCCATCTTTTACTTGATTTATTATGAATTTATTATGATTTCCTATCCATCTATCTTAGCTGCTTTATCCCAGCCTGTCTACCCGCCCTAACTGCTTTATCCTTCAGCACCCGCAGGCAGCCATGCTCTTCAACTCCCCAACAGCACCGGCTGTAACTGGCGGTCCCTTAATGCCGCTTCCACGGTTGCCGGTAATAATTCCATTTTGGAAACAAGAGACTTCGGCTTCTCAACCGGGTTATCCTGCCGGAAAGGGACGACAAAAAAGAATTTCCGGTTAAATAAGGCGGCCAGGTGTTGAAAAGTCCCTCCCAAGCCGTCATTGGTCGCGATCGCGGCCACCACCGGCCTTTCATTGCGCCAATGGGCCTTGCAGGCAAGTGTTACCGGTGTATCCGAAAGCCCCATGGCCAACCGGGCCAGGGTAGTCCCGGTACAGGGCGCCACCACCATGATATCAAGTTTTTTCTCCGGACCGATCGGTTCTACTTCTGTCAATTTCAGCCATGGTTCCCGCCCGGCCAGAGTCCGGATCTGGGCCAAAACTTCTTTAGCCCTGTTAAACCTGGTATCGGTTCCGGCCACTACCGGTGAGAGGATAGGAAAAATCTCCGCGCCTTCTTTTTTTAACTTCTCCATCTCCGGTAGTACTTTTTCTATCGTACAATGGGATCCGGTCAGCCCGAACCCAATTCTAACCCCGGAAAGTCCCATGCTTGCACCTCCAAATCCGGCGGCCGGGATCAATCCGGCCGCGCGCACGCTTCCTCAATTAAGCCTGGAAGGTGGGTGGCAAGGATTTTTCCTGCGGTATCAGGAGCGACCTTCCCCGGTAGCCCCGGTGCTGGGAAGGCTTTGATCCCCCTCTGCCCGGCGGCGGCAAAATCTGTCCCCCAGGGCGCTGAAGCCAGGTCGATAATTAAAACCCGGGGAGGTGCTTTCTGCAGAATACCGGCGGTTAAGACCGGCGCCGGAATGGTGTTGAAGACGATGTCCGCCTTCCGTATCTCCTGTTCCAGCTGGGAAAGGGCTATTCCCGGAGCGCCGGCGGTTGCTGCTTCTTCAAGCTGCCGGGGGTTCCTGGCCGCCACGACGACCCGGGCGCCCAAAGCTGCCAGCCTTTTCGTCAGAGCCCGGGCCACCCGCCCGTAACCCAGCACCAGACAGGTAGAACCGTCAATCGTAAAGGGGGTATTCTCCATTGCCAATTGAATGGCGCCCTCTGCAGTCGGTATGGCATTGGGAAGGGCAATTTCATCTCTCTCCGCATACTCCAGCACCTTAATTCCATGGGCGGTTGCTGCCTCTTTCAGTGACCGGGGCAAAAACCCGGCCGCCACCACCGAGGAAACCGGCAAACGGGCAAAAAACTCCGGGCCGATTTTTATCTCCACACCGGCATTGGCGCCAACTATTCCATCGGCGCTTACACCGCCAATGGGGAAGACCGTCACCCCGGCGCCTTCAATCGCCTCCACCAGCGAGGCCACGGGAAAAAGCGAAGCGTCCGGGGGAACATTGGCCAGCCCGTAGGTCCTAACCCAAGCTGCCCTTTTTGCCAAGGCCTGCGCCACCATAACCTGCCGCCCGTCTCCTCCCACAACAGCGATACCGACGCCCGCAAGGCCTCCTGCCATCGGAAATAATCCTCCTCTCGAAAATTTCCAGGCAATTACATAAGCATTATTGCTAGTAGCAGTATATTCCCGGCCAAACCCGGAGGTGCGGAAGGGCGGTTACCAGAGAAAGGCCTCCAGCCCGTTGAAAAACCCCTTTTCCTTAACTACTTTTCTAATCGCCAGCAAGACGCCGGGCATAAAAGAGGAGCGATCCAATGAATCATGGCGGATGGTCAAGGTTTGTCCCATCCCGCCAAAAATGACCTCCTGATGGGCAACAAGCCCCGGCAACCTGACACTGTGGATATGCACCCCGGAGAGTTCTCCGCCCCTGGCCCCTTTTACCTTCTCCAGCGGGCTGATCTTGGCCGGCGGTTGCTGCATGCCACGGCCGGAGTTAATCGCTTCCACTGTTTTTAATGCTGTCCCGGACGGGGCATCAATCTTTTTGTCATGGTGTAACTCAATGTTCTCCGCTGCCGGAAAGAACCTGGCCGCTTCGACGGCAAACCGCATCATCAAAATGGCGCCAATGGCAAAATTCGGCGCAACCAGAAAGGCCCGGCCCGCTTTGGCCGCCAGGCGGGCAATCTCCTCCAGGTTTTCTTTGGTCAAGCCGG
>FZPS01000218.1_pt62 | contig 14535 bp, 11 predicted proteins | sample 1817821 | NCBI WGS metagenome assembly FZPS01 (sample SAMEA104158645, study PRJEB21678) | metagenome | place: Germany | collected 2015-04-21 | reverse complement strand
AGTGGGAGCTTCTTGCCTCAACGAGCACTGCTTACATATTGCTGTAAGTCTGACACGCTCTCCACAAGCTTGAATTCCCGTAGTTCCTACGGTACTTATTTTGTCATGTTAGTCAAAATAGCCATTCATCCCACCGCCTACGCAGAAACGTTGAGGCGGGGGACTTTTGGCCAAGTTTTGTTAAATTATTGAGGTTTTCGCTGTATTGCCTAAAGGGGTAACAGTATTTGTAATGCTGATTTGTTTTTTTAACAAATACCCCTAATCTCCATATAATAAAGGCAAATAACTTTCCAAACATTTATTACAATTTAATAAGTTAGTGCTATAAAGGCTCTTTCGGTTTTTACCAAAGTGTCTTTTAGTGCACAATAAAACAGAAAAGGGGAGATAAAATGGAAAAATTTATTTGCGATGACTACAGCCAAACATTTGAGGACGCAACCGCAATGAAAGACACTCTCAGACAGCTTAATGATAATTCTAAATGGATACGAGAGGTATCAACGCAAAATATCAAAACGAAAGCTGTTGAAAACGCACCATTGTTTGCAAAAGAAATGGCAAATGAATATGGGTGTGATGAGGATGCTTTGGTTGATACCATGGCAGGTACGCAACTCGTATTAACTTTCGACGAGGGAGCCAGCTATATCCCTGTAAGAGATACAGCAATGAAGTCTCTTTACGAAAGAACGGGCGCAGGGCGTTTTGTGACCAGATGTAATGCAGAACAACTGGCATTATTTTTTAATGAGATAGGATTTCCTACATTAAACAAAAAGGCTCTGATATTAGTTAGAGGCAATAAGGTTTCTGCCGTTTTGTCAGACGAGAATGGTGGCTACGAGGATTTATCCATGCATGGTTTAATCCTTCGCACAGAAGCAGCTCTACAAGACCGCTTTGGAGATAAAGCGAGGTTTTGTGAAGGCGCAATTAGTCATAACTTTATGATTGCTCGTTATATTATTGACGTGCCTGAGTTATTGCAAGAATATCAGGCTTTGGCGAAGGCGTCGATATATTCGACAAGTTTTGAGCCGCAAATCGTTATATACTCTTCAGATATTGGTACTTGCAGTGCGACTGTAGTCCCGTCATTCAGAACATCACGCGGCACTACAATTGGCATCAATGGCACATTGTCAGTCCACCATAAAAAAGGAGTTTCGCTTGATGATTTTGAGCAAAAGCTCTATGAAGTATTCTCAAAATATGTTGATTTTGCGAAAAAACTAGGGCAATTGAGTAATATTACAATCGAGAAGCCTTGTAAAGCTTTTGAATCAATGTGTCATAAAATCAAGCTAACAAAAAAATTCCCAATGAAGTTTTACAAACAAGCTTTAGAAGATTTCGAAATGTATGTCGGCGACGATCCGGTAACGGCACATGACATATATTTGGGAATGTGTGAAATCATCTTTTATGCTAAATGTGCAGGCTATGACGAGGCGGCTCTTTGTCGACTTGAAGATTTAATCGCCAGCACTCTAGCGTATGACTGGGAAAGCTTAAATGATGAATAACAAGATTATATCACTACCCGCTTTTTATCAAAAAAAGCGGGTGTGATTATTTATTTAAAAAGGAGGAGAAGGCATTGCCAAAAAACGAAAAAGACACTACGGTCCCTACAAAAGAGGATTATTTTCCAGGTATACCAGTAGTAGTGGATTGCGATACCTTGCAGGAGGATGATTGGCATAAATATAGACTCTTGGGCATCGGAGGTTCCGATTCTCCTATTGTTGTAGGTTGCAGCCCGTTTGCTACGCCAAATGGTCTGTTTCACATAAAACGAGGTACACCCGTCAAACTGGATATGGATACAGATAAGTGGTTCATATTTGAATATGGTCATGCCATGGAGGATTTGGTGGCTCGCATGTTTGCCCACAAAACAGGATTTGAGGTATTGGTAGATACAAGAATGTATCGCCATCCCAAGCACTCGTTTATGCAAGCAAACATAGATAGGGTAGTTAAGCTACCAGACGGCAAAATAGCTATTCTGGAATGCAAAACCACCACCTACTTTAACAAAGATGCTTGGAAAACAGGACCACCGCGATACTACGAAATTCAATGTCGGCATTACATGGCTGTCTGCAATGTTGATGTAGTATACATCGCTTGTATTTTCGGCAACACACCCGCTGATTTTGTTTGTCACAGAATCGACAGGGATTATGATTTAGAAGCCGAACTCATTGAAGCTGAAAGGGATTTTTGGGAAAACCATGTCATGGTTGGAATTGCACCTCCATATTCTGCAGATGCTGAAAAAGAGATTGAAGTGCTTCGCAAACATAGTGGAAAAGCCGACCCAACATTGCCCCCTATCCAGCTTGAGTCCGAATATCTTCCACACGTTGAACAGTATTTAGCGGTTCAAGCAGAGCGAAAAAGGCAAGAAAAAATTGTGGATGCTTTAAAAGAAAAAGAAAAAAGCCTACAACTCCCATTTTGGGAAGAACTAGGGACGGCCACTAAATGTATTATTCCAATCCCGAGAGAAGAAGGCTCGTATTATGAGGTTTCCGCATCTCCGAGAAGTCGTACCAAAACAGACCTAGATAGGCTGAGACTTGTTTATCCCGATGCCTATGCAGATTGTGTTTCGGTCGAGGAAGAATCGTCTCGTGTTTTTTCTCTTAAGAAAAAAAAGAAAAAAAAGGGAAAAGCAAGTTAATTTAAATACAGGAAAGGAGGAGATAGCTGCTTGATATTAAAGGGTCTCAAGCAGGGCTGTGTCTCACAGACGAAAGAGTACTATGTGTACTCTTTCGCTGTTGCAGGAAGGCAAGAGCATATTAAGATTTGTTCCCGAAAAGAAATGCACTCAGCTTTGCCGATTGTCTTGTATGGAGAATGGAATAAATCTACGAACTATTTTGATGTGATTGACTTTACTTACGCTGCTGACACAGAACAAGAATTGTATGACCTCCTTGCCTATGAGATAGAAGGCAGTAACCCCAAATTAGCACGAAAGATTATTAATGCTTTGGGTAACGAAGCAAAAAACGCACTCACCCAGCCAAACATTATCAAACAATTTTGTTTTTTAGGGAATTTGGAGAAAGCTCAAACAATTTGCAACTCCTTTAAACAAAAAACTGTTGGTAATATGGCAAAAATTAGTCTTGTCTCGAAATATGGATTTTCTCAAGACATTGCACACAAAATCACATCTTTGGCGAGTGAAGAAGAAATTGCTCGTATTGTAGGTTCAAATATATACCTATTCTGCGAAAAACCTTTTTCAATTTCTTTAAGAGCCATTGAAAGAATAGCTCAGAAAATACATCAAGGGCTAAACTCATTCGAGAGGTTAAAGTGGCATGCTGTGTCTGTGCTAGAAGACGCGGGGCTAGGCGGGCACTTATACTTAGAAGAAAAAGTTTTTGTCGAAAAACTTACATCTGCTCTGAATAGTGGTTTCCAAATGCCTATGTATAGCTCTACAACCATTGATACAATGTTAAAAACACTTTTTAATGAGGGGACCACATTAAAATTATTTGTCGGCAGGGTATATCTAACACATGTTGACAAGAATGAAAAACTGTTCGCCGCCAATCTTGTACAGCGCTTACAAACTCCAATTATTGTCGATAACGCACTTTTGCAAGATGCTATCAATAGCTATGAAGCATTTGAAGGTATTCGTTTTGCAGAAGGACAACGTAAAGCGATTGAGACTTCAGTCACAAGCCCAGTTTCGATTGTTACTGGCGGACCTGGGACAGGGAAGACAACCGTTATTAAGGGAATCATTGCAGTTATGCGAAAAATCTTTGGCTATAACGAGCAAGACTTCAGGCTTATGGCACCCACAGGCAAAGCTGCACATAGAATGTCTGAATCCACTGGACATAAGGCTACCACTATTCATAGTGGGATACAGCTAGGCGTTGAAGAAAATGAAGGAACACAGCAAATGCTTACGGAAAAGGTCATTATTATAGACGAAAGCTCTATCTTAGACCAAAAGGTAGCATATGCTCTTTTGCAAGCTATTCCTCTCACATCTAAGGTTATTTTTGTTGGTGACGTCGACCAGCTTGAGTCTATTGGTGCAGGTGATGTTCTAAGTAGCATGATAAAGTCTGGAGCAATCCCTGTTGCAGAGTTGTCGGTTATTTATCGACAAGAAAACACTAGTGACATTGTAACAAATGCTGCAAAAATCAAAATGGGTGACACAGATTTAATTTTTAGTCCTAGTTTTGCGTTAGAGACCGTCAAGGATGAATCCGAGGCGACAGATAGTATTGTGAGAGCTTATGTTGAAGCAGTAAACAAATATGGTGCAGAAAATGTAGCCCTGCTTTGTCCAAGACGCAGAAACGCAGAAGTGTGTGTGCAAAATCTCAACCCACTTTTGCAAAAAGCTGTTAATCAAAACACTAATGCCGTGCTTGTTGGTAATACTACCTTTATTGTGGGCGATAGGGTCATACAAACCAAAAATACAAGCAATGTTGCGAATGGAGAAATGGGTGTGATTGTAGCAATTTATAAGCAACTCATTGGCAAAACCAGTGCATATCGTTTGAAGATTGACTTTTCTGGGAATATGCTTGAGTATGATGAAGAGGAAATGCAGAATATAGATTTAGCATATGCCACAACAATTCATAAATCTCAAGGTTCAGAATATAAACATGTTATTATCCCATTATTATTAAGTCAATCTAATATGCTCAAACGAAAGCTGTTTTATACAGCCGTTACTAGAGCAAAACACAGTGTACTGCTTGTTGGCCAAAAGGCAGCTTTAATAAAAGCGATTACTCGATGCGACAATCAACAACGCAACACCTTGCTAGCAGATAGGCTAGTATCCTATCTTAAAAAACTACAACAGAATAAATAAATTTTACCCCCTTCACATTTTTGTGTTGGGGGTTTTATATTAACATAAATGCAAAATTGATATATAATAGACACAAGACAATCTTTAATATTTAATGGATATTTTTTTAGTAACAAAATGGTCTCTTCGCGAGCCCGTTTTGTTTTTATATAATAAAAGAATAAAGGAGAAAGCATATGGATACGAAAAAAGACAGGAAAGACAGATTTGGTTCAGCACAACCAGAACACTTTATTATTGACCTGATTGACACTGCAACAGGAGAAAAACGTCAGTACATGAAGGTGGATGGACGCACCATTGCGTTCTGGCGAGAGTTCCCAAATGGGAAAAAGGGATTTGAGTCTGAATACAATGCAGACACAGGCGAATATAAGGCCACTGTGACATTGTATGAAAACAAAGAAGACTTATCTGAAAATTATCTCGTTAAAGCATCCGCTTCACACCAGTCTCTTGAACAAGCATCTGTGAATGCTACAAGGGCAGCATATTCATCCTTGGGCTATGGGATATTTTTAGGAGCATCTTCTAACCCTGATGCTAATGACATCCCTGCAAACATGTTGTCGGCGACACTGTTGCCAGATACAGGGCTGGATAAGGCCGCAAAACCTAAGAATGTAGAAAAGGAGACAATAAAGGATTCTCCAAAGGATTCTCAAGCTCCTACAGAAGAGAAAAAGCCTGCCAAAAAGCGTGGACGCAAGAAAAAGGAAAATACAGTAAATGTTAGCACTCAAGAGACACCTGTAGATGAAACGCAGATAGCAATTGATACTGTAACCACTCCTGCAAAGAATAAGACTGTGGTCGCAGAAGAAGTGCAGACAGAAGTGCAAACTTCGGCTGAAAAATTTCCTTTTGAGGAATCACCAACAGTAACACAACCTACTAGCGAATCTCTTCCTTTTGAAGAGCCAGTTACTAAGGTTGCTAAAAAAGCTAAAATCGCTTCCAAAAATCCACCGACATCTCCTCAAGCGACAACAGAAGACATCAATGCGAAGTTTGCTAATATAGATATTGCAAACATGAGTCTAGCCGAGGCTCAGGGAGTTAAAGTGCCATTTGGGCAAAAGAAAGGGCAGTTCATGGGCGAAGTTTTCGCAACTGACCCACGTGCTGTTCGTTGGTATGCCGAAACCTATGCTGGCGATAATGCACTAGTGAAAAAAGCTGCTCAGATTATTTTGGAGCACGACAAACAACATCAATAACAAAGGGAGAGCCTCTCCCTTTGTGCTTTTTTTGTAAGAAAGGGGGGACGGAATGGATAAAAGAGAATTTCTCGACCATGTTATCACAACAGTCCGCACTTTGTCTTTAAGCGCTGTAATGTCTACACGCATGCAACTAATACAACGAGGACGCAATTTAAAGGGACTCTGTCCGTTCCACAATGACAAATCTCTTGGCTCTTTTGTTGTAACTGATTCAAAAAATATTTGGAAATGTTTCAGTTGTGGCGTAGGTGGCGATGCGGTTAAGTTTATTTCCTTGTTCGATAATATAAATTATGTTGAAGCAGCGTTTAAATTGGCTTTAGAATACAACCTTATCACAGACTACGAATATCGTAAGTATTTTGAAAGGTCAAGATATTCTAAAGAACAAATTAACAGAGTTGTAAAAAAGTTCGAAGCAATGGATAAGGAAAGATTGAAAAACAACATTGCTGATACTGATACGCTAAACGATGTGTTTAGTATTTTTCTTCAATCTATTGAAGAATACTATACGAACAACCAAGACTATGAAGGTTTGTTATCTAAAAAACACAAAAATTACCTGATGACCAAAAGAGAATTGTCTATAACAGAGATTCAAGAAGGAAGTTTCTTTACATATCCATCTAAATGGGTAATGAAAAGATTCACAAAAAAAATTCGCAACAAATACGGCTCTGATACAATTCTTGCAGAAATACCCGGCTTTTACAAAGAAATTGAAAAAGATTATTTTACAATGGTCGGGCATAGAGGTATAGGTATCCCCATCAAAAATGCAAAAGATCAAATTGTCGGTATCCAAGTACGCCGAGAAGATGTAAATCAACAAAATGCCCAAGCTACGCCTACTAAAAAAGAAAGTCGGTATGTTTGGCTTTCATCCTCATTTGCCACATTTGATGATAAATATGAATGTGGTACATCTTCAGGTTCGCCCGTGGATGTTGTCTTCCCTTCAGAGCTTAAAAACTCAACCGTATTTATTACAGAGGGAAGATTTAAGGCAATGAAGTTGGCAAAAGAAAAAGGCTCCATCGTCTTATCGGTGCAAGGAGTTAGCACATGGAAGGGTGTTCTAGCAGAGCTACAAACATTATCAACCATGGGACACCAAATTGATTGTATTATGATTGCATTTGATGCAGACATGAATTGTAATTACGCCGTATTCTCACAAGCAAGAAGAATGACTGAGTATTTGCAAAAAAACGGATATTTTGTCTATTATCTTACTTGGGACGAGCGTTTAGGCAAAGGCATAGATGACCTAATTATTAATGGCAACATCCATGCTGTTAAAAAATATCTACCACAAATATGGAACCAAGCATACGACCAAATGGTTAACACTATGATAAACAACATTAAAGCAGAAGCCATTGACAATAATGTACGCAAACTGCTTGAAGCTAATAATGTACAAGTCGGAAGTAGTTGCCAGATTAAAGATATCCCTACTGAAGTATTTCAAATTTACTTCAATCAATTGATGACACAAATACCCCCTTTATTAAAGGGAGTAAGAGCACCGGGACATATTAAACTGAAGGCTGCTAAATAAACTAAAGATACAGAGACGGGAAGAAAAATCTTCCCGTCTCTTTTTGTTATTTGACATAAATGCAAAACAGATATATAATGCGTATTAGTAAGTAGAGAGTTGTGTTTATTATTTGACTAAACTGCAATATTGATATATAATATACAGTAGTTATCGCAGACAAAAACTCTCAACTAACCCACAATAAAAATACGAAAATATTTTGGAGGTAACACATGAACGAAACTGTAATTATTGGAGTAGATACTGGTAATAGGTGCATAAAAACAGTTAATCATTCTTTTGTGGCGGGACTTGTAGAGCATGTTTTAAAGCCAGCCATGTCTACTGAAGTGCTAGAGTATCACGGGAAATATTATACTCTCACAAATGAAAGAATCTCATACTTAGAAGACAAAACTGAAAACGACGATTATTTCATTTTAACCCTTTTTGCTGTTATCAAAGAAATCCAAACCAGAAAAATTAATACTGATGAAGCTATTAATGTTGCCCTCGCGGTGGGTTTACCCCCAGCACATATAGGAAGGCTTCAGGACACATTTGTGAGTTACTTTAGGCGCCCAATCATCAATTGTAAATACAATGGGCAACAGATAAGTATTAATTTTAGCGAGATTCAGCTCTACCCACAAGGATATGCCGCTATTATACCGCAGTATGAGGAAATTAGAAAACTTAACAAGGCATATATTGTGGATATTGGTGGTTACACAACTGATGTAATTCTTTTAAACAGAGGTAAGCCAGATTTATCTTTCTGCGAATCGTTCCCATTCGGTGTTATTGAATTATATAACACTATCAAAAGAAAAACCAAAAATGAATATGGTAGAGCACCAGATGAAGCACAAATAGATTACATTATTGAGACAGGTGACGAAATCTACCAAGATATGTCAAGGCGTATCGACGAAGAAGCCGCACTATATGTTGACGATATACTACGCAAGCTGAACGAACACGGTGTAGACCTTGTCTTGTCACATGGAATTTTTATAGGGGGTGGTTCTTTAAGGCTTAAAGAATACATTAAAAAATCTCCATATGTAGCAAAGAAAATTTTTATACCTAACATAAGTGCAAATGCAGAGGGGTATGAGGCACTGATGAATAATATTGCGTAAAAAAGGAGAGTTTTATGAGTAAAATCCATGAAGAACGTTTTACGCTACGGTTTGACCCTAATGACCCCATTCATTTTAACGCAATTTCTATTTTAAACGACAAAAAAAGAAATAAGGCAAATTATATTGCAGGATTGATTTGGGATAAAGAGTTTAATCATGACCAAAATCAACACGACATGCTTAAACAAATGATAAAAGATGTATTAGTAGAAGTTTTACAAGAACATAAGCTTGAGTTGGGGACAACGGGTGTGGATTATTTAAGCGATTCAGGCGATAACAACGAAATCGTCTTAAAAAAACCAACGAAAGATATTGCAAGCGGATTTACCAAAGAAGTCATGCAAGGTTTGAGTGCTTTTGGGATTAAGCCAAATAAATAATCCCTCATTATAAAAAAATTTCAATAAAGGAGTTAAAAAAATATGAAGATTTCATTCAAACAAAGGTTTGTAGCTTTCAAAAATGACATAAGATATGAAATTATGAATCCTCAAAATTTTAAAGTAGCAATGCAAGTCTTTATGGTTGCAATGGTTGTAATATCTCTTGCAACAGTACTTGTTCCTCTGGGTTTTAGTGCTGAAGCAGAGGAACAAGTTAAAAACATAGCTTTTACGATATATCAAACCATTGCCGGTGTTTCGACGGCACTTGCTGTTGTGGGGGAATCTATTGCAGCTTCCTTGTATTTCTTTTCATCTAATGGTAAAACGGTGGAGTCTGCATCTGGCTGGATGAAGAGAATAGCTATCGGATGGATATTTATTAATGCCATGGGTGTTGTGGTTTCCTTTATCTCCTCTTTATTTAGTAACGAAGAGTATAGATGGCAAGGGTGATCCTAATATGCCACAATTAAACCCTAATATCTCTTGAAAATTTGCTTTAACGTTTCTTAGCAATTCATCTCCCACTTATAGAAGATGGGAGATGAATTGCTAAAAAGTGGATGGCACTATGAGGTGACAAACATGAAAAAATCTGAGAAATTACACCATGCACTTGACAAAACACGCATTAATGTGTATAATAAATATAAGGTGTTTTCCCCTGTTCGTCGTAGTTCGGGGAACGAACACGGTTAACGGATTTTTCCTAAAAATCTGAATGGTCTTAACGGTGGTGACTCACCTCGACAGTAATGTCGAAAAAGAGAGTAAATGATACCAGCATCAGTGCTCTCTACAAAAGACAGGCTAAGGCACAAGCCCTAGCTTGTCTTTTTTTAAATGCGCATTTTGACATAACTGCTAAAATGTTATATAATATTTTCCAGAACCATAGCAATATCTTAGGTAAAAAGTCTTGCAAGGATTTTTCATATTTTTTCTACATAAATAAATTTCTTATATTGATGTTTGATAAGAGTAATTTTCGTTGTTCGGTTTCTTCTTATCATTTCTTGAAAGGGTGGGGAAAAGCAATGTCTCAGCAGCAACAAAAAAAACAATCAAGCACAATGTCTCGACTTGCCAAGCAAGCTGCCGCAAATCTCGTCAAAAAAGCACTTAAAAAGAAGCGTATGTTGTTAATCGTCAAAATTGTGGCTCCTTTTTCGGGGTTTATTGTGCTGGTGTTGTTATTACTAATGTTTGCCTCAATAATGTTTTCTGTCATAACGGGCAATCAGCGTGCTTTCGAGAGCCCTGATGATATGGAAACACAAAAACTGCAACAAAAAATTGTTGATGTAGTTGTCGACGCTTATGGAAACGCAAATGAAGATATACTGAACCAAATTAATGCACACTATAATGAAGAATCAAAAAAATATAATTATGCTACTAAAACCATAGACAACCCAATGGAACAAAGAGAGATTATGGAAGATGAGTTGTATAAAACTTATGCTATGTTTTCCGTATATAAAGATAGAAAATTTGCTATTGAGTCTGCCAAATCCGACAACATGGATTTAGAAAAACAAGCAGATATTTATGACTCGGGCGAATTAAAAAAAATGATAATGAAACCATACAAACAAGGTGACACTTTGCTTTCTTTTACTGTAGAGCCTAGGGTTTGGCTATCTGTCAAAGACCAAGGACCAGATGCAGACGAGGATACACCGATTGAAACCGAAACACATTGCCAATTTAAATATACCATACATATTGCAAACATCAGTGAAGTGGGTCCTCTTGTCTTTGGCTTAGAGGATTTACGCAACTCTACAGACCCAGAAATACCTGATACTGCCAAAATTAACGAAATCGAAATGGCATACACAAAAACTGCTTCCATGTACGAGATTTTTTACGGTCTGTTAGCAGAAGATGGATATATGGAAATGTATGGTCTGGATATAAATGGTAATGAAACATATGTTTCCACCAATGATTATACCTCGTTTATTAATTATACCGTTAGTAATATTAATTTTACTCCCGATATCAAAATGTCCGTCCCATTAGGTGGAAAGTACAAATATTCTTCTGCTTTCGGACCTCGTGTGCACCCTATTTATAAAAGACTGAAACTGCATACGGGTTTAGATTTAGGTGCCTCAGAAGGTGTGCCTATATATGCGCTGGCTAATGGTGTAGTTGTGAGTAAATCATCAGGAACGGGTTATGGAAATTATGTGGTAATATATCATGGGCAAATAGGTCACCGACACTATTTTTCCTCGTATGCTCATATGGTAGCGGAGTGCCCACTCTCAATCGGTACACCAGTTTATAATCATACTGTTATTGGCAAAGTAGGTACTACAGGTACCTCTACAGGTAACCATCTTCATATCGAAACCAGAGTTTTAGAAGAACAAATTGGCGGAGGATATAAACTGCTTTACCATAATCCTGAAAGCTATATAGAAGTAGGCACAAGTAGGTAATAAACAGGAGGAGCAATAATTTGAAAAAAATATTGGCAAATATTTGGGTTAGATTAGGAATTGTATTAGTAATTGTATTATTTATAGTTGCATATATAGTAGGGCTCATTCTCCAATTTTCAGATGGCTATAATGCATATTTGCAATCATCTGATAGTGGTTTCTTCAACGATGGAAACATGTTTTCAGATATAGCTATCACTTTTTCTCCATTTGCAAATTATGCCTATTTATTCTCTAACCAATATGCTTTGCCACTGGTATTGGTTTTATTCTTTCTTATTTCTGGTTTCTTTGTTCGTTTCTTCTCTCAATTTTTCGGCAAAGGAACAAAAGACAAGAAAAGAGGGTTTAGTTTTGCTAAAGGCGGTACCTATGGCACAGCTGGTTGGATGTCGCAAGAAGAATTGGCTGATGTGGCAAATGTAGACTCCTGGAAAAGTGCAGAGGGATATATCTTAGGTCAATTAGATGAAACTTGTACGAAGTTAATTAACACTAAACCACGTGGTAGATTGAATAACCACGTAGCAGTCTTTGGTGCCTCAGGTTCAGGTAAAACCAGAGGTTTTGTTAAAAGTTATATCATACAGTCTGTCAAAAGGAACGAAAGCATTATATTGACAGACCCCAAAGGAGAGCTCTTCCAAGATACTGCTCAATTTTTCCGAGACAATGGATATGTTGTAAAAATCTTTAATCTTGTTAATCCTGAAAAGAGCGATTCTTGGAACTGCTTAAAAGAGATTAAAGGTAGCGAAATTATGGCACAAGTTTTTGCCGATACCGTTATTAAAAACACCATTATTGGAGGCAAGTCTGACCATTTCTGGGACAACAGTGAGATGAACTTATTAAAAGCATTGATTTTGCGAGTGGAGCGAGGCAAGGATTTCAAAAACTTCAACCAACAAAACATGGGGACAGTATATGATCTTTTAACAAAGGCCGTAGGAGAAATTGGACTTGATGACTTATTTAATCCACGCAATTTGTCGGATGAAGAAAAATGTTGTTTGACTCCATATAATATTTTTAAACAATCCGCTGAAAATGTGCGAGGGGGTATTGTTCTTGGACTAGGTACAAGAATTCAAGTTTTCCAAAATGAAATTATTAAAAAAATTACCGCATACGATGACATTGATTTAACTTTACCTGGGCAAAGACCTTGTGCATATTTTTGTGTTATGTCTGACCAAGACTCTACACTAAATTTTTTATCTTCATTGTTCTTCTCATTTTTGTTTATCGACCTCGTTAGATACGCTGATTTGAATGGCGGTAAATGTGATGTGCCAGTGAACTTTGTTTTGGATGAGTTCCCAAATATCGGACAAATTGTCGACTTTACAAAAAAACTCTCTACGGTGCGTAGTCGAGATATTAATATATCAATCATCTTCCAAGCCATTTCACAATTGCAAAATAGATATCCTTATGGTCTGTGGCAAGAAATTTTAGGCAATTGTGATACGCATCTGTTTTTGGGTTGTAATGACCCAGACACTGCAAAGTTTATTTCTGACCGAGCGGGCGAAGTGACCATAAAAGTTTCCACCTCGCAGGTCAAACGCAGCACAAAATTATCACCAGTTATTGAGAAGGGTTATCGGGAAAGCTCAGGTGAAGGTAAAAGGAAGCTACTTACAATGGATGAAGTATTAAGAACACCATTAAACGAGTGTTTAATCTTCTTCAGGGGGCAAAAAGCACTACGGGCTTATAAATATTATTACGACTATCATCCTCACTCAAAAAAATTTACCCCTACCTACATCAAAGACTATCCCTCAATTTTAGAGCGCGAACATTTATTGCGCGCTCAACAACAAAACAATAACGCACAACAGAGTGCCCCCCCAGATAAGCCACATTCAAATACCTCTATGGGTGAGCCTGTGCTTCAGGGTGCATTTACGCCCTTGGCGCAGACAAAAGGTACAGAGAAGATAGTTGAGCCTTTTTCTGATATCGATAAGTTAAAATTAGAGTTAGGCGCAGTCTCCCAACCAACAAAAGAGAAGCCTAAAAAAAATATTTTTTTTAACAAGTGTCAACAGGTTGTTCAACAAGGGCCACAATCAAACACTCCAACACCAGAGTCGGCTACGACAACAGAAGAAGTAGCTTCGTTCCCAATTGCTCAAGACGCTGATATGACAGAGACACCGAATACCAATGAAACCTTTGTAAGCGCCCCAGTAGATGTAGCATCAGAAGAAATCATCCTTGAAGGATATGTTGTTGATGACAATATCATGGAGCTCCCAGAAGACATATGCATTATTGAGCCACCATTAAATATAGAAATAAATAAAATTGAAGAAAAGAAAAAGGAAGAGGATACTGACTGTGATTTAGTGCTCGAGACTAATGCTAATGTCCCAGAGGGATATGTTGTTGTTGATGAAGCACCCGAACAACCCGAAAAAAAATTCGTAAATAAAGAGGTCGAAAAAAATTTATATACTCAATTTGACAAAACAGAAAAAGTGTTGCATAATGTCAATATTGATATAGATTATCAAGATAAACCCCAGACGAACAATACACAAGCCCAAGAAGTGAAAGCCAAACATAAATCTCACAAAAACAACAAAGCAACAAACAAAAAAATCGACCCAGTGTTTGATGATAGCTTCTTTTTTACAGTAGCTAAAACTTGGAAGCCGGGGGATGTGAGCCGACGGACGAGAGAAAAACTCGAAAAACAAAGAGCAGACCTTGAGGGTATAGACAGCAAATAGTCCTTTATTTTAAAAATCTTTGGTTTGTAAATACAGTTTTTTAAAATAACAACTGTATTAAATATGAGCATAAAAAAATGCAAGGAGGGCTTAAAATGCCAAAAATTAAACATGATGATGTAATCGATGTAT
>FZPS01000216.1_pt203 | contig 14545 bp, 12 predicted proteins | sample 1817821 | NCBI WGS metagenome assembly FZPS01 (sample SAMEA104158645, study PRJEB21678) | metagenome | place: Germany | collected 2015-04-21 | reverse complement strand
GGTTTTGAAAGCACCTATGCTAGGCCATTGGTCTCTATATGCTAGATTGGCCCTAGGGCAGATATTGGCACCTGCGAGGGCTGGGTTGATATAAAGTGGGTTTGCGTAAAACTGTGAGAAATGAGGGTCTTGTGCCTTTGCCTCATTTGCTAGCGCAACTATTGCTATCAGTAAAAATAATATGGTTCTTTTCATCTGTCTTATATATCAAAAAATAAATTACTCTTCTAGTTTACTATTGATTCAATTGGCAATATTACAAAAAAAAAGCAAATAAACACGAGTTTTTTCTATATATATTCTTACTCTCTTTTCTTAATCATTGTCTATCAATCAATAATGTTTTTTCCTTAATTCTTTATTATATGAGTATTTACCCGCAAAAACTGATTTTATACCCATTCTTTATACCTAATATATACGTTTTATCTTTCAAAAAGTTGTGTTCTACACATTATATATTCTTATATCCGCAATTATATCCGCAATTATATCCGCAATACAATCCTAGTAAGAGCCCATCCTACGAGACTAAAACAAAGCCTTGTTTATCCATATTAAGCGCCTTCAATTATCTGTGGGTAATAGTCAATTAATCTCGGAGATTAAAAAACTCTTCTCCGAGAACAAAAAACTGTCTTCCGAGAAGAGTTTCTTGTCTTCCCATATCCGTCGCCCAACACCTAGCTCCTATACAAGATTTTACTTAATCATGCAATAAACCAAAAAGGAAGAGAGTTATAATATATCAATTTACTATCTTGGAATTATGAGTAAACATATAAAGAAGAATAAGGTCTTATCAATGCTTGGACTGGTATCAATACTAATGATTAATAGTCTTAGCTCTCAGACCATTTCCTATCCAGACTCATCTGTGCTTTCGAGCGGAGATTGGTATAAGATTCAAATCTCTAAGGATGGGATTTATAAGCTAACACGAGCCGACTTTATTGCATTGGGAGTGCCAGAAAAGGAAATAATCTCTAGCAATCTTTCAATCTATGGCAATGGAGGCTGGCAGATTCCTCTTGTAACATCTGAGTATAAGAACTCCGATCTCTTGGAAAACCCAATCTATATTAAGGACGATAATGGTAATTTTGGTTCAGGGTCCTATGTTTTGTTCTATGGCCATGGTAATAATCAATTCCACTATAATAAACCAAGTAATGATTACTCTTTTAAAATCCACCCTTATTCCAATACTTCTACCTATTTCATAAGCTTCGACCCTAGTATTGGCGAAAAGAAAAGGATAGAAACCAAGGAGATAAATCTCGAGTCAGATACCTCTGTCTCGTTTTTTAGAGACTATAGCTTTACCAAGCAGGAGCTTCATAATCCAATGAGTTCTGGAAGGAATTGGTTGGGTAAAGAGTTTGGCTATGGTTCTAGTCCTGAAGAGTTTCCTTTGGATATGAAGAATGCTTATTTGGACCATAATCAAGAGTTCTATACTCCTGCCAAGCTTAGGATCAATCTGGTTGCAAGAAGTAGTGAATATGCTTACTTCGTTGTTCGCTACAATAACCAGGTCTTGGACTCTGTTCGAATCACTCCAGTCACAACCTTCTCAGAGTCAGGAGTTCCCAATCAAGCCATGCTTATTAAAGAATTAAATAATGCTAGTCCTTCACTTAATAAGATAGGACTAGAATTTCTTAGCGCTACTGCATCCAAGGGTTGGCTCGACTATATTATCTTAAGCTTTGATAGGAAGCTTAAGTACGAATATCCTAACCAGATGTTGTTTAGAAATACAGAATTCTATAGGGAAGGACTCAATGTGGAGCATAGAATCTCGAACATTAACTCTAATGACATTATATTTTGGGATATAACCAACCCCGTTAATCCTCAAAGAATAATAGGAGGCTATAACCCTAACGAAAATGTTTATAGCTTAATACTCGCCTCGGATAGTCTTAGAACGATATTAGGATTTAATACTAATTCCAGCCTTTATTCTCCAACCCTAATTGGTAAGATAGAAAATCAAAATCTTCACGGAAGTTCACCTGTGGACTATGTAATTATAACCAACCCTAAGTTTAGAGAAGAGGCAGATAGTCTAGCTCAAATCCATGAAACATATAATAATACAACCACCAAGGTTGTAGAAATAGAAGATATATATAATGAGTTTTCTTCTGGTAATCCAGATTTTTTGGCATATAGAGAATATCTTAGAATGCTATACAACAAATATGATTCTATAGGTGGAGCGCCTAAGAATGTCCTATTATTTGGAGATGGTACATTCGATAATAAGAATATACTCAAATACGATAATAATTATGTTCTAACCTGGCAGAGCGAAAACTCTCTTCACGATGTAATATCTTATCCTTGTGAAGACTATATAGCCTATCTTTCACCCTATGCCCAAGGTCATATCCACATGAGTATGGCAGACACAATGTTGATTGGAGTAGGGAGGTTCCCTGTCAATACCAATGCTGAGGCAAGAATGATGGTGGATAAGTCAGAGAGATATCTAAGGCGTATGGACCTAGTAAATAATGAAGGACTCAGTGATTGGCGAAATACCATACTCCTAACATCTGATGATGCTGACCCAGGAGATGGGTATTTTGTGGACCATGCAGAAAGTATATATAATCAGGTGAAGACTACACAGCCTAATCTAAATGCCGTCAAGGTCTATGCAGATGCCTACAAACAATATTCTTCTTCGGCAGGAAACACCTATCCAGATGCTTCCAAGGCCATTAATCAACAGATGAAGAAGGGGGCTCTAATAATGAACTATGTAGGTCATGGCTCTGAAAACCACCTTGCAAGCGAGAGGTTAATAACCATTCCCGATATTCTAAGTTGGGACAATTATAATAGAATGGCCCTAGTGATTACTTCCACCTGTACCTTTGCAAGATTCGATATGGTAGATAAGCAGTCGGCAGGAGAATACACAATTCTAAACGAAAATGGGGGAGCTGTAGCCTTGATTTCTGCCTCAAGGCAGATTGATTCCGAGAAGTTTATTAATAATTCATTCCACCATAATATCTTAGAAAGGATTGATGGTAGGCCTAGAACATTTGGGGAGGCTTTTATAAGAACAAAGAATGATAAAACTATTGGGCATAGGGAGAATAAGAGGAGTGTGCTATTATTAGGCGATCCAGCTCTTAGGATTAGTCTTCCTATTTATAATATAATAACCGACTCAATAACTATGGTTTCAAGCAATCTATCTGTGGACACTATTAAGGCGCTTCAAACCATTGAGGTAAGCGGTAAGGTAGTGGATGCTGATAATGAGTTATTAAACGATTTCAATGGTGTAATCCAAGTAACCCTTTTCGATAAGGCTACCAACTACCACACCCTCGACAATGATGGTGCGGGTTATTCAATTGAGTTTGAACAACAAAATAATGTATTATATAGAGGAAGGACTAGTGTGGATAATGGTCTATTTAGGATTAGGTTCACCCTTCCTAAAGACCTAGCCTATAATTATGGCAATGGAAAGCTAAGCTATTATGCCCGTTCTGATAGTGTGGATGCTAGTGGACACTATAATCAGTTCTTGGTGGGTGGGATTGATAGCGATGTAGTAATAGAAGAAACCAGACCAGTTATAGAGCTTTATATCTCAGATAGTAATTTTGTTTCAGGAGGAATAACAGACGAAGACCCTGAGCTGTTTGCAATCCTCTACGATGAGATACCAATCAATACAGTAGGTAGCGGCCTAGGCCACGATATTATGGCAGTTTTGGACAATTCGGCCAATTCATTTATTCTTAATGACTACTACGAGCAGGACGAAAATGACCCAAATAGAGGTCATATACGCTATCCTTTCTATAATCTCCAAGAGGGAGAACATACCCTTAGCCTAAAGGCTTGGAATATCTTTAATTTCTCCAACTCTGCCTCCATTACCTTCAATGTTAGAGGAATGGACAATATAGAGCTTATTAAGCTTAGGAACTACCCTAATCCATTTACGAATAATACCAAGTTTTATCTAGAACATAATCAAAAAGACAGGATTAAGTCCGGAAGGCTAATCATCTTCAATTCACAGGGAGGATTGGTTAAGTCGATTGAGTTCGACCCTAAGGCTTATGGTTATACCATTGGTCCGATTGATTGGGACGGACGTAGCGATGGAGGAATGAAGCTTCAGCCAGGTCTATACTTTTATAGGATGGAGCTAAGGATGGACACAGGAATTGAATATACCAAGGCCGAGAAGCTTATAATTTTATAGGGAAATAATAATAAAAAGAAAAGACTCCCGTTTAATTGCATTAAATAAAGAATATGAAATACATAAGAATAATTACAATTGCCTTATTATTGCTAGCTCTTAATAGCAGATTAATGGCACAGATTGATAATGAGAACCTAAACTCTCAATATCTAACAGGTCAGCTTGAGAACCCAAGAATTATAATGACAGGAGTTCCCATACTTTCAATTGCGCCAGACGCAAGAAGTGGGGCTATGGGAGACGTTGGGGTAGCAAGCTCTCCTGATGCATCCTCAATACATTGGAATGCTGCAAAACTTGCATTCGTTGAAGATAAAGCAGGAGTTAATTTTACATACACACCTTGGTTAAGAGAAATAATTGATGATATTAGCCTTTTATACCTAGCTGGTTACTACAAGATTGACGATAGGAGTGCAGTAGGTATGGGACTTACCTATTTCTCATTGGGAGGTATTAATTTTACTGGCTCTGATGGAAGGGATTTAGGCAGCTATAACCCAAATGAGTTTGCCTTAGATATGGCCTATACTATGAAGCTTTCCGAAAAGCTCTCTGCATCAGTTACAGGAAGATATGTTCGTTCTGACCTTACTCAAGGGCAAAGTGTAGGGACAACCCAAACCAAGGCGGCGAACGCCGTTGGTGCAGATGTAGGCATATACTACCAGAGTCCAATAGACGAAAGCTCAGAGATAGCTTTTGGTGCTCTAATCTCCAATCTAGGCTCAAAGCTTTCTTATTCTGATGGAATGGATAAGAGCTTTCTTCCAGCTAATCTCAGGGTAGGGGGTAGGTATTCGATGGAGTTCGATGAGTTTAATAAGCTTTCAGTAATGCTAGACTTCAATAAGCTCTTGGTTCCAACGCCTCCAATCTACGATGTGGACACTAATGGAAACCCAATCTATGGACAGATATTTAGAGGTATGGACCCAAATGTAGGTTCGCTACAAGGTGCAATACAATCTTTCTACGATGCTCCAAATGGGTTTAAGGAAGAACTTCAGGAAGTTATGATATCATTTGGACTAGAATATACCTATAGTCAATACTTCCATCTAAGAGGAGGATATTTCTATGAAAGCGCAATGAAGGGTAATAGGAAATACATATCCTTAGGAGGAGGCTTTAAGTATAATGTAATGAGTGTTGATTTCGCTTATCTAATACCAACCTCTTCTAGCAACCACCCACTGAAAAACACCCTTAGGATTGGGCTAAGCTTCGATTTAGGAGGGGATTTTAGCGCCAATAATTAAAACATAATTACTATGAAGATTAGGATAGGTTATGGATACGATGTTCATAAGCTAGTAGAAGGCAGAGAGTTTTGGCTTGGAGGTATTAAAATAGACTCAGAGTATGGAGCTTTAGGGCATTCGGATGCTGATGTTTTGCTACATGCCATAATCGACGCTATGCTTGGGGCTGCAAACCTTAGAGATATAGGCTTTCAATACCCAGACACCGACCCAAACTACAAGGGAGTAGACAGCAAGGAGCTTCTTAGAGACGCTTTTCAAAAGATTAAAGACAAGGGCTATAAGATAGGAAATATAGACTCCACCATAATTCTTCAGTCACCCAAAATTTCTTCCTATATTCCAAGAATGATAGAGGGGGTTTCCGCCATATTAGATTTGGGCCAAGAGGATATATCCATAAAGGCCTCAACATCCGAAAGATTGGGCTTTTTAGGAAGAGAAGAAGGAGTAGCGGCCCATGTGGTTATTCTGCTTATAAAGAAATAAAGCATATTCCAACATGAGTAAAAGAACAGAACTAGATGAGATTGGCGAATTTGGCCTAATTGATAAACTTAACCCAGACAAGACCTTAGTAAACGAATCCAGCATATTAGGCATAGGAGACGATGCTGCGGTATTGGAATATAATAATAAACTAGTCTTAGTTTCAACTGATGCTATGGTCGAAGGAGTTCATTTCGATTTGGTCTATACTCCGCTAAAGCATCTTGGTTATAAGGCATGTATTATTAATTTCTCCGATATATTTGCAATGAATGGAAGGCCAAAGCAGATAACCATAACTATGGCAGTTTCTAGCAAATACTCTTATGAGGCATTACAAGAGATTTACTCAGGAATACATCTAGCCTGCAAGAACTATGGAGTAGATATTATTGGCGGTGATACCACCTCGTCTAGGTCAGGCTTGTTTATTTCAATAACTGCAGTTGGAGAGGTAGAAAAAGAAAAGCTAGTCAAGCGTTCGGGAGCAAAGGTACACGACCTGCTATGTGTTAGTGGTAATCTAGGAGCGGCTTATGCAGGGCTTCTGGTATTACAGAGAGAAAAGGCAGGCTTCCTGTCCAATCCCGATATTCAGCCCGACTTTAGCTCTTATGAATATGTCTTAGAAAGACAGTTAAAGCCAGAGGCAAAAGCTTCCTTAATAGATTGGTTCAATAAAAGAGAGATAATTCCAAGCTCTATGATTGATATATCCGATGGACTTGCTTCCGAAGCCTTACATATATGTAAGATGTCCGATGTGGGCTGTGAGATTTATATCGACAAGATACCTATAGACTACGAGACCTCTCGCACTCTCGAAGAGTTTAATATCAATCCCGATGTAGGTGCATTGAATGGTGGAGAAGACTATGAGCTTTTATTTACTATTGACCAAAAAGACTACGAGAAGATAGAGAAAAATGAAGATATAAGTATAATAGGCCATATAACTGATAGTTCAATGGGCTATAACCTTATAACGCCGCAGGATACTAGCATTGAGTTAAGGGCAAGCGGCTGGACACATTTTGATAAGAAATAAACTAAGATATAAATAGATAACTATGTATAAGAACCTAATATTCGACCTAGGGGGTGTTATCCTAGATGTAGACTACCACAAGACGGTCGAGGCATTTAAAGAATATGGTATAGAAGGATTCGATGAGGTTTTCTCTCAAGCTAAACAGTTGGAGATTGTAGATAAGTTTGAAGAGGGCAAAATCACTATCGAAGAGTTTAGAGATGGAGTAAGAGACCTAGTAGGCAAAGACCTAAGCGACGGAGAGATAGACAAGGCGTGGAGGGCAATGATACTCGACTTGCCACCAGAAAGAGTGCAGCTTTTAGGTATGCTTAAACTAAAGTATAACCTCTATCTATTTAGTAATACTAACGAATTACATATCAACTATATTAGAGAAATCTACGAAGAGAAGTTTGGCTTCGATATATTCTCTACCCTTTTCACCAAGGCCTATATGTCCAATGAGGTCAATAGAAGAAAACCTCATACCGAAAGCTTCGAATGGCTTTGTAAGGATGCAGGTATAGACCCAAGAGAGACCCTATTCATAGACGATAGCATACAGCATATTGAAGGAGCTAAGAAGGTGGGCCTCAACACTTACTGGCTAACAGGTGGTGAGACCATAATGAATATGTATGATAAGAAGATATTCTAAAGCATAGTTTTAAACCAAAAATAAATAATTAAAGATGAAGTTTAGACTGCCTATAAATACAGAGAATAAGATTGTAAAGACAATCATAAATAGATATTTTATAATATTTATAGGCTTTCTAGTGCTTATTATCTTTAGTGACCATGGCATTGGCCTTTCGTATAGGGTAAGGAAACAATATAGGGAAATGGAAAAGCGAAAGGAGTTTCTTGAGAGTGAAATCAAAAGAGATAGCATTAATACTCATAGACTCAAAACAGATATAAAGGCCATCGAAAAGTTTGGAAGGGAGAAATACCTAATGAAAACGGATAATGAAGATGTCTTCATTATCCGTAAGTCTAAGGTTGAGAATGATTAAGTTATAAACTAATTGCCGTAGCCCTTAATCAATCCCCTATCTGAGTTCTCAATAAAATCAATTATAGTATCTAACTCATCTGTTCTTTCTAGCTTCTTAAGCTCTTCCAAGGCCCGAGAGTAGTTGAGTCCTGATTGAAACACCACCCTATAATACTCTTTTATTTTGTCTATCTTCTCATTACTAAACCCTCTTCTTTGAAGCCCTAAGCTATTCACTCCTGCATACCTAAGAGGGAAATGAGCTCCCTTAATAAAAGGAGGAACATCCTTGTCGACAAGGGCTCCACCCATCAATATGGAATGAGCTCCAATCTTGCAAAACTGATGAATGGCACTAAGCCCACCAATTATTGCAAAATCATCCACTTCTATATGTCCAGCCAAGGTAGCATTATTAGCAAGTATACAATTATTACCAACAATACAATCGTGAGCAATATGTGAGTATGCCATAATCAGGTTATTACTACCAACCTTGGTTTTACCTGCTGACTTGGTTCCTCTATTAATAGTTACAGACTCTCTAATAATATTATTATCCCCAATCTCCAAAGTAGTCTCCTCACCTTCGAACTTAAGGTCCTGAGGTATGGCACTGATTGAGGCATTAGGAAATATCTTATTATTTTTACCTATTCTAGCCCCTGGGAATATTGTTACATGAGAGCCTATCCACGTATTATCTCCTATTTCAACATTCTCGTAGATAACCGCAAATGGTTCAATAATAACATTATTACCAATCTTGGCATCGGGATGAATATATGCTAAATTACGATTCATCTATGCTTTATATTTAAATGATTAGTCTTATTTGGTTTTTGCAACCTGGGCCATAAGCTCAGCTTCCACAACCATCTTGTCTCCAACAAAGGCCTCACCCTTCATCATTACAATGCCTCTACGCACTGGCTGAGTAAGGGATAGGCGGAAGATTAGAGTGTCGCCCGGAACAACCTTTGCTCTAAACTTAACCTCATTAAACTTCATAAAATAAGTAGAGTAGTTTTCTGGGTCTGGAAGATCCTTAAGCACCAAGATCCCACCAGTTTGTCCCATGGCTTCCACAATCAAAACCCCTGGCATAACTGGTTCTTCTGGGAAATGTCCGCTAAAGAAAGCCTCATTACCAGTAACGTTTTTCAAACCTACAACATAGCCTTCACCAACTTCAATTACCTTGTCTACCAAAAGCATAGGATATCTATGAGGAAGCAGGTTCTTTATATCGTTAATATCATAAACAGGTTCTTTGTTTGGGTCATAAATAGGTGCACCTTTTTGTTCTTTCATAATACTTTGTTTTATTAATTTAGAAAATTCTGAATTTACATAGTGGCCAGGACGCTTAATAATAAAATGTCCCTTAACTGGACTTCCCACTAGACTAATATCACCAATGAAATCCATTAGCTTATGTCTTGCAGGCTCATTATCGAATACTGTCTTTACATTATTTAATATGCCTTTTTCTGTCTTAATAAGCTTAGGGTCCTTATTGAAGGCCTTAGCTAGGCTCTCCTTTTGTTTCTCACTAAGCTCTTTCTCAACAAAAATCAGTGCATTATCAATATCACCACCCTTAATAAGGTTGTTTTTCAATAGTATTTCTATCTCGTGGAGGAAGACGAAGGTCCTACATGGAGCAATCTCCGTATCGAAGTCTTCCAAAGAGTCAATGCTATGAGTCTGCTGACCAATCACGCTAGAGTCAAAGTCAATTAGAATATCGACCCTAAATCCATCAAAAGGTAAGGCTCTTAGCTCTATGTTTTTGTCTTCGAGTTTATATTCAATAGGAGATTTAATAGAATAGTAGTTTCTTTTCGCATCCTGCTCAACAACGCCAACCTTCCTTATCTCTTCAACCCATATCCTAGCGCTACCATCCAATATGGGCACCTCTGGACCATCCACCTCAATCAAGGCATTATCAATACAAAAATAAGAAAGACTAGCCATGAGATGCTCAATGGTTGACACTCTAGCATCATCCTTTTCTATAGTAGTCCCACGAGAAGTGTCGCTAACAAAATCGACATCAGCAGGAATAAGAGGTTTACCTTCCAAATCAACTCTCTGAAATCTAATTCCAGTATTGATCTCAGAAGGTGTTATCCTTAACGTTACATCCATTCCGGTATGTAATCCTCTGCCTCTAACAGATATTATATCTTTTACTGTACTTTGATTAACCATCATAATTCAAAGTGCAAAGTTAGTAATAATAATCAAATTAAAAAATTTATATAAGATATACTATGATATACCATCTTTTAAGGGCTTATAATTCCTTGTTTATTTATTTCCCAAAAGCTGTAAGACTCTTTCTAAAATCCATTGAATAATAGTTAGCAAAACCAGCCTATTAGTCTTTTAAATCACTTGCCTGTAAACTCTATTTAGTAATAAGAGTCAAGAGCGACAACCCAAATTAGTAACAAGAGCCAAAAGTGTCAACCTAAGTCAGGAAATTGCATTTTATTCTTTTAAATCACCATATTCTAGAACTAAATTCCGAGATGAATATTACTGACATGCCATGTCAAGGGTATTTACATGCCATGTCAAAGTCTGTGACATACCATGTCAGGGATGTTAAGATGCCATCTCAAGGGGTGTGATATGGCATGTCAGGAGGTATGAGATGGCATGTAGTGGAGATTCTTCTCGAAAACCATTTGAATGATACCTTGTTTCAATAGATTAAAACATGATTCTAAGCCTATATAGAAAAGACTAGAGTAGGTTGAGTTTAAGGAATGAATAATCTCAAGTCCTCTTATATATTTTCAATTTTTCTTTGTATCAATCTATCTTTTTAATACTTTTGCAGGAGTTATATAGAGAATTAAGCAAGATGTCTGGAAGTAGTTTCGGTAAGATATTTAGGTTTACAAACTTTGGAGAGTCTCATTCTCAAGCGATAGGAGGAGTGATAGAGGGCTGTCCATCGGGCCTATCTATCGATTTTGAACATATTCGCAAAGAGCTAGAAAGGCGGAGACCTACCGATAAGTCTCATTCCACTAAGAGACAGGAAAAGGATGAGGTTGAATTCCTTTCAGGCATAGAAAACGGGATAAGTCTTGGAAGCCCCATAGCCTATATAATTCCCAACAAAGACATAATCAAAGAAGACTACCACCCAAACCTATTCAGACCCTCGCATGGAGATTATTCTCACTACCAAAAATATGGCATAATATCTTCATCAGGAGGTGGTAGGTCATCAGCAAGGGAAACAGCCTCAAGGGTTGTGGCTGGAAGCATTGCAAAGCAGATTCTAAGAAAACATTCCATAGAAATCAAGGCCAGAGTAGTCTCAATAGGAGGGCTAGACTATATAGAAGAAAAACAAGAAATAGATAATCTCCTCAATAGCTTAGAGTCCATTCAGGACTCAGTGGGAGGAGTGATTGAGGTAAAGGGAATCAATGTTATGCCAGGCCTTGGTGAGCCTGTTTTCGACAAGCTTGACGCAGTAATAGCTATGGCAATGATGAGTATACCTGGAGCCAAGGCAGTGGAGATAGGGGGAGGCTTTGAGCTTTCTAACCAGCTCTCCAGCAATTCCATAGACCATTGGACCCATGGCTTTAAGACCAAGACCAATAACTCAGGAGGAATCCAAGGAGGTGTTTCAAACGGAATGGATATAATAGCGAGGGTGGGCTTTAAACCTCCTTCGAGTATTGGACGCCCCATCAATCATATCGACCCTGAGGGCAGCCTCCACCTAGTCGAAACCAAGGGTAGGCACGATAGGTCTTATGTGGAGAGGGCTCAAGTAATTGTAGAATCAATGCTAGCCATTACCTTGGTTGACTTCTTATTAAGAAACCAATCAAGCAGGCTAGAATCAAGTGATTAAAATCAAATAAATAATAATATGAAAGCAAATATGAAAACCAAATACACATTACTCCTTAGCTTATTGCTTATTTTCGTAGGCTGTAGCAGGGTAAAGAAGAATGAGTTTAGGATAAGCGGTAGCCTAGATGGAGGTAATAATAAATTCCTCTACTTTATGGAAATGACCCCAGAGGGTTTTAAGGCCTTAGACACCATTGCCCTAAGTGAGAGTGGAGATTTCTCCTTCCGTTCCAAATATATTGAGCCAAAGATATATATTCTGCAAATTAATGATAATAACTATATCACCTTAATTCCTAGCCCAAAGGAAGATATTAAGCTAAAGGGGCATTTCAATGCTTTTTCAGCCTCTTATGCGGTAGAAAACTCACCAGAATCCGAACTATTACATAGGTTAAACAAAGAATACATTCATACCAATGAGGTCCTTAGAGAACTAGAACAAACCTTATTTGACCATAAGTATAGCGATGATTTCGAGGAGGTGAGAGAAGAGGTCTACGATATGTATAAGATATTACAGCTTAGACAGACGGAGATGATACGAGGGTTCTTGAAAGAAAACCCAGGGTCGCTTTCTTCCATAATTGCCCTATATCGCAAATTCGACAACCACTACCTATTCTCCCTTAAGACCGACCTGGATGTTTATGAAGAGGTCTACGAAGAGCTAAATAAGACGATGCCGAATAATCCCCATACTCTAGGGCTTAAGTCGTTGATAAATAGAGCTAAGAGAATGAATGAAAAAGAGAGGATGAGAAATGCTAGCCAAGAATAAGACCTATTTTATCTCTGATACCCATCTGGGTATACCAAGCCATGAGTCCTCTCTTGAAAGAGAGAAAGCTTTGGTGTCTCTTCTCTTAGAAATGAGTAAGGATGCCAAGGCTATATATCTTCTAGGCGATATATTCGACTTTTGGTATGAGTATAAATACGTCGTTCCCAAAGGCTTTACTAGATTATTAGGCACCCTGGCACATCTTTGCGATAAGTCCATAGAGGTTCACTTCTTTACAGGTAATCACGACCAATGGGTAAAGGATTATTTCCAAACAGAAATAGGGATGATAGTCCATACCAAAGAGCTTGAGACAGAGATAGACGGAAAGAGGTTTTATATTGCCCACGGAGATGGATTCGACCAAACAGATCGAAGGTATAAGGTCCTTAAATCCATATTTGGCAATAAGACTCTTAGGGTTTTATTCTCCGCAATCCATCCTTATTGGGCCTTTCGTCTAGCTCAGAATTGGTCTAAGCGTAGCAGGCTCTCCCATGGAGATACGGATAAGATTGACCTAGGAGACAAAGAACCAATGATTGCCTATTGTAAAGAAATCCTCCAAACAAGACATATCGACTATTTTATACTAGGACATAGACATTTAATGACCCAGCAAAAGCTCTCCCCAACCAGTTACTACTATAATCTAGGCGAATGGGTAAACCATAAATACTATGGTGTCTGGGACTCGGAGAGGTTTGAAATAAGAAGTTTATAATCCCAAATCCAATAAATATACCTATATTTGCAACAGATTTTAAAACATACAATATAATGAAGACAACACCATTAACGCAGAAGCACATCGACTTAGGTGCTAAGATGGCAGAATTTGCAGGATATAATATGCCAATATCCTACGAAGGACTAGTAATCGAACATAATAACGTCAGGAACGCAATAGGAGTGTTCGACGTATCCCATATGGGAGAGTTTAGAGCAAAAGGTCCAAAAGCAAGAGATTTCGTTCAAAGAATCACAACCAATAATATCGATTCACTATACGACGGAAAGATACTCTACACAGTTATACCTAACGGTAAGGGTGGTATAATTGACGACGTACTAGTTTATAGGATCAAAGAAGACGAGTATTTTATGGTTCCAAACGCAGCCAATGTCGATAAGGACTGGGCCTATCTAAGCAAGATAGCCCAAGAGATGGGACTAGAACTAGGCAAAGACTTTATCAATGAGTCAGAAGACTGGGCGCAGCTAGCAGTCCAAGGACCTCTTGCCCTCAAAGCTATGCAAAAGCTTACCCCAACTCCAATAGAAGACATGGAGTACTATACCTTTAAGTTCCTTGAGTTTGCAGGAGTAGAAAACGTCTTATTATCCACCACAGGCTATACAGGAGCAGGCGGTTGTGAGATTTACTTCAAGCCAGAAGACGCAGTAAGGATGTGGGATGCAGTGTTTGAAGCAGGAGAAGAGTTCGGCAGGACTAGGCTCAAGAGACACCCTAAGATTAGAAATGGGCTTCTATCTCTATGGACATGAGATTGATGAAGACATTTCACCAATAGAAGCAGGTCTCAACTGGATGACCAAGTTCGAAGACGGCAATGACTTTATCGACAGAGCATTATTCGAAGAGCAGAAAGCCAATGGAGTAAGCAGAAAGCTAATAGGCTTTGAGCTAGTAGAAAGAGGAATCCCTCGCCAAGACTATGAGGTATGCGATAGCGAAGGCAGAGTAATAGGAATCGTACGTTCAGGCACACAGTCTCCATCCACAGGCAAGGCAATAGGAACAGCCTTTGTTGAGCCAGGCTTTACCAAAAAAGATACAGAAATCTTTATCAAGGTAAGAAAG
>FZPS01000045.1_pt84 | contig 14567 bp, 12 predicted proteins | sample 1817821 | NCBI WGS metagenome assembly FZPS01 (sample SAMEA104158645, study PRJEB21678) | metagenome | place: Germany | collected 2015-04-21 | reverse complement strand
GGCTGCGGCTCCCCTACAACAGCGCAGCCGCTGATTAGGCATACTAAAACAAGCAGAGCAATAATAAACCTGTATGCTTTCATACTATCTCCTTAAAAAAAGATATGAATTATTATACATTATTATAAGGGCGTAAAGCAATCAGCCCTTAGGAATGAATATATAGATATTGCTGGGGATATTATTCAAGTGTTTTACATTCTTATCAATAACAAGGCCGTTTATGGTTTTTGGTATATGCTCGTAAACATCGCCTGCTTCTAATATGCCGTTCGTATATTTGAACGAATAATACTTGCCTGCTTTCTCTACCAATATAATAGTATCGTCAAATGACGAAACAGTCATACCGGCCTTTGAAGTATTGCTTATATATAGCGCAGAGGCGTTCTTTGCGGCGGATATAATCTCCTCCTCGCTGAAAACCTGCGCTTGCGTATCGCTGTTGCTGAAAAGCAAGCTCGAAGCAAAGCATAGCAAGCCGACTACGCCAAAAGAGAATGCAAGGTATACAAAAACCTTTTTCATTTTCTCTCCTATCCCGTTATACATAACGCAAATATCATACAACCTTACAAGTATAAAGTACAGTATATTTTGGCGCGTATGCTAATCTTAGTGCATATTCGACAAAATTCAACTTTTGCAAATCAGTACCACAAAACCTCATAGCAATTCGTCGTTTTCAGCAGAGAGTATAGCGCGGTACAGTGAAGAATCGCTTAGCTTTATTTTCTCATTCGTTTCGCGCTTCTGCATGAAGCAATAGCCGTTTTTATCAAGCACATACAGCTTTAACTCTATAAAAATATTCAGCGCAAGCAAGCAATCGGCTTCGTTCAATGCTAAAGCTGCGGCGGTGTTCTCGACCAAGTTCTTCACATGAGTAGCCATATTAGCGCACATTGAGTTAAACTCTTTGAATATCCTGCCCATCATCTTGTGGTCTATAATGCTTTTCGCCCTGTCTGCATACTCTTTTATGCTGAAATCGGCTTTTTTAGGAAGTATCAGCTTTGCCCTTTCATTAAGCCTTGAAAATACCGTATTCACAAAGCCCCTGTCTATTGGTGTATCGTAAATAATCACATTGCTGTAATAGGGCAGCCACTCCAATACCATATCCAGCATGGGCGCGCATATAACAGCATTGTAATTGCAGGGCCTCTTAACTAAGTTATTGAAGAACAGGTCATAATCAATGAGCTTTGCGGCTTTTAACTTCTCGTATAGGTCTATTGCGCCTGCATGGGTGTTTACAAGCACCAAAGTACCCTCGCCGGAGCTTGAAAACGCCTCCGTAATCGCTAATAAAGGGTTCTGATACAATATGTTTTCGCTGACAGCTGCGGTTTCAATCTTGTTGTACTTCTTAGTAGAGAGGAACGCGCCATAAAACTTTGATTTTGATTTGTTGAAATAATGAACGGGATTCTCCAGCTCGCTTTGGTTGAACTCGATTACCTTTAACTGCAGTTTTGTAGTGCCGTTCCATACATTAAGCGTGGGAGTATATAGCACCTGCAGCTTATCGTACGAAATAAGCTCCGAAAACCTGTGCGCCTTTTCAAACGCAACGAAATCAAGCTCTATATTGTTTGAAAAAAGCCTGCCGCTTAAATGGTTGGCTTCCGCACCAATTTTGCGCATTGAGTGCAAGCTGCAGCCCTCTGTAAGAAGCACCGGATGCGGATTGCCCTCGCCGAACGGAGCCAAGCGTTCAAGCATATTCACAAATGCCGGTGTGATTTCGGAAAAATCCGCGGCGAAGTCATAAAACTTCTTGGGAATGAATGTGTTGGGCGAAAAGTTGGTTTTCAGCTGTGAATTTATTGCATCGTAAAACTCTTCAAACCTCTCAGCCGGCATTGTAAGCCCCGCGGCTTTTTTGTGTCCGCCGAAATGCAGGTACATATCGGAATGCTTCGCCAGCACCTCATATATGTTTATCTCGGGAATTGAGCGTACGGAGCCCGTAAGCGTTTCGCCCTGCTGAGCAAACAGTATGGTGGGCTTGTAGTATATCTCGCACAGCTTTGAAGCCGCTATGCCTATTATACCGGGATTCCATTCCTCAGATTTCAGTATGATAGCGCGCATACTGTTTATATCCTGCTTTGAAAGCATATCCAAAGCACTCTTTAATATGCCCGCTTCTTCGGCTCTACGCGCTTCGTTTAAGTCATTAAGCGTATTTGCGTAGTCTAATGCCTCCTCCATTGAGGTTGAGCATAAAAGCTTTACACCTATCTCGGCTGTGTCCATTCTGCCCGAAGCGTTTAGGCGTGGAGCCAGCGCAAAGCCCAGGTCGCGCTCGGTAATCGTCTTATTAGTTATGCGTGCTACCTCCGCCAAGGCTGATACGCCTATGGGGCATTCGGGCGAATTCATAATTGACAGAGCTATAGACACAATAGCGCGGTTCTCGGGCGACAGCTCTACTATATCAGCAACCGTCGCAAGCCCCGCAAAGGGCAAAAAGTGCATGGCGGCGTTTATTCCGCCCATTGCCTGTATCAGCTTTAACGCAATGCCGGCGCCGCATAGGCTTGTATTCTTATATGTGTTGTCAGGGCGCGTATTGCACAGCACAGCCACGCAATCGGGAATTTCGCCTGAGCTTGTGTGATGGTCGGTTATTATGCAGTCAAGCCCCAGCGCTTTTGCGTGCGCGACCTCGTTGTTGGCGGATATACCGTTGTCAACAGTGATTATGAGCTTGACATTCTGCGAATATAGCTTATCTATGGCTTCTATATTCATTCCATAGCCTTCTGAATGACGCGAAGGAATGTAGTAGCACACATTTGCGCCTATATAGCTTAAATACATATACAGCATAGCTGTTGCGCATATACCGTCTGCGTCGTAATCTCCGAATATGCAGATTTTTTCATTGCTTGCTATGGCCTGCTTTATGCGCTCAACCGCCTTTTCCATATCAAGCATTGTGTAGGGGTCCTCAAGCTGGCTTATGGATGGGTTGAAAAACGCCTCCGCCTCTGCTTCCGTCGTGATTTTTCGCAGGCAAAGCAAGCGCGCCATAGCTAATGAAAGCCCCGTTTCAGCGCTCAATGCCCGCGCTATTTTATCAATGTCTTGTATATTCGGGTTACGAAGCTCAAAACGAACCATATTACTCCTCTGCTCTCGTTTTTGCGTATATTCCCATAGCGCATTCTATTCGCTTTTTCAAAAGCTCGCAGGTCATCTCATGCGGTATATATATTGAACCGTTGTACTTGTTGGCATTCGCCGCACAGCCCCCGCTGCAATAGTATTTCGCAAAGCAGTCAATGCATTTCTGCTTGGTCAAAATATTGCACTTCATAAAGCTTTTCTGCATTTCGCGGTCGAAATTATACGGCTCGGCGACATTGCCCATAATAAACTCGCTATTGCCTACGAACTGGTGGCAGGGGTATATATCGCCATTCGGTGCAACAGCCACATACTCAAAGCCCGCGCCGCAGCCCTTTATCCTGCGTTTAAGGCAGGGACCATGCGAAAAGTCAACCGAAAAATGAAAGAAGTTCAAATCGCCGCCTGCCAATTTATCGGCAATTATCATTTCGCTTAAACGCTCGTATTCCTCAAAAATTTTCGGCAAATGCTCCTTTGTAAGCGCGTATGGCTCATTCTCGTCAAGCACAACCGGTTCTATCGAAATATTCTTGAAGCCTGCGTTATACAATGCAAGCACATCGGAAGCGAAATCCAAGTTGTTCGCCGTAAATGTGCCGCGAATATAGTATTCGCCCTTGCGCTTTGATATTAGTTTCTTCGCTTTATCAAGAATCAAGTCATATGAAGGCTTGCCATTTACTGTAGAGCGCATGAAGTCGTGCACCTCGCGCCTGCCGTCAATGCTAATTACTATATTGAATATGTTTTCGTTTATGTAGTCTATAATCTCATCGTTCAGGTTTATGCCGTTTGTTGTGAGAGTGAAATTTATCTCTTTGCCTGCCTGCTTCGCCCTTTCTCTGCCGTACTCGACTGTTTTTTTCACGACATCGAAATTCATCAGAGGCTCGCCGCCGAAAAAGTCAAGCTCCAAGTGCCTGCGGTTCCTTGAGTTTGCTATAAGAAAGTCAATAGCCTGCTTTGCTGTCTGCTCGCCCATCAGCATACGCTCGCCCTCGAACTCCCCTGTGCCGGCAAAGCAATACCTGCAGCGCAGGTTGCAGTCATGCGCGACATGCAGGCAAAGCGACTTTATCGGCTGTTTATCGACATCGTAGTCAAGCTCAATATGCTCAGATTCAGAGTCGTACTGCCCAAGTGCTTTTAGGTGGCTAAGCTCTGATAATATCTCGTCAACAAGCGCTTTATCATACCCCAAAGCATAGGGCATGGGCGAATTTATAACCTCATATGCTGCGGCGTCTATCAAATGTATGCTTCCGCTCTCAACATCTGTCAATATATAGCTGTCTAAAAACTTAAAAGTGTGAATCAAGGCTTTCTCCGTATTTCTCAAAAAAGCAGTCTTAAAAAGCCACGCAGAATATAAGCCTGCATGGCTTACAAATTTCGACTAATCAGCGATTATTTATTTTCCTGCTTGCAGGTTTGATTAGCAACTGTGCATGAAGTCTTGCACGCGGACTGACAAGAAGACTGACATTCACCGCAGCCGGAAACCTTTGTGTTCTTAATGCCGGGTGTATTGATTGTCTTAATATGCTTCATAAATTGCTCTCCTTATTTATTTTGAAACTACTATACTACAAATTTTGCGCACCTGCAAGCGAAAATGTATGCTTAATAAAGCACTTTTGAGAGCTTGTATAATAATACACAAAAATTATTTTCATTTAATATCTTTTCAAAAACTTATCCACATGAAAACAGCCCATTTTTCCTAAAAATATGGATAACCATGTGGATAATGTGGATAACTTCGCACCAAAGCGCATAGGAATATGCTAACATTATATATTTTCACATTTTAGAATGTGCTCGAAAAAAGTCGAAAATAAGCGTATTTTGGAGAACGCCGCTTGTAATAAAACGAAAATCATATGCATAAATATTCAAAAAAGGCTTATGCCGGAGGTATATATGGAATACAGGTTCAATGAAATTAGTTTGCCGACTGTTGCCATAAACGCGCAGGCGGGGCATAGCGCATCGCAGGCGCAAATAAACGGAAGCATACCCCTGCCTAATGATAGAACTGCCAACAGGCTGTTAGCCGCAACGGGCAGCATAGAAACCACGAATGTTGAAGTTGCTGAAAATCGGATTCAGCTTGAGGGGAATATCCGCGTACACTGCATATGCTCTGATGATGAGCTGTTTTCGTTCGATTCTGTGGCGCAATTTAAGCACAGCTTTGAGCATAATGGCGCAAAACCTAATATGAAGGCTGTAATTCATGCGGAGCTCATATCCTTCAACACTACATTGGGCGACAATGCAATAAATCTTGACGCTGTGGCGGATATTCAATGTCGCTTGGAGGATAACTCAAAGCGCCAAGTGTTAGGGCAGCAGGACAATATGGAGCAGAAATGCGTTTCATATGAGTATTGCAATATGAAGCCTGTGGGCGAGCAGACTGTACGCCTGCGTGAAGAGGTAATAGCGCAGGACGCAATGCGCATAGTGAACAGCGAGGGCGCGGCTATAATTCGCGATATGCAGCTTATGGGCGATTCTATCCGCGTTGACGGGATACTAAGCATATCCATATTGAGCCAGAACGCAGACTTGGACTTTTCGCAAACCGCGCAGAATATCCCCTTTGCTGTGGATATAGAGCTTGAATCGGAGGTAAACGAGCCTACGCTTACAGGCAGAATAGACACTCTGAAAATATCTGCGCGCGAAATGGGCTCGGAATTCGGGCTTGTTACGGTAGAAGCGCAGTTAAAAATAAGCCTGTTCAGCCAAAGCAACGAACGCGGGGCAATAGTTGTTGACGCGTACGATCCAAAGAATCCCTTTGAGTGCGAGAAAACGCCTGTTCAGCTGTTATTGTGCAAGGGTACTGCCGAGCAGAAGGCAATGTTCCGCGAAACCGTAAATATTGACGCAGGCGATGTATCACGCCCCATATACGCCTCTGTGCGCCCAATAATAACAGGAGCGACAAAGAGCGACAAAGGAGTTATAGTTGACGGCATTTCAAATATAACAGTAATGTATCGCGACGAGAACAACAGGATAAAGTCGAGCATAGACGAAATGCCCTTCACGATTGAGCTTTTAACACCCTATGAAAATGTTGAGTTAGACGCGAAGGTGGTTTGCCTGAACGCCACAGTATCGGGCTTCACAAAGTCGTCAATAGATGTGAGCTATACTCTGAACCTATGCGCGACGGTGTTTGAGCTTATGAACACCGAGGTAGTAACAGGCGCAAACCGGGTACAAGAGGAAAGCACCGCGCCCACCGGCTTTGTGGTGTGCTTCGCCGACGCCGACGAAAGCATATACGAGCTTGCAAAGCGGCTTAATGTTACGAAGAAGGAGCTGTTAGCCGGCAATCCCACGCTTAACGAAAACATCAAGAGCGGAGAATGGGCGGTTGTGTTAAGATAGCCTGCGGCGAATGAAAGCATAATCTCATACTTCATACTAAATAGGGGGCGTATTGTGCCCCCAGTTCTATAAAGATTCAGCGCGAAATACCGCAAGTGTTTTAGCTGATTTCGGAAATGGTTTTTAAGCTCTCAAGCAGATCGCGTATCATATCCACAAGCGACGCCAAGGTATCATCTGCGGCTGCCAATACTATGAACAGGAAAATTCCTAATAAAATAGCGCCTACTACTATGAATAAAACCAAGTAGGCTGTATATGCCCTGCACATATTGGCGCGGTTGGGCTTTTGCTTGTCGAACATAAATACTATTAAGAATATCATGCCCACGACAGGCAGATTTATGAGAATGAAAGTAAGCAGGTACTGCCAGAATGTCATTACAGGCTCGCGCCTCTGCATAGGATTGGAATCGTCAACCGGCACGGGATTTTCTTGATAATGATAGCTCGCTTTGGCTTCCTGCTCGCCTTCCTGTGCGACTGGCTTTACCAAGCTGCCGCAATGCTTACAGGTCTTTGCCGTATCAGGCAGGCTCTTTCCGCAAAAACTGCAATACATATTACCACCTCTATATTTTGATAAGCATATTATAGCCTGATTATTAACATTACGCAACAATTTATTAAATTATTTGCTTTATCGGTTAACCTATGTGTGTGTCTAACCAGCCGCAAACCTCATTGAAAACGGCGTCAAATATTGCTTTGGCTTCTTCTTTAGACTTTGAGCTTATGCCGAAATACGCCTTCAGCTTGGGCTCGGTGCCTGATGGTCTTATACTGAGCCAGCCGTTTTCAAGTATTATGCGGATAACATCAGATTCGGGGAAAACAAGGTCGCTCTCCCTGCCCGTTTTTACACACCTGCTTTTACCTGCTTTGTAATCTTCAACAGCGACTATGCTTTGCCCTGCTATTTCCTGCATGCTCTCGTTACGCAATGCAGTCATCGTATCGGCAATTCGCTTCATACCGTCAATGCCCTGAACCTCATACGACTTAGTAGCTTCAACGAAATAGCCATACCTTTCGTACATCTCATTAAGCACATCAAAAAGCGTTTTGCCAATGCTTTTATAGTATGCAAAAGCTTCTACCATGAGCATTGAAGCGCATATAGCGTCCTTATCACGCACATATGAGCCTGCCAAAAAACCATAGCTCTCCTCGAAGCCGAATATAAACTCGCTTGTGGGGCTATCGTCGCTCTCCGCAATCTTTTCGGCAATGAATCTGAAGCCCGTCAGCACCTCAACGCATTTTACGCAGAAATCCTCGCATATTTTATCGGCTAACTTGGTAGAAACTATGGACTTTACTATCATACCGTTGGGGTTGAGTGCGTCTTTCTCTTTCAAGGACGATAGAATATAGTACAAAAGCAAGCAGCCTATCTGATTGCCTGTTAAGTGAACGAATTTGCCTATGTTATCCCTTACCGCCACGCCTAAGCGGTCGGAGTCTGGGTCCGTGGCTAATATGAGGTCCGCGCCGACTTGGTCAGCTAACTTAACAGCTAACTCGAATGCGCTGAAATCCTCGGGATTAGGCGTTTTAACTGTTGGGAAATTGCCGTTTGGCTCCTCCTGCTCCTTGACTATATGCAGTCTGCACAGCTTGGTTTGCACCAACAGCTCCCGCACCGGCACAAGCCCCGCGCCATGCAAGGGCGTATATACCACATCTACGGGGTTGTAGTTGTAATTTATAAGCTCTTTATGCAGTAAAAGCGATTTTGTGCAGGAGTAGTAAGTATCATCTACTTCCTTGCCTATCAGCTGAACTAAGCCCTTGTTTATTGCTGTGTCGATGTCCATTGAAAGCACATCGAATATGTTTACACCGTTGATTTTCCTTGTAACAGTAGAAGAAAGCATGGGATCTAACTGTCCGCCATGCTCCCAATAAACCTTATAGCCGTTGTATTGAGGCGGATTGTGGCTCGCGGTTATCATAATGCCCGCAATGCAGCTGTAATGGCGAATGGCGAATGAGAGCTGAGGTACAGTCCTAAGTGATTCGTATAAATATACCCTTATTCCGTTTTGCGCCAGCACTCCTGCGGCAATTTTTGCGAACTGCTCGCTTTTATTGCGCGAATCATAGCCTATTACGACTCCGCGCTCGCACGCCTCGGGAATATCGGAAAGCAGGTCCGCAAGCCCCTGTGTTGCCTGCCCTACTACATATTCGTTCATTCGGTTGGTGCCTGCGCCCATAATTCCGCGCAAGCCGGCCGTGCCGAATTCAAGCTGCTTGTAGAACCTATCCTCTATTTCCTTCTCGTCGCCCTCAATAGCCAGTAATTCCTGATAATACTCGCTATTAGGCTCTACAACCCTTCGCCAATGCTCATACTCTCGCATATAGTCCATAACACACCTCAACGACTATTTATTTTCGGCGGATAACAGGCATTCCGCTTACCGCCAAAACGGTTCGCCGCTTACGACTTAATTATATTGTTCAACTGCTTACCCTCTGCATACCTTGCCATATTATCAAGCGCGATTTCTACTATGTATTCCAGTGTCTTAGGCAGGTAGAAAAAGCCCGATATATGTGGAGTGATAATACAGTTTTCCTGTTTCCAAAGCGGGTGGCTATCAGGTAATGGCTCGGGGTCTGTAACATCAAGCCCTGCCATAATCCTGCCCTCGCTCAACGCCTTATTCAGCGCGTCTGTATCAACCAATACGCCACGCCCTACATTAAGTAAAACTGCGCCTTGCTTCATCAGGTATATGCGCTTCTCATTCATCAGCTTGTATGTGTCGGGATTATTAGGAACAGTGAGCGCAATAACATCCGCGCGCGGAATCAGCTCGTCTAACTTATCAAGCGTATATATCTCGTCAATGCACTCGGGCTTATTTGATATGTCGCGCTTTATGCCTATCGTGTATGCGCCTAACGCCTTTACACGCTTTGCGAACTCCAAGCCTATGTTGCCCAAGCCCACGATAAGCACTGTTGACTCGAATACAGATGTAACGGTGCCCATAGGCTGCCACAATGCTTTTTTCTGATTGTCGTGGTATTGGTGCAGGCGTTTTTTGAGCATTAAAAGCATTCCAAGCATATGCTCGGATATTGCTAAGCCGAATGCCCCGCGCGAATTTGTCAAAGCAGCTCCCTCGGGCATACGCTCGGGATAGCCCTCGTATCCGCTCATAGATAATTGCAGCCATTTCAGATTTTTAGCGTGCTGTATAAGCTCTTTTGGTATGTTGCCTATTATGACCTCCTTGTCGGCAACATCATGCGGCTGAACATCCGCCATTTTTATATACTCAACATCATTTGAATAGCGTGAAAGCCTATGCTTTTGCGCATTTGTAAACGGTATTGTAACTAAAACTCTCATGCTTCCTCCAAATCCATAATAATTTCTACGGGACAATGGTCGCTGCCCATTATTTTATCGTGAATTATACATTCCTTTATAGCGCCTGCCAAATCCTCGCTGACCACAAAATAGTCAATACGCCAGCCTATATTCCTTTCTCTTGCCTGCGCGAAGTAGCTCCACCAAGTGTACGCGTCCTTTCTGTCGGGGTACAGATGTCTGAACGCGTCTATGAAGCCTGCGCCTAAAAGCTCTGTCATCTTTGCCCTTTCTTCGTCGGTAAAGCCTGCGTTTCTGCGGTTTGCGGCAGGGTTCTTAATATCTATTTCCTTGTGCGCTACATTAAGGTCGCCGCACAGTATAACGGGCTTAACGCTTTTCAACGCGCTCAGGAATTTGCGGAACAAATCCTCCCACTTCATACGGTAGTCAAGGCGCGCTAATTCCCTTTGAGAATTGGGTGTATAGCAGTTGATGAAATAGTAGTTTTTGAACTCTAATGTCAATATCCTGCCCTCGCTCTCAAAGCCCTCGGGAATTTTCACATCGGGCGCTATTGCCCGCCACGCGTCAAAATCATTATACACATACTGAGGAATAAGCCGCGTATATACAGCCGTTCCCGAATAGCCCTTCTTCTCAGCGCTGTTGTAGTATTGATAATAGCCCTCAATATCAACCTGCGCCTGCTCGGGCTGCAGCTTGGTTTCCTGCAAGGCAATAATGTCCGCGTCTAAGGGCAGTATGGCATCATAAAAGCCCTTTTTTAACGCGGCCCTCAAGCCATTTACATTCCATGTTACAAACCTTTTCATAGTACCTCTTACTCTTTTGAATAAGCTGAATTGGGGAATGTACGGCAGCGCTTGCCATACATATCCCCCGATTCGTTTTCAAAAAGCTGTATGCTATACAGCATAGCACAGCTTATCAGGGGTTAGAGTACCCCTGTGCGTGCCACAATACAATTATGAACCCGCAACCTTCAGCTTCTTAATAATTGTTGACGGTGCGCCGAAGAACGAACTGCCGTCAGCCGCGCAGAATCTCATATCGCCGCCTAATTCCTCAATATCCATCAGCATTTCATAGAATGAGCCGGCAACAGTTATTTGGTCAACAGCTCTAACCGTTTTGCCATTCTCAACAAGCAGGCCCTTTGCGCCGAATGAGAATTCGCCGCTAACATCATTTGCGCCGGAATGTGTGCCTTCAAGCTCTGTGATAATCAGCCCATTGCCAAGCGATTGTACCATCTCGTCATAGCTCTTTGTGCCTGCCTGCAAGTACATATTCGTAGGCATTATTGTAATTGCGCCTGCCGCGCTCGCGCGGCCAGCGTTGCCTGTTGACTCGATATTCGCTTTCTTCGCGGTTTTTAAGTTGTGAAGAAGCGTTTTCAGCACGCCATTCTCAATGAGGTGCTTCGTTTTTGTGGGTACGCCCTCGCCGTCGAAGGCTCTGGGATATACCTTGTGCTTCGGATCGTCAATTATGTTTACAATTTCGTTCGCGACCTGCGTGCCCTCTTTGTTCGCCATGAGTGTCATGCCCTTTTGAGCTAAATCGGCTGAGAACTGACGCCAGAACACCTGCAGCATTTCAGACATTGTCCTTGCGCTCATCAATATTCTGTAATCGCCCGACTTTACAGGCGCGGCGTTGAACTTATCCGCGCACAAGGAAACCGCGCTGTCAACTACCATATCGGCATTGCCGGCATACTCACCCACTTCAAATGCATATGCCTCCTTTGTCTCGTCGCCCTGCTGCATAACCACGTCTAATAACACCACACTTACGCTAACTTCCTCTTTAGCGTCAAGCCCCAGCGTGTTTGAAATATGTATAGCTAACTTGCTTGTTTCAAGCATGCAGTAAGGAGTACGCAATACTCTTTCATCCTTCTCCTTTGCCTTTGTCTCCAAATCCTTCACGAACTGAATCTTATCTTGCTCTGTCGCATTTTTGAACGGGTCAAGCATAGTGCCTACCTCTTCATACTCGCACTTGCCCTGCATGGGGTGTTCGTCCTCGCTCTCTATGGACTTCGCGTTGTCTATGGCGCGCTTTACAAGCGCTTCAGCGTCCTCAAACACTTCTGTGTATGCGTAACCGTCCTTGCCCTGATACTTTACGCGCAGGTTCAGCCCGTACTTAACGGCGGCTGTGTACCTGTCTATCTCCTGCTCTAATATGTTGACTGAGAAGGCGTCGCCCTCCTCGAAATACACCTCAGCCGCGGAGCAGCCTAATTTATTAGCGCAATCGAATAATTCTTTCTTAAACTCATTGAAATTCATTAAATATCGCCTCCCTTTCCGCCGACAACCATTTCGGAAACCCTTATGCGCGGCTGTCCTACATTTGTGGGAACCATACCCGATAATGAACCGCAGTTCCCTTGACCTAACCACAGCTTTTTGCCTATTCTGTCTATCTTGAACAGTACATCTGCGCCTCTGCCTATTAAAGTTGCGCCTCTTACGGGGCATACTATCTCGCCGTTTTTAATCCAATAGCCCTCTGCTACCGCGAAGTTGAAATCGCCCGTTAAGGGCATTACAGAGCCGCCGCCCATACGCGCTGCGAACAGCCCTTCGTCTATTGAGCGAATCATTTCTTCCTCGTCGTCATCGCCGGGGGCAAAGAAAGTGTTTGTCATTCTTGATGTAGGCGCGAAAGTATAGTCCTGCCTGCGCGATGAGCCTGTGAGATGGTGATTCATCTTTGCTGCGTTGCGCCTGTCAACCAAGTACGACTTCAGAATACCGTTCTCAATAAGCACATTGCGTTTGCCCGGAGTACCCTCGTCGTCTATGCGAATTGAACCCCATTCGCCCGGCAGTGTACCGTCATCAACAGCAGTTACGATGTCGCTCGCAACCTTTTGCCCTAACTTGCCTGCGAAAACCGAATCGCCCTTGGCTACGAATGTGGCCTCTAAGCCATGCACGCAAGCCTCGTGCAGTATTACACCGCCGAAGCCGCCGTCAATCACTACGGGAACCGTCTTTGCAGGGCAGGGCTTGCCGTGCAGCATTGTTACGGCAGTCTTTGCGGCCTGCAGCGCTGTGGCTTCAACATCAATAATATCGAACGCCTCAAAGCCCATGCCAAGACCGGGGCCTTCAAAGCCCGACTGCGCTTCGCCGTCCTTCATAGCTACTGCTTCAACCATTACGCGCACTCTGGGCTGAGTGTCGGAAACATGCAGCCCCTCTGAATTGAATATCTCGATTCTTCTGGTTATATCGAAATACCTTGAAGAAACCTGCGAAATCTCCTCTGAATAGCCCTTCGCAGCCTTGTGCATGCGTTTTAGGAGATCTATTCTGTGGGCATTTTCAATATCCTTGAAATGACGCTTCACAGCTTGCGTATAGTCCTGCTTAACAGCAATGGGCATAGAAGTATATGCCTTGGGCGAACTGAATACAGCCGCTGCCGCGCGCGCGGTTTTTATCAGCGCTTCCTCACTCAAATCCGCCGTATATGCGTATGCGGAAAGCGAACCCTTAAGCACTCTTACGCCCGCACCCCTTATGCGCTTATATGTGGCAGACTCAAGCTTGCCGTCAATCATAGATAGATTGCTGCTCTCAGTATCCTCTAAGAACAATTCCGAAAAGTCCCCGCCCGTTTCAAGTGCCGCCTCAAGCACTTTTTGTGCAATTTTTTCTGAAACCAAAGTAATTTCCCCCTTATTATTGATTTTAGTTTATAAACAAACGCAAGCAAACCTCAATGTGAATTTGCTTGCGTAAACTAACTTAATTGCGCTGCGCTTATGGTTTTTGCTGCTTCAATGCCCTTGCAAGCAAAGCTATAAATGTACCGTCGTTCAATGAGCTCTCGTCATAGCATATCACATAAGTTTCTACGCCATACAAATCCACTACCTTATAATCTGATGGGAAGAAGAAAGCTCCCAAAGGCGGCTCCATAGAAGCTAATCTATACATTCCCGGCAGGTTTAATTCGTCGGGCAGCAGTATCTCCGTCGCAAAGGTGCCTGCTGACAGCCCGAACCTGCCCTTGTGCTCGGTAATAGAATGGTTGAAAAGGTACCCGCTGCCCCTGAACACGCCATAGCTTCTTACAAACGCTATGGGTATATTCAGCTCAAGCCCTTCAGTTTGACCTATGTATTCAGAAACAGCGCTTAGCATCTTTTTATCTGCTTCGTTCAGCTTATCGTATGTTGTTCTGCTCCATTTATTGAGCATTATATTTATGCAGTATACTATTGAAACGAGGCTTGCAACAATGAGTAATATGCACACAAGCACAATATATATTCGGTTCTTCTCTGAAGCTATCTTTTTTAGCATATATTTATCCTTGCAGTTTGTATATGGGTTTTTCCCAATTCAGATTGAATTGTACCATATAAAACCTGCATATGCAATTAAATTATCCATAAATCATATTTTCATGGTATAATTATTTATCATATTTATCAGCAATTAGGGGGCATTATATGGAAGGTCAATTAGAAAGCAACGACAGCTTAAATAAGAATAAAAAGAAAAAGGCAGGCTTAATAGTATTATTGGCTATTGCCCTTGTTGTCGCCGCATTTTTGATTTTAACAGGCTTAGGGGTAATCAACACAGAAATTTTCAAGGAGGGATTTGACATGGGTTACACCTATACAAAC
>FZPS01000157.1_pt24 | contig 14571 bp, 6 predicted proteins | sample 1817821 | NCBI WGS metagenome assembly FZPS01 (sample SAMEA104158645, study PRJEB21678) | metagenome | place: Germany | collected 2015-04-21 | reverse complement strand
CGACAATATACTATACCCCCCTACCCTATTATACAATTAGCGTGACCATGCATCAACCCTGGTCACGCTAAAATACAAGAAACACTACTATTGTTTGCCAGCCCCGTTCACCAGTTCATGCCGATATATTCGTGGGCCTTTTCAATATCCAGGGAGCGCGTTGTGTTTCCTAACCTTATATAGAATTCCTTCCCGGTCCTATCTTCTAAAAACACCGGCTTGGGGCCGGATTCAACCTTAACAATACATACCGTTTTCTTATCTTTTTCAGAAAATGAAATTTGAATATATCGACAAAACTCTGCACCCAGATACTTGGTGATTGCTTGAGTCAATGCCTGCTGAAACCCATCTCTATCCCGGCGTTTCAAACTATTGATATCGTTTTCAATGCCGATAATTGAACCATCATCCGACACGCCGATAAGGAGAACGCCTCCCTGAGTATTGAGAAAACCCGCTATGCTTTTGGCTACTGCTTTTTGCAACACAGGATTTACCTGCTCTGTGTTCAAGTCCCATCTAAAAGTTGATTTGAATTCTACAGTAGCATCTTCACCATGCGCCAGGTAATCTTCTAATGTTTCCTCTTTTTTTAACGGCATCTCACGTAATAATGAACTCATAAACGCATTTATCGCATTCGCAATTAGCTCCCGTCTCTTGACTAAGAAATCTTCATACCGATCTAGCTCCCACAATGCAGGATCCGTAGGAATAAACTGTTTTTCCAACGCTCCGGGATACTTTCCTTCTATCTCTCTAAGATAGATTTTTGGCTCCTTGTTAGATAGGTGTAAATTGGATTCGCTGGTTAAAAATGCACGGTTGGCTATCTCATTGACAATTTTCTTGTGGATATGATTGTCAGAAGAGTATCCCCCTTCCGAGTATAACAATGAAACCGGGAAGATGTGATGACTGTGGATTTGATATGCCTGGCCAAACGTGTCTTCAAGTTTACATCCATTAAACCAATCGATGGCCTTGTTAGCTTTACATAAAATGTAGGTCATCCTATACAGGGGATCCTGTATCCAGCGTCCTTCCAGGTCATTCGGCTTTACTTCAATGCGACCCCGTTGATCGATAATGGCATCGATCAAATCTCTGCACGGATCATCACTGCGCAATACAATGGAAACATCATGATCCAAGCGTTGATCAGTCTGACTGGTATATCGAGACCAAGTATGGGCTGCATAAATCCAGTGGATAAATTGATTCATCTCTTTTTGATTGTGAAACTTGTTATCGTTATTTGCCAAGTAGACAACCAGTGGCACCAAAACGTTGGTGGTATTAAGGTCGGCAGTTGAGTGGATATAACCATGTTGCGGAAGAATGTTGATCAGATAATCTAGAACTTTGGTAAGACGTCTCCATCCATCCAAAAGTTCTTCTTGGCTAGATTTGTGTATTCGGTCAAATATGGCCCTCCCTTTAACTACACCGGTAAGTGCACGAACCATAAAGTTAAGCTCGAATGTAAAGTTTTTCTGTTTCAGCTCTTCAATCTTCTCTTTAATGACCCGCCTGGCCTGGGGCCATTTCCCGCAAATATGGGCCAGGGCCAATTCGGCATCAGACAGTTTTGTTCCCAAGCTATTTACACGGTCAAAGACATCAATAGCTTCATCGATGCTAGCGTTCATAGGCACTATTTGAATAGGGTATTCTTTGTATGAAATATTTCTCAGATGCGTTAAACTATCGTTAAGGACGTTGGCAAGTTCAAACTGGCTGTCTTTTGTAGGTTCTTTTTCTTGAGCTATTCTAAATACATCAATTTTAGAATCTGGAGAAAAACAGTCAGTCACTGCCACCCAGACCGGGTTACCCTTCATCCGGGTCACCTGATAATATTGAAATTCTCCTGTTTCCATGTTGAAATATAGGTTTCGAGGATCGTTTTTGATCTCATATTCTTTATAATATGGCGGGATGGCATTCTTAATCAAAAGATAAAGCGTGGTTAAACGTTGCTGCCCATCCAGAATAACCTGGGTTGTTCCTATTTTATCTTTTGGTATTTCCATGTTCTTTATTTCCGGCGGATTGTCTGTTTTCCAAAACAGCAAACTTCCCGTTGGGTAACCTTTAAACAAAGAAACCAGCAGCTGCTTTGCCTGCTCTTTTTCCCAGACATACTCTCGTTGAAACTCTGGGAGAACCAAATCCAAACTCTTAATCGAATCCAAAAGTTCACCAATGGTCATATTAACAACCACCTTTTTTCTTAAGTTCTTCCAACCCCGCATCATCAATCTCCCAAACCCCGTATGGTGAATCGGAACGGAGCAGGCCCTCTTTAACCATTTGAGCCCGGCACCATTGAGCTGTATTGAACCATCGGGGGGTTTCGGGGCTGGAGGGTAATGGCTTTAGATCGTATTCATTTAGGTTTTCTTTCATTTTTTCATAGACTCGGCTCAAAACATCCTTGATCTGACCGGAACCACCCATTTCGTGCAAGGTTTCTAGAATCGGCAATCGGAACTTGTCTTCAGGGGTTCTTAATCCCTTTGGCAGCCTCTGGCCAACAAAATCGTTTCCTGCCTTTTCTGCTGATTTGCCGAAAAGATTTGCCTCCAGGTTGGACCATTCATCATAAAATTTTTTTAGACGTTCTGTAAAATCTCTAATTTGTCTGACCTGTTCTGCAATTTTCGAAGCTAATTCGGGTTGGTTGTCGGTAAATGCATCGGCCCCTTCTTTGTTTAACCTTTTAATAGTGGCCTCTATCTCTTCAAACAACATCTCGAAGGCAAATTTAACATCACTGCGTTGTTGGATAATCAAAACCCCCTATCCCGTCATTCAACTTTTAGCTTCTCGGAAAGGTTCAAATCAGCCAATATCTGCTTGAGCTCGGCCTGGAAATTAGGAGCATGTTGCCTTATATTTACGATCTTCGGTTCAACTTCAGCTGCCGTTCATCTGCTTCCCGCTTTAAACGGGCCAGCATTGTAGCAACGCTCAGTTCGCTTTTTCCTACTTTCATACTATCCGCGATACGGCGCCCGGCATCAAGAGCCGATCTGCCCAGGACCCGTGGTGTGTACAGGTGGACTTTGTCCCCCAGCGTGGGAACCTGTGAATCGAAAAGAAGATCATCTGCTACCGTTCTCAAAACCTCTGCTGGGAGATCATCGGCGAGAATAGGTTCACGTTCCTCAAATAACGCTTCAATTTCCTCCAGCAGCGGCCAGAACAACGCTCCTTCCCCGACAAAGCTTGCCTTCCCTCTCAGAAGGCTGTGTATTACCAGCAAGGAGAGCATCTCCTGGGCCAAAGCGGCTTTAATATTCTCTTTTTCAATGCGCTCCGCGGCAAGGCAAGGTTCGAACTCCTGCCTGGCTATCTGCTGGAGTTCTTGCTTAAGCGCTTCAATCTCTTCCTCTGCCAGGGTTTCTTCTTCTGCCAGGTTTAAGTTTTCAAGATCATTCCAGCATCGAATAAAGCGGATCTTACGCAGACCCCCGTCTGTCAGCTCCACAGCAGCATAAGCGACCATGATTACCCTGTCCATCCCGGAAACCGGCACAACAATCCGCCTCACACATGCAGGCAAATCAAATTTGGTAACCTTTTCCATCAAAGCGTTAAATTGCGGATCTCCATAGGAGGCAAAATGAACCGGGTTTTGGCTTTCAACCAGCCCTTTTTCCAAGAGATCCCGCGATACAGTTAAAACAGTGCCCTCCGGCACACCATCAACCCCGCTAACAATAAATATATCTTGGCCTTCCTTTTGGGATACTCTACATCCCAGGCTGTGCAAGTACGTTGAGCTGCTCAGCGCCTCCCAGATTGAAGAAAGGTTCACCGGAGTAGGGCAACTGCCCTCAGACTGGGCCTTGCGCCTATAAATTTGGTAAAGTTCAGCAGGGTTGATCTCCATCCGTTCCAAGTGCCGGTGCTGCTTTTCCATCCGTTCTCGCGCCTGGGCTTCCAGAGCTTCCGGGGTTATACTTCCTTCGGCCAACGCCTGGAAATCATCCGGCCCTACAGGCAGCAAAGAAAACTGCTGTGTCCCCACAATCATGTTGGCATCAGCTAGACGTTTTAACAAACGTCCGTAGACAATATATTCAATGCTATCAGCATAACAGAGATTTAAAACATAGATATCCGTGTGTTTTTGACCGATGCGGTCAATACGGCCGATGCGCTGCTCCACCTTCATGGGATTCCATCCCAGGTCAAAGTTAACTAGCAAATCGGCTGTCTGCAAGTTCAGTCCTTCCGCGGCGGCATCAGTGCAGACCAAAATATCAATCTCACCGCGCAAAAAACGCTCCTTGACTTCATCGCGGTGAACAGCTTTCATACCTCCCGCCTGCGGATCAAAATATTCCCCTCCTTTGCCGGAATAGGTGCCGATAAGCATCTGGGGATTTCTCTGACGCAGCCGGTTGACAATATCGACTAGGGTATCATAAAAGCGGGTAAAAATGACTGTTTGGCGAATACGCCCACTGCTTTTATCCCAACGGTCATCCAAAACTTTTAACAGTTCCTGCATCTTAGAGGAAGGCTCTGTTAGATCGGCCAGCTCCCGGAGCATTTTTTGCAGCTCCTCGCGTTCCCAAGCCAGGTCAGCCTGTGTTCTGTTCTTTAAAAGAGACTCCACACCCACCCGGTCATCTTCATACTCGTACTCAAAAAACAGCTCTTCGATCGACGATTCGTCCAGGTTGCTCTCCTCTTTTACCCACACCTGATACTGAAGCGTTGCTTCCACCTTCTCCAGACGTCGCTTCAATGTTTCCCGGAGAGCATAAAGGCTAGAGGCAAAGCGAAGTCTTAAAAAGTTCAATAAAAAGCCCATCATGGTCCTGGCGTTGCTGTCTCCATGCGCAGTAATCTTTCGGGATAGCCCTTCGCAATACTGCTCCAAACTGTTGTATATTCGACGCTCCTGTGCGGTAAAAACAATGCGGGGGATTTTGAGAATATGACGGTTGGGCAGGTTTTCATGGAGCTGGCCATTATCCTTGTAAATCTCCAACAACCCCCTGGTATGGCGGAGCATGACCCGTGAAAGCGGTGCCGCACTGAAAATAAACCGGCAGATCAGCGCCCGGTCTCTACCACGCGGCACCCGCTTGTGCTCTAGCCACTGCCGTACCGCGGCCCTTATACGACCATCCATAACGCTCTCCTGCAGATATTGCCAGAGCAGCGGATCTTGTCCTTGGAGCGCCTTTATCGCCCGCCGTAAAAAGTCCCAGTCATACTTACTGGGCTCCTCACCCTGCCCTATCCGGTAAAGAATATCGTAATACTGCAGGGTTAGGGTAGGATCAAACTGAAATGCACCAACGCGGTTAGTCAGGGCTAAAAGGTCGCACGGCTCCACCGGATCAATCTGCAGCGGCGTTGCCGTAGCCAACCACAGACTGCGCGATTTCTGGCGCAGCCCGTCCCGCAAAGTAGTGTAGAGCTGGCCGAATATAGGATAGCCTCCCGGGCCACGAGTCGGGTTCTGCCGCCTGGCATTGTGGGCTTCATCTACAAGAGCAATATCAAAAGTTTTTGCTTCCATAAGAAACTTTCTGCGTTCATCCCGAACCAGCAGACCTGTAGAGATAATTGTCAAATCCGGCTCAAAAAGAGAAGCAGCTGCCTGCTCCTTAGGCATGGGGAAAATGTAGGCGTGGCGTATTGCTGTCCCGGGAAGAACTCTGCCAAAAGAGAGTAAAAGTTTAGAGGCCATCTGGCGCTGCCACTGTTCTGTAAGACTGGCCGGTGCCGCAATGAGAATGCGGCGGGCCAGACCCGAAAGGTAAAGCGACCGGAAAGCAAGCCCCGCTTCAATAGTCTTGCCCAGCCCCACTTCATCACATAACAGAAAAGAGTGTGGCCACGCTTCCACCAAGCGGCGGGCAACGATCTCCTGGTGCGGCCAGGGTGCTACCGGTGCTGTCTCCATACCTACGAACCTTCCTCCCGGCAGCCTGGGGCCATCTTTCAAGACAGCAAACCGAAGGCGTTCCAGGGCCGGCGGAGATGGAACATCCAAAACAGCAGCGCTGCTACCGTCCACCTCCATCGGGTATTCCACCCCTTCAGCCAGCTGCACCAACCGCTGCCGCACCGCTTCGGGCAGCGTCATTACCTTCATATGGGGAACCCGCCCCTCCCACAAATTCTCAAAATCAGCAGAAGCACTCTCCACCCTGAGTCGATCCGTTTCCCCCCACCAGTCACAATGAATATCGATATTTTCTGCGTTAAGAGTTAAGGCTGTTTTTGATTCATTCAAAGTCCCGGCACCATAAAGACGATTTCCAAACTCGTCGCCTAAAACAAACCACTTTTCATGGACATAGCCATCCTCCACGGATTCAAAAGGCAGGGGATCGCCACTGTTGCTGTGAACGCGGAAGGCAACCCTGACTTCCAGGTATTCATGAGCAACCATCCAGGCCAACAAAGTTACGCCGTTGCGCTCCTCCTCCGGCCAATCGGCAGGCTGCCCCAGCTGGCGATTCAACTGCATGGCCAGCCGTTTTGCATCTCCGGCCAGGATAGCCTGTACATCCTGGGGATCCAGATCGGCGCCAACGATAAGACGCATCCTGCCTTCCCGTCCTACAAATGCAGAAAAACCCTGGGAGGCAGCTGCCAGGGAAGATGAGCGAAAATAACCCGCCACCCGGTCATAGCTCACGGCCAAGCGAAGAGCCGGGAGATAGAAATCGTGCAGCATCTCCACCGGCCGTCCCTCAATAATCGTAGAGGATGTCTTGTAAGAAAGAAGCCAGCGCCTGGAGCGCAGGCCTTTCTCTTCATTTTCAAGCTTATCTACCATCGCGCTCTCCTCACATACAGAAAACCATGGCTTGATCACTGTAGACCAAAAAGCAACGCCTCGCCCTCCCGGCGCAGATCATCGCGGCTCATCTCCCTAGTCCAGACGGAGAGCAGATCGAGGATTACCCCCTGTTTTCCTGCAGCATGGCGCTCCAGATATACCCGTGCCACGGGCACATCCCCTTCCCGGTAAGCCATAATCAGACCCTGAAGAAGATCCCATTCCGTCTGAGGATTCTCCAGGCGTTTACTGTTGCGTTCCTCAGGCAGCGCCAGGCGCATTTTGGCGCGTCTGCGCAGCAACGGAGCATAAAAACCGTCTTCTTCCGGATTTCTGCGCTGTGCGCTTCTATCAGGCCTTTCGTTATTGATGCCAATTATACGGCCGCGCAAATCATATCCGGCAGACCTTTCTTCCAGCTTGATTGAAAGCGAACGGGAAAGATTCAGGGCCTGGTCAAACGGAAAGGAGTTCAACCCGAAAATGCCATAGAGGGTTAACGCCATGGCGGCCTCAGGCTCCAGGTTCTCTACCTTTAGCCGCCCTTTGGTTATCCGTTCGATCTGGTACTGCGCCACCACCGCGCTGGCTTCAGTCATGGCTTGAATAGGGGTGACCTCCACGTCGCCATCCAGCACCGGCCAGTTTTCCGAGAGCACATGCAGCGCGCGGCCGTAACCGGCTACCATTTCATCCACGGGATTCAACTGCAAAGCTGCCAATTCGTGCAGCCCCTGGCGCACCGCTTCCCGTACTTTTTCCGCCACCCCCAGACCGCCGAAACCGCTCCAGATAGCGGGTGTACTGCGTCCGGCTTCCCGCTTCCGACAGGTCAAGAAAATGGAACTGGCCGCCGCAGCCATATCTTTCTGGTGCAAGGATTCGGCAGCTTCAGATTCTACAGGCATGGCGCTGGTAATGGCCCAGCCGTTCTCAATCAACGAGCGGGTCAGCGCTTCCCAGGCCTCCGGGGTCTTATGGGTAAACATAACAGTCATGATCCCCTCGTCTTTTAAAACACGGCGGCATTCAGTAAAAATTTCGCCCATTAACCGCTGGTATTCACGGGCGGCCTCCGCGGCAGAGCCGTCCCGGGCAGGGTTGGCGACAGCCTCATCGCCTTTATTGGTGAGCCGGCGGCGAAAAATATCCGGGTAAAGATCTCGTAAGGTTCGCCGCTGCCACACATAAAAATAGTCAGAAAGCTCGGCGTACTGCACATTATTGTAGTACGGGGGGTCAATGCAGACCAGGTCAACAGAGCAATCAGGCACGTCCATGTGTGCTGCTGTGCCGTAAAGGATCCTGACCGGCAGCTCTTTTCCCTTGAGCTGGCGGTGCAGCGGCGCCAACAGCTCTGCCATGCCCTTGTAGGCATCGATAACCTGGGAAAGCGCCCAAGCCGCACCGGAGTTGGGGCCGCTGAAAATCATCTCGCCGAAGGTCCATTTTACTGAAAAGTCGTGGCGGCCAAAATTGCCTTTAACAATACCTCGCGTATATTCCCACCGTGTCTGCCTGCTGTTATAATCCACTCCTTTATCTATCATAAACTGCAGGTATGTTACCACAGCCCGCCCCCGTTCCTGGCCCAGTTCTTCCAGAATCTGCGGTTTAAGCCGGTTTAGTGCCTCCACCAGGGTAAGGTGCCCCAAAAGCTGGCGCGGGGTAAACATATCACACCAGCGGTTCATCCCGACACGTAGCGGTTCCATGGTTTTGTGCCCTTGAGGTATACTTTCTGTAGGAATAAGCCCTTGCTGCTCCCACCCCGGCCAGTGTTCCTGCAGAAGCCTTTGGGCCTCGTCCAGAGCGCGTAGATCTCGCTCGTTAGGAGGTCTAAAAAAACGCACCTTCTCCGTTTTTATTTCTCCGGCCCGCTCTCCGCTGACATAGCGCTGAGGCTTTCCCTCCCTGTCCAGCTTGGGCTGGTAGCGCACCGCCACCACGCAGTAGAGACGATCCTGCCACCTGCCGTGAGGTGATTCGCCCCGCGCCTGGGCCTTAATTTCATCAGAGGGTATGGCCTGTCGGCAGTGAACACAGCTGCCTACCCCACGGACAACCGTGGCAAAGTTGGGATCTTCACCCCGGGGGCCCCGGCTGCCTTTAACCCGGTAGGTTGCAAAGTGCACCCGGCCTCCTTTTTTTCGTCCATCGGGGATAATCTGCACCCCCCATTTCTCCCCCGTCTTAGACAACCAGCAGGTATTCAGCAGAGGAGCTTCACCGCCGCAGTGAGGACAGGTTACCTGGCAGGCGTAGAGATAATCCATTATCTCCTCTTTATCATGGTTTTGAACCAAATCAGGAAATTCACTCAGGCGCTTTTCAAGTAAACACCGTTCGGAACTTGGCAAAGGCAACCCATCTGGGAAAAGATCCCACATCTTATCACTATGAACTTTAATAAGCTTTTTCCCCCATTGCTCAATACACTTTATCAAGTCTTTACCATAGCAAGCCGGATAATTCAAAGTTGCATATAATATTACAGCCGCAACTGGATTAAGTTCATTGGCAATTACTTGGTGTCCCAGACGTAAAGCCTCAAAAGGAATCGATCCACCTCCGGCTGTGGGGTCAAGTATTGTTAGCCGCTCTGTTGTAATAGATGGACAGTGCATAAAAGCGCGATTATATCCGTAAAGATCTTCATTGTCCCATTTAAAATTTTTCCCAGCTATATTTTGTATATGTTTTAGCTTGCGAAATTGAATACGTTCATTTATGTGTGCCGGATCGGCTGTCACTCTTTGCACCGGCATATGATTATCAATTTGAGGCAAAGGGTTTGGAAAAAGACGGGACTCCTCTTTCCAGCGAATAATAACCGGGTGGTTGGACAACTCAGGATCCTTATCACAAAGCTCCTGAATAATCTCCAAATTCTTACCTCGCCGGTTTTGTTCCTTTTCCAATGCTCTCAAAATGTCATTGTTTACCAACAGCCACTCCCTTCCATCCTCACCTGTTTCCACTTTTTCAAGAAGCCGGCCGGTAAGCGTCCACTGCTCACCGTTAACCAGAGCCTGCACCTTTTCTATCCCGAGCTGGCGCAAAAACCAGTCTGGGTCCGTATCAGCCGGTAAGAGAGAGCCCAGGACAGCGGCACGGCTGGGTGTCAGAGGGCGCCTGGCCCACCAGACATGAAGTCGATTGATTGGCGGAGCCCTTCCTGTATCCCGTTCCCTTTGCGTCTCGGCCCCTACCTGGTGGCAGGGGAATCCCGCTTCAATAAATCGAAGATCCTTATTGTTATTTTGGACCAAAATGCAGTGCCCCTCCTTTTCTACCTTCGCAGCTGCTCCAACATCCGCTGAAGATCCTTATCCCCGGGCTGCCCCCCCAGCATGGTCCGCATCCCGGCCTGCGCCCAGCGGCTGGCAGTAGCGCCGTACTGGGTTGCCCGCGTCAGCCAGTAGATGGCCTCCTCCCGGCTGAAGCGCTCTACGCGCCAGGCCAGAAGCTCAGTGCGATCCATGTCCTGCACCCGTTCTTGAAGTTTAAAAATAAGCGATAGCTTGGCACCGGCCTCTTCGTCTAAAGGAAGATTGCCCCGAAAAGTAATGCGGTCACCGTTTAAAAAGCGCTGCAGTTCAAGGGGGATTCCGGCGCGGTCACAGACACGCCCTATGATAGCGCGCACCACCGGGAGACAGCGACGCTGGGACTGCCCGTAGAGCATCCCCTGTTCCTTGAGTACAGAGTTACCCGGCTCTTTCCCTCCGTTTTTCTGATCACCGTCCAGAGAAAAACGACCCTTAATCACCATCACAGGAACAGGCTTACCCTTATGTTCGGTAATGCGCAAAACCCAGGGAGATTGCTTCAGCAGGGGTTTTATTCGCGTTACATACTCCTGGTTTAAAGTAGCGCTTTTTTTTGCTTTCTTTTCTGTCATCACCATACCTCGTTTATTCTTTTTGGAGTTCCCGGATCAAAAGACATTTTTCATCCGGATCTGTAATTTTCAGAAAAGCCTCGGCACTTTCCTCTTTATCGATGAGCCCGTCCAGGACCTCAAAAAGTTCGTCCAGGGTTTTCATGGATTCCGGAGGCACTTCTTCAAGGCGAAGGGTAAGCAAGCCTCCCCCGGGCAGACACAGGTCTACCAGCTCTAGATAATCGATGACAGACTGGGCACCCTTGTTGTAAAGGCTGCCCAGCCGGCCTAAAAGGGGCAAGAGCTTTTTAGCTCCTTCTTTCCCCATAAGATCTAAACTGGGGCGTTCAGCAGTTATCCAGCCCCGCCGGGCAGCCTCTGCCGGAGTAATAATCACATCATCCGGCTGAGCGGTATAGAGAACAGCAGCAGCACCGGAGATCAGGTCGGGTTTCTCCTCCTGCTCCGGGGAACCCTGGCAAGCATACAGACGGTCTTCTTTTACCAGGGAGGACACAGTCTCTTGAATTTCCTGTGTTCCTACTTCTCCATATTGCTCTACAACCTCGTTGGCGATACTCTCCACCGTAGATAAACCCTTTTGGGCAATTATCCGGCTTATGCCGGCGCGTATTTTCGCCGGGTCTACCCTGTCCGTCTCCGTCCAACCGCGCTGCTTTGCCCCCTGAGGGGTTATCAGGCTGTAGCCTTTGGCCGGTAAGGTAACACTCAGGGGAACTATGTTATCCTGGTGATACAGCTCTTCCGGCTTAATCTTCTCTTCGCTACCCATACGAAAGACGTACCAGCTCCCCTTTTGAACTCCTGCCCTGACAATCTGCTCAAAGGCGCTGTAGCTCTCCAACACCGGCCAACTCCGCTTACAGCAGAAGTTTGTCCACAGCTGCTCCAGCGTGACGGTATCTGTTGTGCTGAAAATAAGTTTGTTCAGGCTCAACAGGTCCGCCTGGGTCGTGCTTTCGCCGGTAAGGAGCTTTCCATCTGTGATGAGGATTTTACGAATCTGTTCAATAAAAGGAGCACCGCCTTCTCCGCCGCCGGTTTTGATCTCCCTGCGCACAACATGACCCTCGGCAGAGGGGTAGTATAAGCTGGTGTAAACGCTTGCAACGGCAGTATCCAACGCCTGTTCCCGCTCGGCATGTCGGTTTCGGAAACCTTCTTCCTGTATGCGTTGCGGATTCACACCGTAACTCTGTGGTTTCTCAGCCAAAATCCGCATCGCTTTTACCTGGCGGGCCAGATCCTGGATCCAGTGCCGCGCTTCTCTGATTTTCGCATCTTCGCTATTGACAACCTGCTGCTGAGTCAGGCTCCTAACGGTAACCGTCTCCGGCACCAGTAGCAGGATCAGGTTTTGCCGCTCCCGAGGCCTGTTTAACCCTTTAGTGGTCACCATAGCCTCTAGATCAATAGTTTCAGCTGCCAGAGAAACAACCCCCAACACAGGTTTATTCTTATCATCAGGAAGATGCTCCGGTTGGGTAACATCGTGTTCCACATGGAAGGGCCCTTGATCTTCAATTATTATTTTACGTGCTGCCGTTTGCAGCAGATTTTCAATTTGATCGCCCTGCACTGTTTTACGGATGCGGGCCAGTACGCTGTTGATGGTAGGATTTTCATTGGCGTAATATTTACCCTGCTCAAAACGCAGATAAAAAGCCGTTTCACTGATTGCTTCCAGGGCTTTGCGCACCTGAGGGGGAGTCAACCCCGGAAAAGAGACAGAGAATAAAGCTTCCGGTTCAGTGATCCCCAGTATTTTCGATTCGATACCCTCTTCCCGGCCAACCAGGCTCTGCAAAAAAACGGTTTTCCAGGTATATTCGTAGAGCGGATAGCCCTGGGGATGAGGATTTTTACGGTCAGCCATTTCGGCATTACTGAGGCCACCCTCCAAGGTGCCGGTATCTACCCCGCCCACATCAGCATTGAGAATAAAAAGCAAGTCGGAGCTTCCGGTCCGCCCTAAAATTTCATTGACTACCCGCTCCGCGCGTAGATCTAGATGACAGGTGTGGATCATCGGAACTTGCTGCTGTTTTTCCCATAAACTACGTACTACTAGGGCAAGAACCCTAAGCACCCCCCGGGTACCCTGAAAGTTCTCGGCATCAGCCAGTTTATTATTCAAAAAATCCACCAAAGTAGGGTGAAAGGGATAGCTTGCCAACATCCTATCCTTGAAATAAGTACTGGTCGCCTCTTCTGGCAGGAAGGCGGAATTGCGGGTGTACATTTCCATATACTCATCAACCACAGCATGGGCTTTATCCCGATCCACAAAAACAAACAAGCGCTTGGCCAGTACAGAAGAGATCTCACTGGCCTGCACGGGGATAATTTGCACCGCATCCCGAGCTACGACGCTGGTCACCCCTCGAACAGCTTTCTCGCCAATACCCAGGGCATCATCCTCACTGACCTCATCACCGCGCACCTGGCTGACAAGCTCCGCTAAGCGCTGCGTCTGTTTGTTAAAAGCGTCCGTAGCACTGGCCAGGGTAAGCAGGATAGCAATACCGGCGTGATTGCGGGCGTAACCGTGTAACGCCATTAAAAAAGCCGCCAGCTGGCTGGCCCCATCAGGCCGTGCCGCCTCTAGGCGTGCCGCGTATTGAGCAAGCTCATCCAGCATGATCAAAACCCTGCGACCATCAAATACTTTTTCAAAATAGGTTTTTCCAGGTGCTGCATAGGAGCTGACGTCTGCCTCCACTTCACGGTAGAGCTCCTCGCCACCTATCTGATAAGCAATCTCACCCCAAAGGGTATAGGGTACCAACGCTTCGCCCCTGGGCTTGTGCACTTCAATTTCTTCACCGCCTATACCGACAACGGAGATGGAACCAGGTTCGGGAAGATATTTACGGGGTAGAATATTAGCGGTAACATCCTGAAGTTCTGTTCCCTTGTAAGCGATATGGGCAGCAGCGATAAGGGCATGGGTTTTCCCGCCACCAAAAGCAGTTTCCAAGCGATGTATAGCCGGAACAGTCAGATCGCCGGCCAGGCGTCCAAACACTTCTGCTAAAACAGAACAGAGCCCCTGGGTAGGATAGGTAGCCTCCTCGAAAAAAAACCTTGCATCAGTATAGGGATTATCTACAATGCCTTTATTGCCGCGATAAAATTCAATAATGGGGCTAAGTGCTGCTGTAAACACTTCTGGATTAAAAGTACCAGCCAGGATCTCGGGCCTTGGTTTACACAAGTCTAAAATGGAGTCCACGACAATCTCTCCTTTCTATTAGACAGATAATTCCAAACAAAATTCATACATTAGTTCATATCTTCTATATTTTAGTAAACAATCCTGCTAGCTTAAAACCCATTGGGGAAGTAAACGCAAGTTGTAACCCTTAACCAATAAGTTGCCGATAGACCCTGTGTTTTTTGCAAGCAATTTTTCCCGGTTTTTGCAACTATCTTTTGCAACAGTTCACTCGGGGAATTTTACGCGTAGTATTTTATTAAAGAATTCTTGATTCGGTAACTTTGCCCATCAAAAAGTAACAGGTAACTGTGGTGAACCAGGCGATCGAGGACAAGTTCACTGTGGAATTTAAATCCGGCGTGACAGTGAATGTGGAAGAATAAGATTGAAACCGAGTAAGGCACTTTACGAAATTACAACGTAGGGTGCCTTGCTCGTTTTTGCGGGTCAAGTCCATTTTGAGGTAAAAAGGACCAAATGCTTACTCTGCCGGTATTCAAGTATGCGGCCGACCCAAATTGCCGGCGGTCCCTTTACAATCCAGCCGGCTGTGCCTACCCGAGAGCTTAACATTACAGCTGCCTGAGAGCTCTCCCGGTTACCTGTTTTCTATCTCTTATC
>FZPS01000014.1_pt12 | contig 14571 bp, 17 predicted proteins | sample 1817821 | NCBI WGS metagenome assembly FZPS01 (sample SAMEA104158645, study PRJEB21678) | metagenome | place: Germany | collected 2015-04-21 | reverse complement strand
CCTTATGTACTTTGAAGGGAGAGAGTAAAATTTCTAACGACCCAGAAATTAAAGATAAATATTTTTTAGATACCAATGCTCTACTAAATTATGCAGATAAATTAAAAAACTTAGATAATATTTATATTTCCAGTATCAGTTTAGAAGAATTAGAAAATATAAAAACATCAAATAGAAAAGATGAAGAAATTAAATTTCTAGCAAGAAGGGTTGTGAGAATTCTTTCAGAGAATCAAGATAAATTAAATGTAATACCTTTGCAAGATAATCATTATAGCATTATAGAAAGTGTGAATTTAAAACCTACAAATGATAATCTAATTATTGCTAGTGCCGTAAAAGAAAATACATATAACGAAGTAATATTTATAACTGATGATTTATTGTGTGAAATATTTGCTAAGAATTTTTTTAATCTAAGAGTAGAAAAATTATCTAATGATGAAGATGATGAATATAAAGGTTATAAAGAAGTTTACATAGATAATCAAAATGAAAAAGATAGTAAATGGTTAGCTGGAATATATGAAAATCCGAAAAATAATCCATGTAACTTATACGAAAATGAGTATTTGATAGTGAGAGATAAAAAAAATAAAAAAATAATTGATAAATTAAGGTATACAAGTGATGGAATAGTAACTTTCAATAATAAAACATTGAATTCTAAAATAATAGGAAAAATTAAGCCATTGGATATCTATCAAAGTTGTCTAATTGATAGTCTTATTAATAATAAAATGTCTTTAGTTAGGGGTAAGGCTGGCACTGGAAAGTCACTTTTATGCCTTGCTTACTCTTTATCAATGATTGAAAGTGGGAAATATGAAAAATTAATTGTATTTTGTAACCCTTTAAGCTCTAGGAACTCTGGGAAATTAGGATTTTATCCAGGTTCAAGACTAGAGAAAATACTAGATAGCTTTGTAGGCAGTATGTTTTCTTCTAAATTAGGGGGCATGGAAGGTGTATATCAATTAATAGAAAGAGGAAGTCTTGAAATACTCCCTTTTTCAGATATAAGGGGCTATGATACCTCAGGAACAAATTCTATTGTTTATATAATTGAAGCACAAAATCTTAATATTGATTTAATGAAACTTGCTATTCAAAGAGTATCTGATGATTGTAAATTAATTATAGATGGTGATGATAATTCTCAAGTGGATATGATTGCATACGAAGGTTTGAACAACGGTATGAAAAGAGTTTCTGAGGTTTTTAGAGGTAAAAATTTTTATGGGGAAATTGAATTACAGGAAATATATAGAAGTAAGATTGCTCAAATTGCTAATTTAATGTAATTTCAAGGAGGAAATCTTGGAGGAAAATAAAAATAATTTAGAAAATTATGCACCATTTATAAATATTAAAGAGTATTTGTGGGAAATGAACCCACAACAATTAATTGATTTAAAGAATTTATTTTTGCAGGATAAGGTTAAAATCATAGAAAATTAGTGGAGGTCTATATGGCTAGTAATTATAAAGAAACTCATAAAATAAATATAAAAGGTATTTTAAATATAGAAGAAAATAAAATTGAACTAGAAGATGGCGGATTTGCTAATTTAAATGAAGTGTTTAAAAAGTTTAACGGTGCTGAGATAACTTTGGCAATTTCACTGACAAATGAATTGGATTAATATATACAACAATGGGATTAAAGGGGGATGCAATGACTTACGATTTAAAATACAGAAAACAAAGTTCTGAGTCATATGATGATTATTGGTGGCGAATTTGTTCTAGTAAAGATTCTAATATATACAACCTAACCTGGGATGAAGTTGGAGAGATTTTAAATTCGGAGTTAAAAGAAAATTTTACGTCTTCTAAATGGCGTAAAAATTATCAAATGATGAAAAAAGGTTTTGACAAAGCTAGAGAAGAGAATTCAGATTTAGAGGATATGCTGCGAGATATAGAAATAAAAAAATTAGAGTTAAAAGAAGAGCAAATAAAATTGTCCACTTTGAGATTGGATGTTAATAAAACAATTAGAAATACGGCTAGATTTGAACAGTGGGTAGACGAGGTTAAAAATGCAATTAAAACAGTTGAAGTTCATATACCTGATTATAAAGGGGTTTCTGATGAAAATTGCAAAAAAGAATATCTTCTTACCGTAGCTGATATACATACTGGCAAAAAAGGAGAGTCTCTTGACAATTATTATAGTTTAGATGTTTTACAAGATAGAATGTGGCAGATTAGAGATGAAGTAGTTCAAGAAATTCAAGAGAAAAGAATCAAAACTTTGAGAATTTTAATCTTAGGCGATTTAATAGATGGTTTGCTCAGAGCATCTCAAATACAAAACCTACAAATGTTGCGTGCCCATCAAACTGTTTTTATAGCACGATTTTTATTTGAATGGTTAAACTCTATATCTGAGTATTGTCACATTGATTGCAAAATGACTACTGCTTCAAATCATTCTCAATCGAGACCTCTTGATAGTAAAAGGGGCGAATTTGATAAAGATGATTATGAAATAATTATATATGAATGGTTGTCTGATTTATGTGAGAAGAATCCACGAATAAAATTGGAAGGAAATAATGTAGTTGAGTTTAATTTATTAGGTAGAGACATAATCGCTATGCATGGACATCAATTAGATAAAATAAGAGGTAATAAAAATATGCTGGCTACTGTTAGCTTTCACAGAAATAAACAATACCAATATATGATAATAGCACACTTACATCATGCAAATATAAAAACAGTTGGTAAAAATAATTTGGGCAATAAAGAAATAATATACTGTCCTTGTATTTGTGGAAATGATGAATATTCAGATAGCTTATACACTGGTGCCAGTGCTGGAAGTTTATTAATTGAATTTAATGACAAACAGGGAAGGCGAAATACTACAGATATAATATTAGAATGATATTAAATTAGTGAAAGCGGTGATTGATTGCAGAATCTATTATGGTTTTCTTTCGGTGCCTTATTTATTTATGCTATAAGCTTATTGGATATAGGACTGAGTATTTTGCAGTCAAAAGCCAATTTATACAATACATATATACAAGTAACTATAGATGAGTTAGTGGGTGTAAGTAATGAACCACTTTCATATAATGTGGGATTTGAGTGTCCAGAAGAAGAATATGAATATGAAGAAGATAATGATGATGCCTGATTAATTAAAATCAGGCTTTTATTGTAGTAGAATAAAAGGTGGTGACAAATGTGTCTGAAAAAGATAAAAAAATTTATTATTGTATTGGATGTGGGAAAATTCATAGTAAAAGTGCATTTTATGTAAGTGATAAAAAAATACATGCCAATGGTGTTTTGCCATATTGCAAAAAATATATAAAAAATTATTCTTACAATGAAGATGGATCAATAAATTCGTCAAATTTTAAATTAATGCTTATGCTAAGTAATTTACCATTTTTACAAGATATTTTTGAAGGGTTGCATAATTATAAAGGTGATAAAATAGGAAGATATTTTAGCATGATTAATTCTCTTCATCAATATGATAATTTATCCTGGAAGGATAGTATTTTTGGCACAAATGAGGAAACACTTTTAAATAATGAAATACAAGAAATTATAGACAAATCACTTATTGAAGATTTTAAGGTTACTTTTGAAATGATTGAGAGATGGGGAGACAAATATGAGAAAACTGAAATAAGGGATTTAGAGAAGTTTTATAATGATATGCATATGACACATACCATAGTCACGCCACAGCATGAAAAGGCATTAATTTTAATATGTAAATTACAATTAAAAATGGATAAAGCTTTAGAAAATAATGATATGGGTTCATTTGCAAAAATGCATGGTGAATATCAAAAACTTCTTCAATCTTCAGGATTGAGACCTATAGATAAAATAGGTGGTGCCGAAGCTTCTGGAATGAGAAGTTTTAGCCAAGTATTTGAAGAAATTGAAAGAGATGGGTTTATTAAACCAGCACCAATTAAAGAAAATCAAGATATTGTAGATAAAACAATTCAATACATAATGAATTATACTAAGAGATTATTAAACAAACAAACATTAATAGAACCGCCTATAGATACCCCAAAGGTGGGGAAATAAATGTCATATATTAATTATAAAAGACCTGAAAAAAAACTTACTAATCATACAGATGATATGTCTAGATATAATAAATCTGATTATAGAAATAAAACATTTCAAGAGATTAAAGATGAATGGAGAAAAGCTTGCGAATATTGGAAGCAATATCCTGATAGATTCATAGATTATATAAGTAATTCCAATACTAAAATTACATTATATTTTTATCAAAGAATATTATTAAGAATATTCTTTAGATATAGAAGAGTTTTTGTAACTGCAACTAGGGGTACAGCTAAAAGTTTTACTGAAATACTAGCAATATATCTTCAATGTATTTTTTATCCTGGAATTGATAAATTTATAGTTGCACCGACAAAAATACAAGCAGCCAAAATATCGCAAGAAAATATTGAAAAAATTTGGGAGTTCTTTCCTATATTGGCTAACGAGGTGTCCTATTATTCATTCACTAAAGATTATACCAAAGTGGTATTCAGGAATGGCAGTAAATTTGATGTTGTACAAGCAAGAGATAGTGAACGTGGTGGGAGACGTCATGGTGGTGCAATAGAGGAGATTGTAGATGAGAGATTGGATGGCGATATGTTGCATTCAGTAGTTATACCCCTTATGGCGAATTCTCGCATTGCAATGTGCAGGGGTATAGACCCCAATGAAATACATAAACAAGAACATTATGTCACTACTGCTGGCACTAGACAAACATTTGCTTTTAAAAAAATGTGGGAAATACTTATTGATATGGTTAAAGGTGGTTCTGCTTTTGCCATAGGTGCAAGCTATGAATTACCTTGTATGCATAATCAATTAGATATTAATTTTGTAGTAGAACAAAAAGAATCACCTACATTTAATCCAATGTCTTTCCAAAGAGAATATGAAAGTATATGGACAGGAAGTTCAGCGGATTCATTAGTTTCATTAGATGATTTAAATAAATGTAGAATATTAACAACTCCTGAAGATAAGGCAACAGATAAAGATGCACAATACGTATTGAGCTATGATGTTGCTAGGGCTGAAGGAAAAATGAATGCACAGTCTGCTTTGGTGGTTATTAAAATTAAAGAAATGGGAAATGGATTATACTCAAAACAATTAGTTAATATTTATAGTTTTGAGGGAACCCATTTTCTAGAACAAGCACAATTCTTAAAAAGAAAAGTAAATGATTTTAAGGCATCTATTTTATGTATTGACTCAAATGGTTTAGGTAGGGGATTAGTAGATTTCTTAGTAATAGAAATAGATGAAAACCCAGCTTATGAAGTAGTGAACGATGAAAGATTTGATAAATATAAAACATCAAATAGTATTCCAATGGTTTTTAATATAAACACGACACAAAAAGGAATGAAAGATAGTGACATCCATAATGTATTTATAAATAATATTTCTAATCAAAAAATTAGATTATTAAAAAGTGAATCTTCAATAAAAGCACAATACTTTGAAGATAAAAAAATGTCTTCAGAAAAATATGCTAAACTTGCTAGGTCATTTGTAATGGTAGATGCTTTATGTGATGAAATAATGAATTTAGAATATAGGCAAGCAGGCAATGAAACTAAAATAAAACAAATAAGTAAAAGCATAAGCAAGGATAAATTTTCAGCATTAGAATATGGTTTATATTATATTTACCTACAAGAACAAAAAAATAAAATTAAAAAAGAAACAGTAGATATTGACTTATCTGAATTATTATCGGTGTTTAAAAAACCAAATGTAAGAGCATAGGAGGTGGTACAGTTTGCAAGAAGAAAACAAAGAGAATATAGAATTGAAAAAGAAATATTACAAATTAGACTTTTCGCAACTAGCTAGGTATATTTTTTCGGATTTAGAAAACACTCAGGCAAATACAATACTATTTAGAAACTTTTCTAGAGAAAGAGTTATGGATGCGATACAAAATCCACAAAAGAATGAAGAGGTATTAAGGAATTTATCAAATTTTTTATACATAATTAGTCCTCACTACAAGAGGTTATGCAACTATTATGCAGAAATGCCTACTCTTGATTGGATGATATCACCGATAAATTTAGATGTATCTAAAGTAAACATAGATAGATTTAAAAAGGTTTACAATACTACATTATTTGATTTAGATAATATGGATATAAAACATGAGTTCTTTAAAGTTTTACAAGTGGTTTATAGAGAGGGAATTTTCTATGGGTATGAATATAAAACTGATGATTCATATTTTATACAAAAGTTGGATGCTGATAATTGCAGGATATCAGGATTTGAAGATGGTGTTTTTGTATTTGAATTTAATTTTGATTATTTTTCCAATAATGAAGATAAATTAGATAATTATGCACCAGAATTTAAAACCAAATATGAATTATATAAATCCTCCAAGAAACAAAGGGGCAAAGATAAAGTAGATTTAACATGGCAAGAACTAAGTTCTGAAAATTCTATATGTATAAAAACAGATGAAACAGTATTCTATCCATTCCCACCATTTATAGGGGTGTTGCCTGATATTTATGAAATACAGGACTATAAAAGCCTAAAGAAAGCAAATAATGAAATGCAGAACATCGCACTACTTAGTGGTACTATTCCAACCAATTCTAAAAGCGATGTTGCTAATGATTTTAAAATCACCCTTGATACAGCTATGGAATTTGGGAACAAAATATCTACCGAATTACCAGATCAAATAGGATTTATGTTATCTATATTTGATGATATGAAGTTATTTAAATTAAGTGATGATAAAGTTGGCACTGATAAGGTGGAAGAAGCTACTAAAAACTTTTGGAGTGCTACTGGTGTGTCTAAAAATTTATTTGCAGATGATAGCAATACAGATGCAGCCATTAAATACTCTACTGTTGCCGATGAGCAGTCTGTTTTTGGAATGCTTAGGCAGATAGAAAGATGGATTAACAGAAAGTTGAAACAAAGGAAAGAAAGGTATAAATTTAAAATTAACATTCTGAATATAACCAACTTTAACCAAAAAGATGTGATAGCAAGCGAATTAAAGATGGCACAATTTGGTATACCTAATAAGATTAGATTAATATGTTCTGCGGGTGGAAATCAAAGCGAAATAGAAGGAATGAATTATTTAGAGTTAAAGGTATTGGGACTAGGTGAATTAGTGCCACTGCAATCTTCACATACCCAAAATAGCAACGCTAATAGTCCTACCGATGGTGAAAGGGGTCGTGTTTCAAAAGAAGAAGATGAAGTTAGAACTGATGATGGTGGTGATGAGTAATGTTTATATATTGTTTAGATAATAGTTTAAAAAATGAATTAATTAATACTGGATTTAAACTGCTTAATCAAGATAAAGATAAGGCGGTTTTTTTATTAAATAAAGATTTAAAATTTAACTTTAACAAAGTTGATAAAAGTAAATTTTTATTTACAAATAGGTTGACATTTTAAAATGCAAAAGAAGGGATGTGATTAATATTGAAAACAAAATATTTAAGCTTGCCTGTTGAATTTATTGAGAATAAAACTTTCTCACTTGATGATTCTTTAATACCTGTAGATATTAAAGTAATGCACGATGGCCTTAATTTAAACAATTCTACTTTTTTTGAAGAAGCAATAGAAGATGCTAGAGAGACTTTAAAAAATAAGCCCATATTAGGATATATTAAAAAAGTAGATGGCACTGATTTAGAAGATTTTTCAGGCCATGAAATGGAAGTTTCTATAGGTGATGACGGTTTGAAAATTGTGGTGCTAGAAAGACCACTTGGTCTAGTTCCAGAATCTAATAATTATTCAATATTAGAAGAAGATGATAAAAAATTTGTATTTTGCAGGGGTTATTTATGGAGAGAGTATATTAATAGTGGATATGAGATTTTAAAGGATAATCCAAAAAAATCAGTATCTATGGAAATTGCGGTTGACGATTATGATATTAATGATGATGGCACTATTAATATTAAAAAATACAGATATCTTGGAATTACAATTTTAGGTGATGAAGTCGTTCCAGCTATGACAGGATGTGAATTAAGTGTAATTGGACAATTTTCAAAACAAAAGGACGATGAGTTTTATAGTAAAATTGTGGAATTAAATAATAAAATACTACAATTTTCACAAGATAATTTTGAAGGAGGTGAAGATTTGGCAGATGAAGAAAAAAATCAAAACATTGAAAAACAACAAGATAAAAAAGTAGAGAAAAAAACAAAAGAACAAGAAGTATTTGCTGGAGAAACAAAAGATGCTCTTGATGAAAAGTTTACAAAGGTTTTTGAATTAAGCCATGACGATATTCGTTCAAAACTTTATAAACTACTTTCTGATATCGAAGAAGAAAATAATGAATGGTATTGGATAGCTGAAGTCTATGATGATTATTTTATTTATTCAGGATTGTCAAGTTATTTTAAACAAAAATATGTAAAAACAGATGTTGATGTAGCATTAGAAGGTGAAAGAATAGAAGTTTTTGCAGAATTTTTAACTGCCGAAGAACTAGGTGATTTAAAAAAAATAAGAGAAGATTACTCAACGCTTGAGAAGGAAGTAGAATCTTTAAGGGAATTTAAATCTATAAAAGAACAAGAAGAATTTGAAACTCAGCAAGCTAAATTAAAGCAAGAAAAAATTGACCATATTAACACAGAGTATGAAAGCATACCAGATGAAATAAAAGAAATATTCATCAATAAAGTTGATGAATATGAAACTATTGAAGATTTAGACGGTGATATATGTGTATATATAGTCAAAAATAAAGTGGTATTTTCAAAAGCAAAAAAGGAAAAACCAAGTATTAAATTAGAACTCGAAAATGATAAAAAAGATTTAACATTGTCTCCATATGGGGACTTATTTTAATTAAGAAAATTAAGAGGAGGAATTTATTATGGCAAATAAAAATATATTTATAGCTGAAAATATGGCTAGTACAAAAGTAGGATCATATTTAAGAAGTGGACAACAAGCAACCGCAATTGAAAATGGATTATTGGTAACTTTAGATGGTTTAGTGACAGGTGAAGCAGATTTATATAAGACAAAAACACCTACTGACAAAGGTGATGTGGTTTATTTAGTAGATGGAGTTGAATTGCAAGCTGATGAACAATTAACAAAAGGTTTACATGATTTTGAAAATCCTGCAAATAAACCATTTAGACTAAGAAAACCTGTAGTTGGAGATAGGTTTTCCATAAGTGCAAGTGCAATTACTGCTCTGTCTGATGAAGTAGTCGTAGGCAATGTGGTTGAAAATGCAGGTGCAGGAAAATTAACAGAAGCTGCGGAAGCTACTGCTGGTGCTTCCTTAGTGTGTCAAGTGGTTGCCAAATGGAATTTTGGAACATTAGCAATTCCTATGGTTAGATTAGAAGTAGTTGAAGTTCTTTAATTAATACATGTAATTAATATAAAATTTGAAAGGATGATAATTTATGGCAAATAAAGATGCTGTTATAAAATTAGGTATAGATATAATTCAAGATAGAGTCAATACAGAATTTGCAAGCAAAGATAAGTATGAACAAATGGAAGTTTTAAGAAAGGCATTAATTGAAGCAAATAATGGTAGTACAAAGTTAGATTATAAATCTATGAGGAGAAATGTAGAGTTATTTGAAATAATTGAAGAGATATTAGTAGTAAATGATATTCAGGGATTTGAAGATAATGATTTCTTCGAGCAATTTGTAGATTATAGAAACATTGCTTTGGGCGATGAAAACTATTTTTATATTGATGATAATTCTTTATTCACAGTAAATACCATTGCCGAAGGTGTAGGGACTACCATAAAACAAAGGATTAACACAGGAAAACATGAAACTGTGCCTACCGTCTTACATACAATTGAAGTATATGAGGAGCTAAATAGACTATTAAGTGGCAGGATAGATTTAATTCAATTTGTAGAAAGAATTAGAAAATCATTCCAAGAAAAGAAAATGAATGATATTTATAACACTTTTTATGAGGGTATTTCAGGACTTCCTGCTGCATTTAAAAAGTCTGGTACTTATACCGAAGAAGATTTAATTGATATTATAGCACATGTGGAAGCTTCTACGGGTGGCGAAGCTATAATAGTTGGAACTAAAAAAGCACTATCAAAAGTGACCACTGCTGTAATTTCTGAAAGTGCTAAAGAAAGATTTAATCAAGCTGGATTCTACGGAATATTTAATGGAACACCAATGCTTGCTATTAAACAAGCTCATAAGGCAGGTACTTATGATTTTGCTATTTCCGATGATGATTTATGGATAGTAACTTCAAATGATAAACCAGTTAAATTTGTAACTGAAGGGGATGCACTATTTGAACAAGGACAGGCTACAGATAATGCCGATAGAACTATAGATATTTTTGCAGGCGAAAGATACGGATTGGGTATTGTTCTTAATCAATTATATGGGCAGTATCAAATGTCTTAATTAGAGGGTGTAAGCCCTCTTTTTATGTGTTTTAAAAGAATAAAAGGAGGATATTTTTATGGGTGAAAAAGAGAAAAAAGAAGTAGGTAAAAAAGTTGAATCACAAAAAGAAAGTGCCAAAACATCTAAGGTTAGAGTTAATAAAGAAAAAGTAGACGAGATTGAAATAAAAAATACTAAAACTAAGAAAAATACAGGCAGTAGAAAAACTAAACCAAAAGAACCTAAACCAAAAGAACCTAAACCAAAAGAATCTAAACCAAAAGAATCTAAACCAAAAGAGCCTAAAGCAAAAGAGAATATAGATAAATTAATAGAATCAACAGTTGAATCAGAAAAAAAGAAACAAAGAGATATGAATGAACTAGTTAGTGTAATTTGCATAACAAATAATCCGCTTGTTTATGAAAGTAAAAATCAAGCAGGATATAGGATTGATTGGGATGGGTATTTACAAGAGAACTGGATTGAGTACAAGGAATTAATTAATATGCGTGGCTCACAAAGAGCATTTTTTGAAAAACCTTGGATTATTTGTGACTGGGATGTATTAGTAGATTTAAAAGTAGACCATTATTATAAAAATATTATTGATTTAGAAAATTTAGATGATGTTTTTAAGAAGTCTACTGAGGAACTAGAACAAACACTAAAGATAGTTCCCAAAGGAATTAAAGATTTAATAGTTGATAGGGCTTTTGAATTAAGAAGAAAAAAAGAATTAGACTCACTTAGTGTAATTGAAACAATAGAAAAAACACTTAATATTGATTTAAGTATTTAGGGGGTGCAATATGTCAACTCCTTACAGTGTAATAGATAGTAGTTTTTTAAATAAAATTACAGATGATTTATTATTAACGATAGATGAAGAAGATTTAGAGCAGATTATAGATATGTTTAGAATAAGTGCTTCTATAAAGTTTAAACAATGTAGTAAGTTAACTGATAGAGATGAAGAAAATAGAAAGTATAATTCAACACTTACAGATGAGGAAATAGAAATATTGGCAAACTTAATGGTACTTGAATGGTTGAAACAAAGAATAAATTCTATTGAAGTATTAAAGCAAACCATGAGTACACGGGATTATAATTTTTATTCACAAGCCAACCACATAGAATCTCTATTAAAATTAAGGAAAGATACTAATTTAGAAGTAGACCGACTAATAGTTTCCTACACCTATTCAGAAAATAATTTAGATGATTTAAGGAAGGTGTAGATATGTCAAAAATTCAAACCAAATATTATGCTATTCCCAATCCTTACTTTGCTAATTATTTCAAATTTTTAATAGGTAAGGTGTGGAAAATACTTCCCATGAGTGAAGAAAACAATATATATTTGAAAGGGTATATGGAAAGTCTGCAAAGAGAATTAATAGGCAATATGAATTTAGTGGAAGATTTAAAATATGATGGTTATTTTATAACACTATTAAATAAAATTGAATACCTTATTAATGAAGAATATTCACATGAGATTTGCAGGAAGGAAGTATTAGAAGCCGTTTCTATAATAGAAAAATTGCAACAGAAATATAAAATACAGAGGTGATATTTATGGATATAAGAAAAAAATGGTTTGCTGAAAATGCACCTTTAAATGCTATAGCTGCTAGTGTTGATAGTGTTTTCGATGTGGCTAATGCTGAAATAGTAGTTACTGCTAAAATTAAGGGTGAAATTGGCAATGAAATAGTATTAAATCTTATAGATTTAAAAGAAGAAAATGTTCCATTATCAATAGATGTAGATAAAAAAACTATTAATGTAATTTTAGCTACAGATAGTCAAGGTGCCATAAAAACTAAAGCATCTGAACTAAAAACTGCTATAGCAGATAACGAGTTGGCTAGTGAATTAATAAAAATAGATTTTGCAACAGGTAATTCTGGTGCTGGGGTAGTTGATGGGGCTGAACTTGTATTAGAAAATGGTGTAAATGGTACTGTATGTCAAGATACTGAAGTTATTGTGAAACATGATAACCAATTATACATTAATATAGCACCAAACTCTATTCATGATGCTAATTGGAGAAAATTAAATTTGGTAGAATATTAGGATGTGATTAAATGCCTCTAAATTTAGATTTATACTTAAGTAGGATAGAAGCATATAAGGTTTCCGACAAAGAAGGTATGATTGATACTATAAAAAAGAATATATTAGATGATTTTTTAGGAAACCCATCACATGAAGAAGTAATTATCAATGGTATTAATAGGGATGTGCATATAGTAACTGAAGGTTTAAAAGGACAAAAATTATTATGCAAACCTGGTGAAAATATACAAGCAGGTGAATATGTCCAATGGAACAATGATTACTTTTTATGCACATATAGACATCCAGATGATAAAATTCAAGCTAAGGGTACAATTCAAAAGTGTAATCATAATTTAAAGTGGATAAATAAAGACAATGAATTAATTACAAGGTATTGTATTGAAGATAGTAGGACTTTATATACTACAGGTATAAAGGGTGAAAAAGTAATTGATATACCTAATGGTATGGTTGGAATACAATTGCCTTATGATGAGGAAACAAGAGAACTAAATAGAAAAGATAGTTTTATATTTAATAAAACTAAGTATTCACTATCTTTTTACGATGAAACAACCAATGAAGGGCTTATAGTTTTAGTTTGTGAAGAAACTGAACCTTCCAATTTTGATGACAAAATTAATCAAATAGCTGATAGATGGGAAAGTGTCCAAGGTGGTGGAGTAGTTGATAAGTTGCCTTGGTTAGACGAACAAGAACTGCCTAATACGAATGGCTCATCTGATGAACCAAGTGAAGGAATTGAGTACAAACTTATAATCAAAACACCATTAGAAAATGATAATCCAGACGAATTATGGTACGGAGATATTTATGAATATATAGTAGATAAATATATTGACGGACAAACTGTTGGGGGTAATTTTACATTTGAATTAGATAGTGAGGAATTTGCCTATATATCTAACACTACAAATAATAGTTGTGAAATTGTGGCTAAACAGTCTTTTACTGGTGGAATTGCCAATTTAATTATTGTGGACACAGAAACAAATAAAATGGTTATAGAAAAAGAAATAATAATAATGGGAATATAGGTGGTGGATTATGAGAAGGTTTGAAAAGTTAAATAATGATATACAAGAACTGGGACAAAGATTAATAGCCAATCAAGATTTATGCAAATTATTATATTATCAACAAAATAATCCACTTGATTTACCTGAAATTAGTGGCAAGAGTCATATATTAAACAAGAAAATTTTATTATTTACACCTAAACTCCCATTAGCAACAGCAACAGATGTTTATATGACCGTGAGGGTGCCTAAAATGAGACCATCATCTAAGGATGGTTATTATATTGTATCCATGCTATCTTTTGATATTTATTGCCATAGAGATATTAGAGAAATATATTACACTGGAACAGATGGCAATATGGCAAAGGGTGATAGACCTATTCTTTTATTAGATAAGGTAGACGAAGTTATGAAAAATGTAGATACAAGTATAGGAAAATGTAAATTGCATGAAATCTCTGAAATATACAATAGTGATGCAACATTTAGTGGATATTCAGCTATATACATTGATTTAGATTTTAGAAATGCTTGGGGTTAAATCATGGAAAATAGTACAAAGTATGCTATTGAAATTAGTGCATTTTTAGGACTTGATATTATATTAGACCGAATTTTGGGTAGTGTATTCTGCCCTACATTAAATCAATTGGGAATTAACTTTTTCCTATATAACTATTATGTAAATGATTTTATATCAGTATATGAAAATGATAAAGATGGGTTTTATGATTTTATAACTTCATCTGAAAATAGCATCAATGATTTTGCAACTTTGATTTCTTTTTTTAAAAAATATAAAGAGATTTACTTTAAAGATAATAAATTTTTTATTAAAAACTATACAACTGTAAAAGTTGAAGATGAAGAAGTCATAGATAAGGAAAGTTTGATTATTAACTATATAGATATGACAAATATAGAGTTGTTTATGGATACAATTAGAATTTTGCATTGGCATGATGGTTCGAGTGTGA
>FZPS01000213.1_pt115 | contig 14581 bp, 14 predicted proteins | sample 1817821 | NCBI WGS metagenome assembly FZPS01 (sample SAMEA104158645, study PRJEB21678) | metagenome | place: Germany | collected 2015-04-21 | reverse complement strand
TGGGAAACGATAAAGCCATGGCGGTAGGCATATTCTCCGGATTGTGCGGTGTGCTGGTCCACTGTTATTTTGAAAACATCTTTGAAGAGCCCTATATGATGGCTTATTTCTGGGGTTTGGCCGCCATGCTCATGTATCTGGGCTTCTTTTCAAAGCCCAAAACGGATCAAATCCCAAACTGATTGTCGATGCTGTCCCATGTGCAGGGAAATATAGAAAGTGTTAATGACCCTCTACAATTCTATTTGCTGCCCAGGAGATAATACCGGAAACCGGCTTCTTCCACCGATGATGCGGGGATGAAGTTGCGGGTGTCGTAAAAATTCTTATGCCGCATCAGCTTCCCAAGGGTTTGGAAGGGAAGGTCTTTAAATTCATCATGATGGACGCCAAGCATCAGCAAATCGCTGCCTTCTGCGGCTGTTTTAAGGCTGTCGCTGATTTCTATCTTGCCGTTTTGAGGCGCCACATAGGGATCAAATGCCCGCACGTTGATTTTCTGCTGTTTCAGAATATCTATCAGATGCAACACGGGGCTCTCCCTCGTATCGTCCACGTTGGGCTTGTAAGTAACGCCTAAAATGGTTACCACCGGATCCTGGATGCCGTTGAGAATGTCCAGGATTTCCGATGCTACGTGGGAGGGCATGGAATCGTTTATGTTGCGGCCTAAGCCGATCATCTTTGCCGTGTCAGGCTGCTTTTCTACGATGAACCAGGGGTCGACGGCGATGCAATGGCCGCCTACACCGGGGCCGGGTTGATGGATGTTAACCCGGGGATGCTTGTTGCAAAGTTCGATAGCCTCCCAGACATTGACGCCTATATTTTCGCATATCTTTGCAAGTTCATTGGCGAAAGCGATGTTCACATCGCGGTAGGTATTTTCCGCCAGTTTGCAGAGCTCGGCGGTGCGGGTATCCGTGATGTAGATGTGGCCGCGGACAAAGGTTTTATAAATCTCCGCAATCCGTTCAGCGGATTCGGGATTTATGCCGCCGGCTATGCGGCTGTTGTTCACAAGTTCATTCAGAATCTGCCCCGGAATAACCCGTTCGGGAGAATAACCGACGAAGAGTTCGGCTCCTATTTTCAGACCGGCTTTCTCCAGGATGGGCAGCATGAGGCTGTCCACCGTGCCTACGGGAGAGGTGGATTCCAATATTACCGTGTTGCCGGACCTCAACCAGGGGATAATGCTCTCCGTTGCCGAGACCACATAACTCATGTCGGCCTTCTTATCCCCGGTGATAGGAGTAGGGACGGCGATGATGAAAACGTCAGCTTCTTCCGGCGTTAATGAGCCACGAAGGGTACCTTCATTCACCACCCGGCTGACCAACTCTTCGAGACCTTTTTCCTCGATGATGATCGCGCCCCGGTTCAGCGCTTCTGTGATCTTCGGGTTGAGGTCAACTCCGACGACTGAGACGCCTGCGGAGGCGAACATTGCCGCTGTGGGAAGTCCGATATAGCCTAAACCGATAACGCAAATCTTCATTGATTCTCTCCCTTTGTCCATCCGTAACTAAAACAGGCGGATTCAAATCCGCCCTATCACGAGGCGATGAAATCGCCGATCTACGAAAATTTTTCAAATAAGTCTACAATTCAAAGCAGATAAATGATAGCATATATTTGCCCTTGTGTAAAGAAATTAGGCTGTTTGAAGAACTGAAGATAGTTCATAATAGTTCATATTAACTACATAAAGAGGCACCGTATTTCGGTTTTGTATATAATATTAGTTCCGGAGCGAGGGAAGTGGGCTCCGGCGAGTACAAGCAAGTGCCAACCAGGCAGGATAGGCCGTCCAGATCGTAGGGCACGCAGCGCGTCGCTTCGTCGAGCGGGAGATCACTTCCCTCGCTCCGGAACATATAACAATTAACCAAACAGGAGCGCAGGATTCTAATGAGAAATATTACAATTGATCCTTGGAAATTATTGATCGGGGTATGTTTGTTCATAAAGCCCCTGATGTTTTACAGGTTGATGGATATTCAGGTCAACCTGCTGTTCTTATGGGTTGCCACGGCCTTTATGCTCAGCCTTATGTTTGGCAGTTTTAAGAATTTGTGGATTCCCTTCGGACTCTACGTACTGCTTACTATATTGATGTTCTGCGATGTGACCCATAACGCCTATTTCAGCGGCTATATATCCTTGAAGCTCATCGCTTCGGCAAAGTTCCTGGGAGATGCGGGGGACGCAGTGATAGCCGTGATTCGGCCCGAGTTCTGGCTGCTGTTGCTGGACCTTCCCCTGGTGGCTTTAAGCATAGTGAAAATAAGAAGGGAAGAATGGCTTTCTTCCGTTAGAAAAGAATGGTTTTCAGCGGTACTCCTTTTGGCTGCGGTCTTTTTCCTGGTTTTCGGCAGCGTCAGCACAAGCAGCACCCTGCGTTCCGTGGGCAATTTGGAATTCTTTTCCGTGCGTGTAAAAGACCTGCTTGAGACAACTACCAGCTTCGGATCCCAGCAGGCGGAACTGGATGAAGAATCCGTATACCTTGTGGAGGAAGACCAGGAGGATAGCCTTTTTGGAATTGCAGAGGGGAGAAACCTCATAGTTATTCAAATGGAGGCTCTCCAGAACTTCGTTATTAATAGGGAGTATGAAGGGCAAGAGATTACTCCCAATCTGAACCGTCTGATTCGCCATGAAGGAACGATATATTTTGACCGTTACTATATGCAGATCGCGGCGGGCAATACTTCCGATGCGGAATTTGCCACTAACAATTCCATTTATGGATCGGAGAAGAGTTACACATACGAGCTGTATAAGGAAAATACGTTTCGAGGGTTGCCTGTTCTTCTGAAAGAGAGGGGCTACTCCACTATAGCCATGCACGGGTACGACGGGGATTTTTGGAGCCGCAAGGCCATGTACCCGTCTCAGGGTTTTGATCGCTTCATCGATGATAAGGGTTATAATCCTTCGGTAATTCACGGTTGGGGGATTCTTGACGAAGAGTTTTTCGTACAATCGGTAGAGTATTTAAAAGTGCAACCCCGGCCTTTTTACTGCTTCATGGTCTCTTTGACTAACCATACTCCCTTTGTCATGGACAAAAAGTATTGCAGACTGCAATTATCCGCAAAACATGAAGGGACGAGGTTTGGCAACTACCTGAACAGCACGGCGTATTCCGACTATGCGATAGGAGTGCTGCTGGATGCCCTTAAAGAGGCCGATCTCTACGAAAATTCGGTGATCACCATCTACGGGGATCATTTTGGACTGGCTCAAAGAGACGAGAACAACGAAGAACTGATGACGGAATTTTTAGGGAAACCCTACCGATTCGACGCCATGGCCAATGTGCCGCTGATAATTCACATTCCCGGCGAAGATATCAATAATACTTATAGCATAGCCGGAGGGCAGATAGATTTCTTGCCTACGATGGCTTATCTCATGGGGTTTGAGGAGCTTGACACGGTTTATTTCGGGCAGAATTTGCTTACTGCGGAGAAGGGCTTTGTGGCTCAGACCCGCTATGCGCCCCGTGGATCCTTTATTACGGATGACATTGTCTTTATGATGTCCTTTGATATGGTCTTTGAAAACAGCAGGGCCTGGGCCATCGATACCGGAGAGGAAGTGCCGTTGGATGGGCTACAGAGTCTTGCCGAAAGGTCCATTGCCCTTATCGCCGCTTCGGAAAAATGCCAGGAGGAGGATTCCATAGCGGAGTTGTATCCGAGTGGCGAGGGGTTTGGGGCGACTGCCGGGGAGGATGAGAAAGAACCCGGTGGGGCTGCCGGGGAGAATTCTGAGGAGGCGGATGGCGATGAGTGAGATAAAAAAACTGGAAATTCTGGGCGTGCCGGTGGACATGGTAAACATGGCTCAGGCCGCCGAAAGGCTTGAGGAGCTTATGAAATCGGAAGGTTGCAGTCTCATTGTCACGCCAAATTCCGAGATCGTTGTCAATGCAGGGCAAGATTCGGAATTGATGGAAATCATACGATCGGCGGATCTGGTCATTCCGGACGGGATCGGCCTGGTGTATGCTTCCAAATTGCTGGGATCGCCTCTGAAAGAGAGAGTGACCGGGATCGATTTTCTGAACTGGGTCCTGTATTTCTTGGAAAGAGAAGGGAAATCCATCTACTTGCTCGGGAGCCGACCGGGAAGCGAAAGGGCTCCGGGCGTGGCGGAAATGGCGGCAATCAAGATGAAGGAAGCCTTTCCCGGGCTTAAAATAGCGGGTACCCACCACGGGTATTTCAGTGAGAAAGAGGAGCAAGAAATTGTTGATGATATAAACGAATCCGGGGCGGACTTTCTTTGTGTCGCTTTAGGATCGCCGAAGCAGGAGAAATTCATGGCTCAGCACCGGGAAGGGTTGAAGGTGAAGGCGGCCATCGGTGTGGGCGGAAGCCTGGATGTATGGGCAGGCGAAGTAAAGCGGGCGCCGGAGTTTTACAGAAAGCACGGGCTGGAATGGTTGTATCGGCTCGTGCAACAGCCGTCCCGGTATAAGAGGATGGCAGCCCTGCCCAGGTTTATGATACGAGTGTTGCTGTCAAAGTAAGCTTGAACGTGGGGCACGTAATGGGCGCAAAGATCGAGACTGATATGAGAAAGGACCTCTTTGACCATTTGCAGGAGCAGTCCTACTCCTATTTCGATAATACAAAGATCGGTCAGATAATGGCCCGCATTACCAGTGGCCTCTTTGACATCACTGAATTTGCCCATCACTGTCCGGAAGAGTATTTCATCGCTGCATTGAAAATCAGCATAGCCTTTGCCATATTGGCCCAAACGGATCTTACCCTGACGCTGATCATATTCTCGCTCATACCGATCATGCTGATCTGCGCCATGTCCTTCAACGATAAGATGAGACAGGCTTTCAAGAGGTCAAGAAACCAGATCGGGGAGCTGAACGCCCAGGTAGAGGACAGTCTGCTGGGGGTTAGGGTCAGTTCCAGCGGGGCATGACGGGAATAGAGCGGTTCCTCGAAATTATGGATTCGCCCATCGAAGTGGGGGATACGGAGGATGCGGTGCCTCTGCCTCCGGTAAAAGGGGAAATCCGGTTCGACAAAGTGAGCTTCCGCTATTCGGACAATAATAAAAATGTATTGTCCAACATTGACCTTACTGTGGCGTCAGGAGAACACGTGGCTCTGGTGGGCCGTCGGGCAGCGGGAAGACCACCCTGTGCAACCTGATTCCGCGGTTTTACGATGTGACATCGGGAAAGATTTTGATCGACGGCCATGACATTAAGAACGTGACCATAAAATCCCTGCGGTCTCAGATCGGCATGGTCCAACAGGATGTCTATCTGTTTGCCGGTTCCATATATGATAATATCGCTTACGGAAAACCCGGAGCAACGATGGAAGAGGTTATCCAGGCGGCCAAGGATGCGGGTGCCCATGATTTCATCATGGAATTGCCCGACGGCTATGATACCTACGTGGGAGAAAGAGGCGTTAAGCTTTCCGGCGGTCAGAAGCAGAGGATCAGCATCGCGCGAGTGTTTCTGAAAAATCCGCCGATCCTGATTTTGGACGAGGCGACCTCGGCCCTGGACACTGAGAGCGAGCGAATCGTAAAACAGTCTTTGCAGCGGCTTGCAACGGGAAGAACCACGTTTATCATAGCTCATCGTCTAACAACGATAAAGAATGCGTCCGTAATTTTGGTGCTTACAGAGAACGGCATCGAAGAGCAGGGCACTCACGTAGAATTGTTGGCGAAAGGCGGAGCCTATGCTCACCTTTACCGGATGTATAGTGAATAATTTGCTTGTTTGGCATGCCCTTGAATTTAAATTAAGGCTTTAGTTAGAAGGAATCATAAAAGTGATGAAAGGATAGCAGGACAGATGGTACATATAGGAAACGATTGGGACGAGTTGCTTGACGGTGAGTTTGACAAGGAGTATTACAGGAATCTGCGTCGCTTTCTTATTTCTGAATATAAGACACGGGTCATCTATCCCTCCATGTATGATATCTTCAACGCATTGAAATATACACCGTACAGCAAAGTAAAGGCGGTGATTTTAGGGCAGGACCCATACCACGGGCCGGGACAGGCCCACGGGCTGTGTTTTTCCGTGATGAAGGGCGTTCCGAAACCGCCTTCTTTAGAAAATATATTTAAAGAGCTTCAAGCTGACTTGGGGATTTCGCCTCCCCCTCACGGGTGCCTTACGGATTGGGCAGAGCGTGGCGTCCTGCTGCTGAATACGGTTCTTACGGTGCGGGCAGGCCAGGCAAATTCACATAAAGGAAAAGGTTGGGAGATATTTACCGACCGGATTATCGAATTATTGAATAATAGAGAGCAACCGATGGTATTCTTATTGTGGGGAGCAAACGCCAAGGCAAAAGCGCCTTTCATTACCAATAAAAATCACTTGGTTTTGACAGCGGCACACCCCAGTCCTTTATCTGCATACAACGGATTTTTCGGGTGTCGCCACTTTTTAAAGGCAAACGAATTTCTCAGCCGGTACGGTGAACCCATCGATTGGGAAATTAAATAGGTAGGAGAACCGGCCGAATTTAAGGATTGGCAGGTGAGGGATCTCGGTGAGGGCCTCGGTGAATGAGCGGATTAAGCAGGTAGGGGTCTCGATGAGGAACTTCACTGAATGGGCGGATTAAGCAGGTGGGGGTCTCGATGAGGAACTTCACTGAATGAGCCGATTAAGAAGGCCGGGGATACTGGTTAAACAGGAGGATGGAATTATGGAAATCATTATTATCGCTGTAGTCGTCATCGCTATCGCGCTCTTTGTGATAGGGGGCTACAATGGGCTCGTAAGGCTTCGAAACCTGACAGAGGAAGCTTTTTCAACAATGGATGTATATCTCAAAAAGAGGTACGATCTGATTCCGAATCTGGTTGAAACGGTGAAAGGCTATGCAGCTCATGAGGCCAGCACCCTTGAGAAGGTGGTTCAAGCGAGGAACATGGCTGCGTCTGCGGGAACCATGGAGGAGCGGATTCAAGGCGAAAACATGCTGACCGGCGCGCTGAGGAGCTTGTTCGCATTGGCGGAAGCCTACCCGGATTTGAAGGCCAATGCAAATTTCATGGACCTTCAAGCGCAGCTTCAAAGGGTAGAAGAAGATATCGCCAGGGCCAGAACAAATTACAACGCGACGGTGAGAGAATACAACACAAAGACGGAGGTATTCCCCTACAACATCATCGCGGGCATCTTCAATTTTACGAGGAAGGCCCTCTTTGAGGTGGCGGGCGAGGAAGAAAGGCAAAGGGTCGAAGTTAAGTTTTAAGCAATAAGGATTTCGTGCTCCCACCACGCGTATAGTGGCAGTTTTCCAAAGGAGGCCTTTCGGGAGGAGGAATGGGCGGTGGTGGAGGCAGCAGCCGGTAATCCAACGGATTAGGGATTACTGAGGCTCAACAAAAGGAACACCGAAGTACTGCGTCAAAGATAAAACCAGTGCCCGGGCGATGGGATCGATATTGTTAATGATCCAATTGGCATCTTCCCAGTTGTCGTGATACGCAACTTCAACCAAGTTGGCCGGCGCTACCGTGCGTCGGAGTTCCGCCAGAGTGATAGAGGGGATGGTGATTACCAATTCCGGATCAGGGTAGATTGCGGCGAAATTCTGTGCAATGATTTCCGCCATCTGCCTTCCCTCGTCACTAAAGGAATAATAATAGATATTAGTGCCGCGAAAGGCTCCGGGCATGGTTTCCGGTGATGCGTTGGAATGGATCGAAAGGTGGAAATCATAGCCTCCCGCGTTTGATGCTGCAATGGCCTGACTCAGGGACTCGTCGGGATTGTTGCGGCCGTAGCGGATGCCTGAAGCTTCAAGATACGGGATCATGGCATCTGCAATGCGGTTCATCCAATACTCTTCACTTTCACCTGTAATAAAAAGGTTAAAATCCTGTACCGAGGGACTTAAAAAAACAGACGGCTGGTTGCCGGGCGTAGTATGCGCTATTTGATAATACATGATAAGTATCCTCCGAATCTATGTTAATTCAGTTTATTGTATGCGGCACTGTTTGGCGGCGTTCCTTAGAGAAGTCCAGACATACTTCTTAGATAAAATTATCCTTTTCAAGGGAAACGGTTTCATGTAAGATAGGAGACGGAGGGAAAAACTATGATAGGCGCCGCACTGAATTTCTGGATTTACATGTTTGTCGTCTTGGTGGGAGCAAAGCTTTTGGGCTTTGCTGAAGACACTAAGATGTTGGTGATAGCTATCGCTGGAAGTATTCTGATTTATTTTGGTATAAGAAGGTTCTTATCGAAAAGATAGAGTGCAGGCGGCGTATCGCATGAAATCACTAGGGTCATTGCTAGTGATTTTTATGTGTAGTCAAAGTTGTGTTTGGAAGTTGTATTCGGTGGCACTCACTCTACTCTCTCCTTAGGATGTAGACAACAACCTAGTTTCAAAATAGAATCTTGGCTACTTTCAAACTTCTGATTAGACAAAAACCGAAATCTAAGACACTTTCATGTCTACTTTCAGTTTCTGTGTTAGACAAGATTTCTTAAGCAATTCCAATTCTTGTCTATTTTGGGGTTCAATTGTAGACAAGTATTAAAACGTAAAATTATATCTTGTCTACTATCAACCTTCAAAGTAGACAACAAAAAAGAGCGGGAGTTTATTCCTGTCTATTTTCGGCCTTAGATGTAGACAACAACCTGGGTTCGAATCAGAATCTTGTCTATTATTGACTTCGGATGTGGATAACAACCGGAATTCAAGACCTGGAACCCCTGGTCTGGTTTGTCGTGGTTCACGGATCTCCATAGACATCTTGGCGGCGACTGCGTTGTGCTAGCCAGGCCATAAAGAGAAATGGGCCAACATAAAGAGAAACGGACAAACAGAAAGGGGGGATAAACTAATTTGTATAGCGACTGGAGGGTTTGGTAAAACTAACCATGGCATAACAATCAGGCGGGAGGTTTACAATGGGCGTTAGAATGGGCGGTAGAAAGAGGAAAGACCAAAAGTCGACGGATCAAAAACCGAAAATAAAGCTTGTCGAGGAAATTCGCGAGCTTCTTCCTATAAACGAGAGTTTTGACATCACAGAACGAAATCTAACCATAGGGGGAAAAGAAGCCTACCTGTATTTTACTGTAGGCTTTGTTAAGGATCATCAACTCCAGCTCATGATCACGGACTTTCAAAACATTTCCACTTCCGACATGAAGAACATGAACACTGCCGGTAATTTCATCAAGAGGAAGATCCCTACCGTAGAACTGACGGAAGTATACACTCCCAGGATGGCCGTGATAAACATACTTTCCGGAAAGACGGCTCTGATCATCGAAGGATACAACAGCATTATTGTGATGGATTTGCGCAGCTATCCGGAAAGGGGGATTGAAGAGCCGGACAAGGAGCGGACGCTGCGCGGTTCCAGAGACGGATTCGTAGAAACGATGGTGACTAACACTGCCATGATTCGCAGGCGCATACGCGATCCGAGGCTGGTCTTCCACATGATGAATGTGGGCCAATCCTCAAGAACGGATGTCTGCCTTGGTTATATGAAAGAGCTTGCCGACGAAGCGGTGGTCAAAGAGCTCATCGGAAAAATACAGGGAATTAAAATCGACACCCTGACAGTAGGAGACCAGAGCCTGGTGGAAGCTTTAGACAAACGGCACTGGCTGAATCCTTTCCCTAAAATCCGCTATACAGAGCGTCCTGATGTGGTGGCGGCACACCTTACGGAAGGAAGCCTCGTGATTTTAGTGGACAACAGCCCTACCGCCATCATCCTACCTACCGGTTTCTTTGATTTCCTGCAGGATGCCGACGATTACTACTTCCCCGTTATTACCGGCAGCTATTTAAGGTTGGTGCGTAATATTACCATGCTCGCGTCTATTTTCGTCACGCCAATCTATCTCTTGGTAGACAGGGGAATCCTCGCATTTCCCAACAGCTGGAACTTTCTCATGCCTCAGGAATCCTATCCGATCCCACTGTTCTGGCAGTTCCTCATCCTGGAAATTGCAGTAGACGGGTTGAAGTTGGCCTCTCTTAACACCCCCAGCTCCCTGAGCACATCCCTCTCGGTGATTGGTGCCCTGCTTTTAGGAGAGCTGTCCATCAGTGCAGGCTGGTTCATACCGCAAACTATCCTGCTCATGGCTGTGGTCGCCCTGGCTGCTTTTTCTCAGCCCAGCATGGAACTGTCCTACGCTTTCAAGTTCATGCGCATATTGCTTCTCATCGGCTCCGCGCTGTTGGGACTGTGGGGGTTTATCGGGGTGCTGATCATCGAGATCATAATACTTGCAACGACCAAAACCCTGACAAAAACATCCTACCTTTACCCGCTTATTCCCTTTAACCGGAAAAAACTCATGCGGCTTTTGTTCCGCACAAGAAAATGAACGCGATCTGCCGCTATTGAATGTTCAGATCGACAGGACATCTTCTTCCCAACAACTCAATAAGCCGCACCGAATAAAAATCGCAGACCAATATTTCATTGCTGCAGGGATCCTGAAGCAGCAGGTAATTGAGCCCCACACCTACCAGATAACCGAATCTGGAAAAACTAGCCCCGCCGCCGAACTCCATCGTAACTAAGCATTCTTTTCCGATTTGGGTTCTCATGAACCCGTTCATGTATTGCAGGCTTTCGTAGCTGAGAATCTCTTTATATTCCTGCGGAAGCAAGGGATTGCTCGGAACGGAAAAATGAGGCGGCGAAGGCACTACCGTTGGGATCGGGGAACCGGTAATAACAGTGTCCGGGTCTTCGAATACAACGGTCTGCACCAGGGGCGGCCGCGTCACCGTTACGTCAGCCGCCGAGTCTGTTTCGGAAGGCAGTATCGGTACAGGCCGTATGGGCACAGGGGTAGTAGGTAACGGGAAAATAGGCTGTACAGGAGGCATTATCGCGCCAGGTGAAGTTTCAAAGGGAAAAGTGGTTCCCGGTAAGGGACCAAGAGTTCCCGGAAGTGTTGATTCCGGCGGAGTCGGAAAAGTTGGTGGAGGAGCGGAGGGTGCAGCCGGTGTCAGAGTTGTAGGGGTAGGAGGTGGAGTTGGGGCTGTTGGTGTGGGTGTAGGTGTGGTCGGAGCGCCGGGCATACTCGGGGTGCCGGGCATGGTTGGAGCGCCGGGCATACTCGGGGTGCCGGGCATGGTTGGAGCGCCGGGCATGGCTGGAGCGCCGGGCATACTCGGGGTGCCGGGCATACTCGGGCCGGGCATGGCTGGAGCACCGGGCATACTCGGGGTGCCGGGCATGATTGGTGCAGGCTGACTGGGAGGGCCCAGGGACGGCGGCATAGTATTTTGAACAGTTTTTGACGGATCTATGCCGACACTTGCATCAGCAACTTCATATCCAAACGGGGGTTTGGAAATACCAGGATTATAAGGGTAATGCATGGTCATACCTTCTTTCATCAAGTATTTGCATAGTAAACGGTGGGGATGTAAAAACAATGATTACCGATTCGATTATGAATAACGCCATAATTTGGCGGAGGAAAAAAAGGGGCGCAGGTTACTGAAAAGGGATTGTAAAAATACAGGGAATGATCTATGCCGACCAACCGGTTTCCTACCATTGCCCAATCTGCAATTTCGTAGTGAATATCTGTCGGCCTCATGTTATATATGTTCTGAGGATTAGGGATTCCGTTTTTCACGGTCATGGCACAGGTGAATTGCCCTGGTTGCATGATTATGTTCTGTATGTTGGTGCCGCTTCCGCTTTGACTTATCCTCCCAAACTCACCGTAGGTAATCGTAGCACGGTTCATTACCACGGTGGCAACTGCCCTCATTCCAATCTCACCCTCGCCTCCGGCCTCGCATTGAATCAGCCTCGCTAATAGTTCCCTGTCATCAAAGGGCATGAATAAAGGCCTCCGTTTCCAGCTACAGCATCATTTCTTGCATAATATGCAGCAAGGCGGAAAAATGCTCTTGAGTTTCTGTTCAATGCCTGTATATAATGGTAGCATCATGCAATTCCGGGCTCCTGCGTTTAGAAGGCAGGGGGCGGGGGTATCGGTAAAACTGTATTGTAGGTGCATCCATAAAACGGTATTGTAAGGTCATCCGTAAAACTGTAATTAGGTATTGACAATCAAATGAATAAAACAGTTAAATATAAACATTAAATAGAACAAGACAATTGGAACAGGAGGGACACATTTGGCTGAGGTAAAAGTTACTGAAACTGTATTGAGGGACGGGCACCAGTCGTTGATTGCAACAAGGATGAAGACAGACGAAATGGTTCCCATATTAGAAACCATGGATAGGGCAGGCTATCATGCTCTTGAAGTCTGGGGCGGCGCCACTTTCGATTCATGCTTGAGGTTTCTCAATGAAGACCCATGGGAAAGACTGCGGGTGATCCGTAAAAATATTAAAAAGACCAAACTTCAGATGCTGCTCAGAGGACAGAACCTTCTGGGGTACAAGCACTACGCAGACGACGTTGTTGAAGAGTTTGTAAAGAAAAGCCTGGCCAACGGCATTGACATCATCAGGGTTTTCGATGCGCTCAACGACTCCAGAAATTTAATGAAGGCCATCGAAACCATTAAAAAGGAAGGCGGACATGCACAGGCAGCCATGTCTTACACCATCAGCCCCGTTCATACCAATGATGTTTTTGCGGATCTTGCAAAAGAGTTTGCCGAAATGGGAGCCGACTCCATCTGCATCAAGGATATGGCCGGACTTTTGGATCCATATAACACCTACGATTTGGTAAAGACAATTAAGGAAAAAGTTAATCTTCCGCTGGAGGTTCACACCCACGCAACCAGCGGGCTGGGTAGCATGACCTTATTAAAAGCCGTAGAAGCGGGAGCCGATATAATCGACACAGCCATTTCTCCTTTTGGAGAGGGCACATCTCAGCCTTCCACAGAGCCCATGGTCAAGGCCCTTTCGGGAACCGAATGGGATACGGGCATGGACATGGATGCGCTGAACGAAATCGCGGAGTATTTCAGACCCATTCGTGAAAAATACATTGAAGAGGGGCTATTAGATCCCAAATTGATGGGCGTAGATATCAATACGCTGAAATATCAGGTGCCGGGCGGAATGCTGTCCAACCTTGTTTCCCAGTTGAAGCAGCAAAATGCCATGCACAAGTTTGAAGAGGTGCTGAGGGAGGTACCCAAGGTAAGAGAAGATTTGGGTTATCCCCCGCTGGTTACTCCCACCAGCCAGATTGTCGGAACACAGGCTGTTCTCAATGTGGTCATGGGAGAGCGCTACAAGATGGTGCCAAATGAAGTAAAGCAGCTGGTTAAGGGGATGTACGGGAAGACCACTGTGCCCATTAAAGAAGAGATCGTGAAGAAGATCATCGGGGACGAAGAGCGGATTACCTGCAGGCCGGCGGATCTCATCGAACCGGAACTCGAGAGCATAAAGAAGGAGATAGCCAGATATGTAGAGCAGGATGAAGACGTGCTCACGAGAGCTATGTTCCCGAAACCGGCTATGGATTTCTTCGAGTACAGGAATGCGAAAAGATATCAGATCGATTCCAGCCTGCTGAACGAGGAAGATATGGTCTATCCGGTGTAAAAAAATAGCCTGCCAGGGGGCAGGCGTTGCGATAACTTTCAGATGTAATACAGGTATTGCACACTCGTTGCATAGCGGGGAATTTTCCGCTATGCAACATTTTTTTGAAGGTTGGTTTGAAGGTTGGAAGATGTCCGAATTTTTATTCCAGCTCTTCCACCAGGAAGACGCCGGGGAAAGTAGAGAGGAGCTCGATTATTTCAATATGGTTCAACTTCTTAGGTATCCGTATCGACATGTTAAGGCTGTAGCCTTCGCCGTTAACGGTGTCGGCTTTGTTGATATGGGTTTCTATTATCGTTATGCTATTTTTGCGGATTAAATGGAGAAACTCTCGCATATTTGCCATGGAATCCACTTCCGCGTAGATTTCCATAACGCGGGAACGGTTGTAGAAATATACTTCCAGCTTGGGAAGCAGAGCCAGGACGACAAAGACCAGGGTCCCGGCAATTAAAGCGCCGGCGTAGAAGCCAATACCCAAAGCTAGGCCGATGCATGCGGAGGCCCACAGTCCTGCGGCAGTGGTAAGCCCTTTAACCTTATTCCTGCTGGTTACCAGTATGAGGCCTGCTCCTAGAAAACCGATACCGCTGATGACTTGAGCACCGAGCCGTGCCGGGTCGGCGTTGGGCGCCAGGTTTTCAAAAATATATGCATTTGTCATCATGGCAAGGGTAGCACCCAGACACACAAGGATATGGGTACGGAGTCCTGCCTGATGTTTATTTGTTCCACGTTCTAATCCCACGACTCCGCCAAATAACACGGCAAGGATCAACCGCAATGCAACTGAGCCGAGATTGACATCATATATCCATTCCATCGATTGGCGCTCCTTCCCTTTGATGGTATTATACTTTTACCCGAAATTGCACCCGAAAAACGGTGGATTTTTTAAGGTTAAAAGTTTTAAAGTATCCCTATTATATGCAAAATCATTAAATGAGTAAACAAAATTTGTTATTTCATGGTAAAATATTATTATATTAATTAAAAAT
>FZPS01000074.1_pt211 | contig 14589 bp, 13 predicted proteins | sample 1817821 | NCBI WGS metagenome assembly FZPS01 (sample SAMEA104158645, study PRJEB21678) | metagenome | place: Germany | collected 2015-04-21 | reverse complement strand
CTCTTCCCCATGTAACTCCAGCCATGGATGGGGCCAGGATCAGGTGTGTTGTCAGGAACTTTAAGGGAGCTCGGGCCAGTAGCACAGTCACTCTTTCCGTGATAGAATTGCAAAAAGAGCCGCCTGTTTTGAAAATACTTTCAGTGGAGGCAAGCCAAATTTTAGTAGAGTTTGAAGGTGTGCTACAATCCTCTGCTTCGTTGGAGGAATCCTCCTGGGTAGAAGTTGCCCGGGAGTCACCGGTATTGATTCATAATTCGAAGTCAGCTCAATTTTTCCGAGCTGTTCGCTAATCTTTATTTTGGGGTTTGAACTTTTAGTGTGTTTCACTAGAATTCTCTACGAGGATGACTGCGAAGTGAGATGAGAGTCCAAGTTGTAAGATTTTTTAAAAACAGTCCAGCGCTTGTTTTACTGACGTATTTGTTGTTTGTTTTTTTGGGTGCTGCCCTCATAGCGCCTTTTGCTGCCTGGGGGCTTGAGTATTTGGCAGACCATGTCTCTTTTCTGCAAAAGGAGCTTGAAAGCATACCTTTTCACAGGATAGTGAATCGATGCCTCATTTTTTTGGCTTTAGCTGGCTTATGGCCAATGCTAAAAGCTTTACAGGTAGCGAGTCTGGAAAGATTGGGTTGGAAAGTTCCAAAAAAGATATCCAGACAATTGGTGTTTGGTTTTTCATTTGGCCTCCCAGTTGTGCTGGTTGCCTTGCTGATCAACCTTGGAATGGGCAGAGCAGAGCTGGCAAACGATTTCAAATCTCTGCAAAATACTTTGTCGGTTGTGGGCGGAGCTCTTCTAAGTGCCGTAGTTGTGGCTGCTTTGGAAGAAACTCTTTTTCGCGGGGCTTTGATGACTGCCTTGCGCCGTGCTTATGGGCTAAAAACAGCTTTTTTGTTGAGCTCTGCTATTTATGCAATCACTCACTTTTTTGCAAAGCCGGTCAACCCTCAAACCATTCAGCTATGGAGTGGGTTTTCAATTTTGTTTCAGATGTTTAAAGGGTTAGTCTGTTGGCAAAATGTCATCCCCGGCTTTTTAAATCTTTTTATGGTGGGTCTCTTACTGGCTACTCTTTTTTATCGTATGGGTGGACTTTGGGCTTCTATGGCAGCACATGCCAGCTGGGTGTTTTTATTAAAGACGAAAGGACTTTTCATTTCGCATATCTCCGGCCCTTACAGCTGGTTCTTTGGAACTTCAAACCTGATTGATGGTTGGTTAGCCTCAATTCTTTTGCTAATATTTGTTTTTTTAGCCTATAAATTTTTGCCTGTATGTCGCCAAGAGCATCTTTCTTAGCAAGGTGGATTAAGCCACCGATCGACTCTCTGCTAAGGCTTTTCTATCCCGAAGTTTGCCAGTTCTGCTTTCAGAGGGAAGCGTTACAAGAAAAAGGTTATATTTGCGAGTTGTGCAGGGGAAAACTTGCTCCCATTGAGGCTCCTTTTTGCAGGGTTTGCGGAGACATGTTTCCTGGAAACTTTACAGGTGTGAAAAGCTTTGTTTGCGAGCCCTGCCGCTTCACACCGCCTTACTTTGACTGGGCTCGTGCAGCTGCACAGACTGACAGTTTGCCCCTACAGGCCATTTACAAATATAAATATGGTGGAAGCCTTTGGATTGAGCCCTGGTTAAGTGAGTTGCTTTTGGAGTGCGCTTCAAAGTGGATTAACTTTTCTGACTGGGAGATGATTGTCCCGGTTCCTCTCTTTCCTGTAAAAGAGAAAAAGCGCGGCTTTAATCAAGCTCAGAGGTTGGGAAGAGCTTTATCAAATCACAGTGGTATTCCCTTAAATACGGAACTGGTCCATCGGGTAAAGAATACTCCGACTCAAACAAAATTATCCCGCGAAGAACGTATTAAAAACTTGAGTGGGGCTTTTAAAGTTTTTTCTCCTGATAGCTTGGCCGGCAAACGTATTCTGCTGGTGGATGATGTTTTGACCACTGGTGCCACCTGCAATGAAGTGGCACGTGTGCTCAAAAAGAAAAAAGCAGAATACGTCTGTGTACTGACAATATGCAGGGGAACCCCTTTAGTCTGAGTTAGCTAAGGTTTTTAAAAGCAAAGAAAGTTTTTCAACTTTTCTTTTGTTAGCAAAAGAGATTCTGAAGTCTTGCAAGTTGAGACTGATGTATTGATGGAGGAGAAACCGGTCTTCAGGGGTTCCTCCCAAAACGTGATATTCTCCATTGGGAAGCTGAATAATCCTTGTGCTCCCCAGTGTGGCAATTTTTTTGAAATGATTTTCTCTTCCAACCCAGCTGCTAAAGATCGCTCGTATCTTTTTCATGCAATCCATTATAGAGATGGGGGTAGGACAAATGTGGGGTGATGCTGAAGAATTTTGAAAGATTTAGTCTTTCAGTTTTTTAAAAGTCCGGTGTGTTAAAAAGATGAGAACGACAAAGTCGTATAAAGCGTGGCAAATTATGGGAGCCAGAAGATTGCCGCTCTGCCAGTAAAGGGCACCCAAAAACATCCCCATAAAAGTGGCATAAATAAAGTAATAGTTGCTGACCCAGTGTGCCATACCAAAGAGGACTCCGGTAATGATCAGAGCAGGCCATGCGCCTACAAGGTGGATGAGGCCTTCCTGCAAGAGGCCACGGAAAAGAAATTCTTCACCAACTCCGGCAGAAATAGAAATTAAAAGAAATTGTAAGAGGGTGCATTGTTTAAAAAATTTACCAAGCCGACGTTTAAGCTGGAGTACTTCATTTTGAAACCTCAAACTTTTGCTTTTTAAGAGTAAAACAAACAAAAAAAGGGGAATAGAAACGGTTAACACTCCTCCACGAACCGCAATCCAGGTGAAGTGAAGTTTATCGAAAGGATTGATATTGATAAAAAGTCCTACGAATAAAGCAACACCAGCCAAGCTGAATTCAAAAAAAGAAATCAAGAGGACAGACATCCAGACTGAGTGCTTGGGCAGTTGGTTCATTTTGTATTAGTTTAGCGGTTCTAAAACACCGCCTTTACGAACGCGGAGCTTAACCCCACGCCAAATGACGTGCCTTCCGGTGAACGCTCCGAGCCAGAGGGCGAACTGAAAGAGATCCTTGACCCAGGCCAGCCAGACGGTGCACCAGCTTATTGACCTTTGTTCTATTTTGCTTCTCAGGCTATTAACTGCAATTGCTCGAATCAAGAGTACTGGCAGGCAAATAAGATATCGAAACTCCCAGGTGCCGGCAAATAGCCACAGGAGGGCCCAAAAAGTAGTGTTAGAAATAATGCTCAGAGCGTAAGAAATAGGGCGTTCAAAGCGAATTGTTCGGGCCCAACGAAGTTGATGTTTCCAAATGTTCGCAAGATTTGTTGGGGGGATAATGGAATCGACTACCAGCGTGGAGAGGGCAATGCTTTTTCCACTTTTATATATCCGATTTCCAATGTGGTAGTCATCTGCCAGAAGATCCGAAATAGGTTCAAAGCCTCCTGTTTTTTTAAAGACTTCGGCGTCCATGCAGATAGCTGCACCCAGGCAAAAATCCTGCTTTCCCAGCCGTAAACTTTGGACCACCTGGCTCCAGAAGTCTGCGTTAACGGCAATGGCTTCAAGAGATGCAGAAAAACTATCTGGCGCTATAATTCGATAAAGAGAATTCACTGCGCCGACCGACGAGTCCTGAAGTGGTTGAACCAGGTTTTTAAGAAGGTCCGGTGGTGCCAAAATATCAGCATCGCTCAACACCCATACAGCGCCGGTTGCCTCGGGCGCCATCTGAACAAGTGAGGAAACTTTTCTGTTCTGCCCTTTGAGCTCGGGGCAAAAGATAATTTTAGTTTCTTTTCCTGGAAACTTTGCCAAAAGCTTTTGCAGCGGAGAAACGACCGGATCAGCAGATTCTGCGACTCCAAACAAGAACTGGATGTCTCCACTATAGTCTTGCTCCAGCCAGGAGCAAAGGCACTCTATCGTGCGGGCATCACATCCCTTTAAGGGCTTAAAAAGGGTGAGGGAAGGAGAGTGGGGCGTTTCTTTGAAACGGGTATGAAGTGGGTAGCGAGCCGCTTCAAGCCATTGCCACAAAAGAACTAAAAAGCTAACAATGCAAACGCCACCTAAAATAAAATTCACAACCATGATAGCACTAGACGTCTATAACCGGATTGTCGTCATCATCGGAATTGTTGAGCGTCTGTTTTGGACTGCTTTGTGCTGATTGGGAAGCTCGTAAAATTAGCCTTTTTTTTCCGATAATGAAGTTGGTAAAGGTTGAAACGAAGCTAATGATCAATCCTCCAAAGAGAGCGGCGGCAAATCCGTCGACATGGAAAGAAGGGACAAGAAAAGCGACCAGCAATAGCAGTAGTGCATTGATGAAAAAGTAGAAGAGGCCGGCGGTTACCATTAAAAGGGGAAAGGCCAAAACAATCAGTACTGGCTTGAGAAGTGTATTAAGAATGCCTAATGCCAGGGCGGCAAGAATAAGCGTGATATAGTTGTTTTCATAGCTAATCCCAGGAACCACATTTGCAGCGACGAGCACCGCAAGAGAGTTTACAGCCCATGTAATAATGCGACTTAAGGTGAAAATTTTCATTTTCTGCTTTGTATGCTACTTTTCAACTGCCTGAGGTTGGCACATTAAGTAATTTGTTTTAGTAACGGATTCAATGGTTGTTCTTTTAAGACCAGGGGGCAGCAAAGCAAAATGCCCTGGCTTCAGATGGAGTGACTCTCCATTTCCCGTAAGAATCAGCTCTCCTGAGATGATTGCTAAAACAACGGGAACGATATTGCTAATATAGAAGCGCTGATTTTTCCTCACCATATACTCATCGCAAATAAAAGCAGGATCATTGACCAGCAGGCGTGAGCTGATCGCTTTATTTCTTGAAAACTTTGACTGGATTAAAGGGGGTTCGATATAGTCAAAGTCAATGCTCTGCAGGGCTTCTTCCAAGTGAAGCTCTCGAGAGTTGCCATGAGAGTCGAGACGATCCCAGTCATAGGCACGATAGGTGGTATCAGAATTTTCCTGGAACTCAAACACCATGGCCCCTGCACCCAGTGAGTGTAGTCCCCCAGAAGGAATTAAAATAGAGTCTCCCTGCTGTACGGGGTTGCTGTGCAGTAAAGAGGCGACCTGTTTTTGCTCAAGGGCCTCCAGGAAAGCTTCCCGTGTAACTCCTTTTTTGAAGCCGGTAAAGATGCAAGCCCCAGCCTCGGCATGTGTGATTCTCCACATTTCGGTCTTGCTTTCCCCCCCCAGTTCAAGAGCCAGCTCTTGAGGCGGGTGAACCTGTACGGAGAGGTCTTCATGGGCGTCCAGTATTTTGATTAAGAGAGGAAATCTTCCTTCCAAGTCTTTGGCTTTACCCATTATCGCTTCCTGGTGGTTTTCCATTAACCAACGTAAAGTTTTTCCCTGCAGGGGGCCGTTAGCGATAATGCTTTCTGTGCCAGGTCGGTCTGCTATTTCCCAAGATTCACCCACAGATATATCAGGGGGAAGCTTTTTGCCATAAATGGATTCAAGTCTCCTCCCACCCCAAATGCGTTCAAGGAAGATCGGCTCAAAAGTTAGTGGATACAAAGATACCATTAATTCTCTTTTCAATTCTCTTTTCTTAGGGGCTCAGCGTAGTTTTCTTCATTTCCTCCATAGAGTCTTCATCGGGAATTTCGATAAAACGTCCCAAAATACGGAACTTTTTATAACGCTGAGCGATCAACTCCTCATGAGAAAGCTTTTTAAGTTCTGCAAGGTGGGCGACAAGCGCATTTTTTAGCAAGAGAGCTGCTCCAGCGTGGTCGCCATGAGCCCCACCAGGCGGCTCGTCCACAATTTCATCAACGACCCCAAGCTCTAAGAGGTCTTTGGGCGTAACCTTGAGGGCCTCTGCCGCTTTAGGCGTTGCAGTTCTGTCTTTCCAAAGAATAGCGGCGCATCCTTCCGGGCTAATGACAGAATAGTAGGCGTTTTCTAAAATAAGGACTCGGTTTGCAATACCAATTCCCAAAGCTCCTCCGCTGCCACCTTCCCCAATCACTGCGCTTAGAATGGGGACTCTTAAGGGGAACATATCACGCAAGTTTACCGCAATGGCTTCACCGATGTGTCTCTCCTCGGAGCTGATTCCTGGGAAAGCTCCTGCAGTATCAATGAGAGTAACAATGGGAAGAGAAAATTTGTCAGCCAACTTCATGAGACGGATAGCCTTGCGGTACCCCTCGGGATGAGCAGAACCAAAATTCCGAAAGATATTTTCTCGAGTATCGCGGCCTTTTTGGGTTCCGATGACTACGACGCTCTCGTCATCCAGTTTGGCAAACCCACCCACCATGGCGTGGTCATCACTAAACCTGCGGTCTCCATGCAGCTCGATAAAATTTGTGAAAATCCTTTTAATGTAGTCCAATGTATAAGGACGCAGGGGGTGACGTGCCACTTGGATGCGTTGCCAGGCTGTCAGCTTGCTATAGATATTTTTTTGAGTTTCTTGCAGCTGCTTCTCCAATTTGCGTATTTTAGCCTTGAAGGCTGAAGGTCTGGTTGAGCTTGATGCTTGCTCTTTCAGCTCGGTCAGCTTCTGTTGGAGTTCCAAAATAGGTTTTTCAAAATCGTGAGAGTGTTTCATACAGCTCACTCTCCATTCTAGAGTATAAAATGGATCAAATCAATGAAGAAGCTATCTGCGCTTTAAACAGAGGGAATGAAACTGGAATATAATGAAGTGATCATCTTAGGTTAAAAAATAATATTTTTTAAAAATCTAAAGAATAGGATGTGTTTTTGCTTTTTTCTATAAATTATCTCGTTTTGTCACAGAAGAAAAGTTGACGCATAGAGAGGGTTGGGGAGGAGAAAAGTTTACGAGCGTTTAACTAAGCTCATGTTCGCACTGGACGGCAGAAAGAAAATATGAAAAACTAGCTTTTTAGTGACTTGGCGCTGCGCCAGCAAGCGAACCTCCCTGTCTTGAGGGGGATACTATGCCTCAGCGGTGCCAATGAGCTCTGAAAATATGCCAAAACACGATCATATCAAAAAGGTTCTCATTATTGGTTCGGGCCCTATCACCATCGGGCAAGCCTGTGAGTTTGATTACTCTGGAACACAAGCCTGCAAGGCTCTTCGGGAAATGGGGGTTACCATAGTTCTAGTCAATTCAAATCCGGCTACGATCATGACGGACCCCTCAATGGCTGATGTTACTTACATAGAGCCACTGAACGTGCCAACTCTCACTGAAATTATAGCAAAAGAGCGACCAGACGCCCTGCTGCCCAACCTTGGAGGACAGACAGCCCTAAATCTTAGTTCTCAGCTAGATAAGGCGGGTGTGCTTGAGAAATATGGTGTGAAGATCATAGGGGTGGAAGCTGAGGCAATAGAAAAAGGCGAAGACCGAACCATTTTCAAAGAGACCATGGAACGGCTTGGGATAGAGATGCCACGAAGCAAAACCGTACACTCTCTAGAGCAGGCTGAAAAAGTGGCCACAGAGCTGGGGTATCCAGTAGTGATCCGGCCGGCATATACCTTGGGAGGAACTGGTGGAGGGCTGGTCTACAACATTGAAGAACTCCGCACAGTTGCCAAAAGGGGGTTGGCGGCATCGATTGTTAACCAGGTGTTGATTGAAGAGTCTCTTTTGGGCTGGGAAGAGCTGGAAGTGGAAATTGTACGCGACTCAAAAGGCAAGCTTCTCACAATATGCATGATAGAAAATGTAGACCCGATGGGGGTGCATACTGGCGATAGTTTCTGTGTGGTGCCAATGCTGACGATTTCTCCAGCTATACAAACCAAACTTCAGGAATATGCGCACAAAATCATAGAAGAAATTAAGGTTATTGGCGGCACGAATGTGCAACTGGCGCATGATCCCGAAACGTCACGTGTCGTGATTATTGAAATTAACCCACGGACTTCAAGGTCATCGGCTTTGGCCTCAAAGGCGACTGGGTTTCCCATTGCACTGATTTCGGCCAAGCTTGCTGTAGGGCTGAACTTTTCAGATATTCCTTATCGGAATGGAAAAACTTTGGACCACTACGTTGCTCCAGATGACTACGTGGTAGTTAAGCTTGCCCGCTGGGCTTTTGAGAAGTTCAAAGGCTCGGAAGACAAACTGGGAACGCAGATGAAAGCAGTGGGAGAGGTAATGAGTATTGGCAAGAACTATAAAGAGGCTTTTCAGAAGGCGGTTCGTTCTCTGGAAAACGGCCTCTACGGTTTGGGGTTTGCCAGCAACTATAATCAATTACCTCTGACTGAGCTGCTTGCAAAACTGAGCACTCCAAGTAGTGAACGTCAGTGGATATTGTATGAGGCTTTACGTAAGGGAGCTACCGTTGGGCAGCTTCATCAATTAACAAAAATCAAAGCTTGGTTTATTGAGCAGATGAAGGAGCTGGTTATTTTCGAAGAGCAGCTCCTTCAATATAAGGGGGCGTTGCCGCCGGATGAAATGCTGATAAAAGCCAAGAAAGATGGATTCGCAGATAAATACCTGGCGCAGATACTGGGACTACGTGAAGAGCAGGTGCGCAAAAGGCGCATCGCTTTGGGCGTTAAGCAGACCTGGCACAAAGTTTATGTCAGCGGTGTGGAAAATGCCTCCTACTATTACTCAACCTACAATTCAGATGAATGCCAGCTGGAGAAAAGCGATCGTAAAAAGATTATGGTCCTGGGGGGGGGGCCAAACCGGATCGGGCAGGGAATTGAATTTGACTATTGTTGTGTCCATGCAGCTTTCAAGCTTCGCGAAATGGGCTATGAGACCATTATGGTCAACTGCAATCCAGAGACAGTCTCAACGGATTATGATACTTCGGACAGGCTTTATTTCGAGCCCCTAACGGTAGAAGATGTTTTGAGTATTTATGAGTCAGAAAAGCCTGAAGGGGTGATTGTTCAGTTTGGCGGGCAGACTCCGCTTAACTTGGCCAATCAGCTTGCTGCTGCCGGAGTAAAGATACTTGGCACTTCTCCTGACATGATTGATCTGGCTGAGGATAGAGATCGTTTTCGTCAAATGATGGACAACTTGGGGATTCCAATGCCTGCTTCTGGAATAGCCAGTAATCTTGAGGAAGCTAAAGAGGTTGCCAAGCGGATTGGTTACCCCTTAATGTTGCGCCCCAGCTATGTGCTGGGTGGTCGCGGCATGGAGATTGTATACGACCAGGAGGCTCTGGATCTATATGTAGCCAATGCGGTCGGGGTAACGCCTGATCGACCAATCCTAATCGATCGCTTCCTGGAAAATGCAATTGAAGCCGAAGCGGACTCGCTTGCCGATGGCACTGACGCCTTTGTCCCGGCAGTCATGGAACATATTGAACTGGCGGGCATCCACTCTGGAGACTCTGCCAGCGCCATTCCGCCTGTGACACTTTCAGAAAAGCATGTTCAGACCATTAAGGATTATTCCGTCCGAATTGGCGCCTCACTCAATGTTAAAGGGGTAATGAACATTCAGTATGCCATTGCTAACAACGTTGTCTATGTAATAGAGGCCAATCCGAGGGCTTCACGTACTGTGCCTCTTGTTTCCAAGGTTTGTAACGTACCTATGGCCAGTCTGGCAACTCAACTGATGCTGGGGGCCGAGCTGAAGGACTTGCAGCTCAAAGAGCGCACCATTCCTTATTACGGCGTCAAGGAAGCAGTAATCCCCTTTGCGATGTTCCCCGAGGTAGACCCGCTCTTGGGTCCGGAAATGCGCTCCACTGGCGAGGTGCTGGGCATGGCGCCCAGCTTTGGGCTGGCCTACTTCAAAGCAGAAGAGGCTGCCCAACCTGCTTTGCCACTGGAAGGGATCGTGTTTATTTCGGTAGCAGACAGAGATAAAGAAGGAATACTGCCCACTGCAAGGAAGTTCCAGGAAATTGGTTTCCAGATTAAAGCTACTGAAGGGACTTTTAAGTTTTTGCAGTCAAACGGAGTGAAGTGTTCTCTGACTCACAAAATTCACTCCCAGCAGCGACCCAACGTGGCAGATGAAGTAATGAGCAACCAAATACATCTGGTGATTAACACTCCTTTGGGTAAAAAGAGCCAGGATGATGATGGTGCGATACGTAGAATTGCCGTAAAGCTGAAGGTTCCATATATAACGACAGCGGCAGCGGCCTATGCATCCGTCCTTGGAATAGCCGCTATGAAGCAGGGCAAAGCTGTCATCAAGTCTATCCAGGAATATCATGCTGATATTATAGTCGCTGACTGATAATACTATTTAACAGCTTAGGCAGAGGGGGCGCTTTATCGAGTCGCCCCTTCTCAGCAATGTTTTAAAATTAAGAAATTGACCTCTGGCCCAGCTTTTTTATACTAAATTTCAGTATGTTTGGGTTTAAAAACCACCCCAGGGGGCTCCGTACACTCTTTTTTACTGAGATGTGGGAGCGTTTCAGTTTTTACGGGATGAGAGGGATTCTCATCCTGTTCCTTACCGCGCTTGTCCAAAATGGTGGTCTGGGCTTGAACGATAAAACAGCCGCTGCAATTTATGGGCTGTACACGGCCTCAATCTACCTGGCATCTCTGCCGGGAGGCTGGGTGGCCGACCGACTGATTGGTGCAAGGAATGCCGTTTTTTTGGGTGGCATCTTGATCGTCATTGGCCAGTTCACCTTAATTTTTCCATCAATTCAGACATTTTTTCTGGGACTGCTTTTTGTTGTTATGGGGACAGGGCTGCTTAAACCCAATATAAGCGTAATGGTTGGCCTGCTTTATCCCGAAGGTGGAGTGAAGCAGGACTCTGGATTTACCATCTTTTATATGGGGATAAATGTGGGTGCCGCTATTGGCTCCGTATTGGTGGGGTATTTGGGAGAAAATATCAATTGGCATTTAGGCTTTTCTGCTGCAGGCGTGGGGATGATTCTGGGATTGATTCAGTTTAAACTGACTGGCCACTACCTGGGTGATATTGGGAAGCTGGACAAAAAGAGTCAACCAGATCGTATTGATGAAAACAGGATGAGTAAAAAGCGCGACTGGAGCATTCTGGGTGTTGGGCTCTTCCTTTTATTTGCAGGAGTGTGTTTGCTCATGACAGGAGTTATCTCCCTAGAACCGGTCCTGTTGGCAGAAAAGGCTGCTCTTTTGATTTTGGGTTTGGCGCTGCTTTTCTTCTTGTATGCCTTTTTCCTGGCAGGACTTACGACAGTAGAGAAAAAACGTGTAGGGGTAATCGCTTTGCTTTTTGTAGCATCCGCCATGTTTTTTTCTGGCTTTGAGCAGGCAGGGTCTTCTTTGAATATTTTCGCTGAGCGCTATACCTGCCGCGATCTGAGCGGCTTAGCGGGAATTCTGCCAGCTACCTGGCTCAGTTATCTCAACCCAGTTCCTGCCAGTTGGTTTCAATCATTGAACCCCGTTTTTATAGTTGTCCTGGCGCCCATGGTCGCTTCAGCCTGGCCGGCTTTGGCCAAGTATAATTGCAACCCGCCACTTATCATCAAGTTCGCTATCGGTTTGCTTTTACTCGCTCTGGGCTTCCTAGTTATAGCGGCTGGTGCCAGAATGGTAGGTGATCAGGGGCAGGTATGGCCCACATGGCTTATTTCCACTTATCTGATACACACGCTGGGAGAGCTCTGCCTGAGCCCAGTAGGGTTAAGCACTGTTTCCAAGCTTTCTCCCAAAAAGCTGGTTGGGCAAATGATGGGCATCTGGTTTTTATCCAGCGCACTGGGCAATCTGATTGCAGGCTTGATTGCAGGCAATATCCATGAAGCAGAGGTGGCTCAACCTCCAGTGGCAATTGTCGAGTTTGTTGATGTGCAAACCTTGGAGCCGGCTGTGGACCGTGAAATTGTACTTGGAGGAGATGTGGCTGAAATGGAGCAAAGCAGGACTCTTCAAGAAGGAAGGGAAAGTCAGGGAATGTTAATTTCCAGGCAGTTTATGAGAATAGTCTGGTTTGCACTGGGAGTGGCCGGGCTACTTTTTATCCTTTCTGGAAGAGTTAGAAAAATAACAGAGGAAATTGAATAAATGGGGGTGTTAACTTATATACTGGCTGTATTGGTCGGGCTGATTGCTGGCACTACAAGTGGGCTTTTGGGAATTGGGGGAGGAGTTGTCCTAATCCCCTTAATGCTTACTTTTCTGAAGTTTGACTTCAGGCAAGCCGTGACAGCTTCTTTAATTGTGATCATTCCAACAGCTCTTTCTGGAGTTATCGGCCATATGAAAGCAGCTTCTATTACTCACTGGGGGATGATTATTTTGATAGTTGTTGGAGCGATTTTGGGAGCCCAACTGGGCGCCTATCTTTGCCACTGGCTAAGTATTGCTGTTTTAAAAAAGATATTTGGTCTGCTTTTGATTTTAGTCGCCATGAAGCTTATCTTGTAGAGAGCCATTATGATTGTTGGAATAGGTACAGATATCGTGGAGCTGAAGAGAATAGCGCGTCTCGTTGAAAAATATGGTGATACCTTTCTGAGGAAGATACTCTCTGCCGATGAAATCCAAAGCTGTAATCTTTCTGAGAACAGGATTCAAAGAATTGGTGCTCGCTTTGCGGCCAAAGAAGCTTTGGGAAAAGCTTTCGGGACAGGGATTTTTGGGGAAATAAATTTTCAGAATGTACAGCTGGCAACTAATGAAATGGGAGCTCCCTTTTTTATTTTACACGATGAGGCAGCTAAAATTCAAAAGGCACGCAAAATATCTCACATCCATGTTTCGCTTTCACATACAGACTCTTACGCCATCTCATTTGTTGTTTTAGAATCTTCTGCTATAATGCCCTAAAAAACTCAATAGAACGCCATGAAGAATATGCCACCTCCATCCAACGTAGCCATTTGCAGAGGCTGCTCGAACTACTCAAACCGCGATGAAGTAAAAGCATTGGTCCTTCAAGCAATTGAAACACTCGGTTTAGCCGAGCATTTTATCTTAGCTGGAGACCATATCGTGATTAAGCCAAATTGGGTTAAAGAGCATGATGAGCGATTTCCCCAACCAGGAAACTGGGAACATGTGATTGCGCATCCAGGCGTGATTGAGACGGTGGCCGGTTGGGCTGCATCTCGCCTCAACGGGGTGGGGAAAATCACTATTTGCGATGCCCCGCAAACGGACTCTTCTTTTGAGAAAATTCGGGAGTATTGCAAGCTTGATGAGATGCTGAAACGGCTTCAAGACGAGCATCCACAGATAACTTTTGCTCTTCTGGATTTGCGGCCAGAGGAGTGGCATGCTGTTGATGGGATTACTGTTTCTAAAAAAGAGCTCCCGGGTGATCCGCTGGGCTCTACTCATATTCACCTGGATCAGGCCAGTGAGTTTTATCAATACAAAGGCTTGGGGAAACTTTTTGGGGCTTCGGTTGATGTTGAAGAGACGAATCGAAAGCATGGGAAAGGAAATCATGAATATCTGCTTTGCCGGACGCCTATGGATGCGGATGTTTTTATTAATATCCCCAAACTGAAAACTCACAAAAAAGTGGGGGTCACATGTGCTCTCAAAAATTTGGTCGGTATCAACGCTAATAAAAACTGGCTGCCCCATCACACAGAAGGGACCCCAGATCAGGGTGGAGACCAGTTTCCGCTCAGCACCACCAAGGCAAAGCTGGAGCACTCCTGGATGGGGGCTGCAAAGCGCTGGATTAAGAAATATCCATTTCTGGCACGGTTTTTTGTCCCTTTGAAGCAGGCAGGGAGGCTTGTTTTTGGAGATACTCAAAAGGTTGTGCGCTCAGGCAATTGGCATGGTAATGATACATGTTGGCGGATGGTACTGGATCTTAATAAAAGTTTTTTTCACTTTAATGGAGCAGCAGAACCTCGCTCTAAGCCACTTCGTTACTTAGTGGTTGTTGATGGTATTGTAGGAGGGGAGGGTAATGGTCCGATGTCTCCAGATGCTGTACAGACTGGAGTTATCATAGCCGGAACGCATCCTTTGACAGTGGATTGTGCGGCTGCACGCTGCGTTGGCTTTGATTGGAATCGCATTCGTTTGCTTCGAAATGCTTTTCAAATAAAGCACTTAAATTTTGTGAATTTTAAGGAAGAAGATATGACTTGGCAATCCTCCGTAGCTGAGCAGCCACAACCTCTGAGAGAATTAGAACCGTTTTTTTACTACAAGGCACACTTTGGCTGGGTGGGGGCGATCGAACTGCCTCCGCCTCTTGGGACGGCTGCTCAACAGAAACCAGATAAATAAGGTTCAGGGTTCTTCTCTGGCTGCAAAATAGTTAAGCGCCGTTTTTTCTTTCTTTAGTATTCCAGGCTGTGCATAATCCTTTTATGAGGAATTTTGTCTTTGTTCTAGTTTGTATGCTCGCGGCCTTGACGAATAAGGCAATTGGAGAAACATGGCATTTTACTGCCAGTAGTCCCATTCCGGAAATAGAGTCCACTTCAGTCTTGGACTTGAAGGATACCGTTTCGCTTGAAGCTTGGATCAAGCCGGAAAGACAATCCCAGGGCGGAGGGCGAATCATTGATAAACTCGTAGCAGGCCAAAGTGTCGGCTACCTGCTTGATACATACCCGGGGAATTCGCTTCGAATGATCACGGCTCAGGGGACACTGGTTTATGATGCCAAGTTGCCAATTGGTCAATGGAGCCATGTAGCTG
>FZPS01000187.1_pt35 | contig 14591 bp, 18 predicted proteins | sample 1817821 | NCBI WGS metagenome assembly FZPS01 (sample SAMEA104158645, study PRJEB21678) | metagenome | place: Germany | collected 2015-04-21 | reverse complement strand
TTTCAATCCCTTTAGCTGGATCAGCAATAATCATTTGATCTTTTTTGGTCACCTTATGTATGACAACAAAATGATTGAGTCCTTCTTCTGTTTGGATTTGAGCAATCGCTGGGTAAGTCAAGTCAGGTGTGATTTGCTCGACTGTCGTTCGAATGGCTTTTGCATTAAAATTTAGCTTTTCTAAGCCATCCATAATCCCTTTCACCGTTGTTCCATACGCATCGGTACCAATCATTTCACGGATCTTCATAATTGTTGATTCTTTTTTGTACCGTAGCATAACTGTTGATACGACAGCTGCCGCACAATCTGAAGCATCATGTTGCATCGTGCACGGCCATTTTTTAAATCGCAATGGATAACCTCCTGTCTTTTACACTAGATAACTTTGAATAATAAGGTGAATCATTAACAATAGGTAATATTATATAATTAAGTAATTAACATGATATAAATAGATATATTTAACTACCTAATTTTAAATTACCACCAAATGAAATTTTGTCAATAGTTTTTTCAGAAAAATCAGAATTAATCTCAACTCCAATTCCCCTAATTTTATCCATAGAGTTAAATTATAGTGTGACTTTTAATGATTCACTCTGTTTACTGTAGAAATACAGCGATATTTCAGGAACAATATAAAACGAGATAACTTCAAATAATCATTCAGTTCCATCTCGATCAAAAATAACCATACTTCCATAAAATTATAATGATTTTTTTAACAACACCCTTGTTTTACTGTATAATTACAGTAAAATATTTTCCCCATCAAAAAACTCACATCCAAAATGGAATGTGAGCCTTCTTTTTTTAAAATAATCATCTTATTAGGTTAGATTGCGTAGTTGATTAACTTTTAAACTCTTCACATTGATCTAGATTTACGATTCAAGCTGCTCACGCTTATAAAGGAAGTAAGCAACCCCTACTGACACAATCATCACGGAAATTAAAACATAGCTTTGAACAGAGCCAAAATTATCTGGACCAATTAGTAAAAATGCACCGACTGCTAAAATAATCGGTGTAATCGCTAGTTTCTTCGCTTTAATCAGTTGCGGTAACGTGATCGCACCTAGTAAGGCCGGGGTAATATTATCAAAGCCTGGCTTTAAAACAGGGTTACTTAAAATGGGGGCGAGCGCTTCACCGACAACAAAATTGCCTAAGATTAAAATCGTAATTGTGACAAGTGATGAAACGCCGACACTAATGATCGCAATCACGTCACCTCTTTCCGTTCCTGGTTCAACTTCTGCAATTTTTTGTCCTGAGACGACCGCAGGCAATTTCATGTTTAAAATGTTACCCGTAATCGAGCTTAAATACATCGCACCTGCTCCGAAAACTGGGTAATAGGAGATATTCTCAACTACTGCAGTTGGCAGAAATGTTGCAATTAGCCCGATCGAGGCCGCAAATATTTGAGTGAACTGCAAAGCAACACCATAGTAATAAGCGGTTCCGAGTGGGATGAGCACCATAAAGAATAGGGCGATCACACTCGTCCAACGACCAAGCGAATGAATTCGTTTCGAAAATAAATGATTTCCTTTTTCCACTTATACTCACACCCTTTAGAGGATATTCACATAAAAAAAAACGGAGGCCATGCCAGTAATCATGGCAATTGGTAATGAAAAATCACTCAACGGACGCCACTTAGTCACCTCAGCAACTTTATTTAAAATCAGCACGGCAACACCAGCACTGACAAATGCGACGATTGCCTCAATATTATTAACATTGGCGACATAAGGGACAGACAATGTAATAATGGTCATACTCTAGAAAAAGGGTAGATTAATTTTTTAATGGAGGGCAATCATTTGATTAAAAATAAATTTTTCATGCTAATTACGATCGGCTTTTTACTCGTAGTGACTGGGTGCTCAACGGGTGAGACCGAACCAGTAGATCAAGCCGAAGACATTGAAGGGCTTGAAGTGATCGAAGGACAAGCTATCGACTATGAAACAGAAACGGTCGTGTTTGACGACTTAACCCTCAACATACCGACTGATACGTTTGAGCTAGATTATGGCGATGTTGGATTCCCAATGATCGGTTACACGTTAGATTTAGAAACAGGGCTAAACTTTAACATGGTGATCGAGGAACTACCAACTGAGTTAAAATTAGATTTGGATGATTACCTTGACTTGCTGCAGCAAAATTCAGATGCAACGATTGAGTATGATAACGTTGAGAAAGTGAATGTTAATGGCCGGGTCTGGGCTGAGTTGACCGGAACAACTGAAGGTTATCCGCTAATTCAAAGAGTCTATGTCGCCAACAAGCGTGCATATGTATTATCTTATGGCGGTAGTATCGAGGAATTTGACAAGTTAATCGATGTTTTTGATGCGATTAATTACTCAGTAGAATTTGTTCATTAATGGTGAAAGCACCTGTCATAATAGATAGGTGCTTTCTCTTTGCTAATTATTGAGTTTGATTCAAGTTTTCATTTTGTAAAAAATGTATCATAGGGGATGTCATGAATTGTTTGATAGCAATAATCCGTGTATTCCATTAGCTCTTCTCTTAAGCCAACTCCAGACAAAACAGCAATTCCTGTTCTAAAATGTTTGCCGAATTGCATGTCAATAATTGAGTCGCCTACGAATAAAATTTGATCTGGGTCAAAGCCTAACTCAGAGGAAAAACTGGTCATTGCCTCGCTTGATGGTTTTGCTTTATAGCGATCACCCGTGGCTACAAACTCAATTAATTCATCAATCTTCAAATGTTTGATCGTAAAAATCGTTGATTCATAGTCGTCTGCTGTAATCACACCCAATGTATAGCCTTGTGCTTTTAAGTTCGTAAATAAGTCTTTTACATTTCCGATCGCTTGAATTTTATCTTGATTGGCGATTGTATATTGATAGAAATAATCTCTGACAAAGCTTAACACATCATCATGACTTGTTTCTAACGCTTGATTTAGGACATATGCGATATTGTTTGATGTGCCTGAAGCAATTGGTGTTGAATCATTTACAAGTTGCCCGTTTAGACCGAGTTGTGATAAGAGTTGGTCATCAAGTACATTTTTTTTAACAGCAAACTTTTCCCTGAATAATGGTATCATGGCACGAATCGCATCTGGCCAAATTGTATTATAGTGAATTAGTGTTCCATCTTTATCAAATAGAATTGCTCTCTTTTTTCCATTCATTTAATGCGTCTCCCCATGTCTCAAGTTGTGGTTCTGTCTCGCCCCAATAAAATGGATTTGTTGTTCCGATAAAGGTACCCTCAAGATCATAGAGATCAACTCTGATCCAGTGATATCCCTCGTCTGTGAAATTAACTTGAAAATGAGATTCATCCGCTTGATCTACTTTTTCAACTTTACCATCAACAATCCACTGAAAATTTACTTTGTTACTTTCTTCAAGTTTTACCTCTAGATTGCATTGCGTTACAACTACTTGATCACCTGGCAACAAGTTTTCCTCACCTCTAATTTTATAGTCAATAAAACCAGATCGACTGATAACCACATGTCCTGCCTCAATTCCTGACTTTAGTTCTGTTGCCGACAATTGTTTAGCATAAACATAAGTTCCGGGATCGCCAATTAAAGACGGAACCGTTTGGTTTGAATAGGTCTCCTCTGGTAGTAGATGGCTATCAGACCCTCCAATTCCAGTGATCCGATACCCGTCATTTAATAAAATGGACCACAATGACAGTGCTCTTTCTGTTGCCTCATGATTATCAGCATATGTAGGGTCATTACATATTTCTAATGCTGTCACCAGATTGAGCTTAGTTTCTTTTAACATCCACGCCCATGGTGATAAAAATGGGTGATTTATTGAGAACAAGCCATTATCCTGATTTGCTGCAATAATTTTGTTGATACCCGCTTCTGAATACATGTCCTCTAACTTACAGCCGTTAAAAATAGATCGCTCGATAAAAAGAAAGTTCGCATGGCCACCGGGACTTGTCAATTCTGTCCCTGGAAAGACAACAACCTTCTCTTGCTTCGGCCAATAGTGTGTGACAACAGTATGGTCTGTTGCAACAAAGAAGTCTAATGCTTGTTTTTGGGCACTTTCAATATTTCGCGTTCTTGTCATACTGCCATCACTGTAAGTTGTATGGGTATGGAAATCACCCTTATACCATTTTTCAGTTCCCTCTTTTTTAGTCACATTTGTTAAAATGTCGATTTGATTTTTAAGATAATCATCTGCTATTTTACCTTGCTTGCGCAACTCATATTCAAGACTTAAATGTATATCTGCCTTGGCCTTTGTCAGTACTTCAAGCTCAATCAACCAGATTCCTGGTGAAATCTCTCCAGAGATAGATGTTGCCGAGTTAAATTCTTCTTTTTTACCGATAAAGAGTGATTTGACTGGCTGATCTATAAAATGGAGTGCTTGTCCACGTAATTGATTTTGATCATAAACATTACAAGCAAACCAAGAAATATTGTCTGTTTCAAATGAAATAACGATTTGCTCATAGTGCTGATCGACCTCAATTTTTGCCGTATAAATTGCTTTTTCTTTTAATGATTCCAGCGAAACTGACTTGTCTTGTCCATCAATCGCTTTAATATCAAAAATAATTTTCTCTGTCATAAGTTTAGCTCCTCTATTGGAGGGATCGAACGGACTCGATCCCCCACTAAAATTTGCTGTTAATTATTGATTATTATGATCATCTAAGGCTTGTTGTGCTACTTCTGCTGCTTCATTGAGTGCATCTTGTGCTGAAATATTTTCTAATTCAACTTTATCAGCGGCAATCGCAAGCGCATCTATAATGAGTCCACCTGTTGGGTCAATAAATTCTGGCGATGCATGCAATGCTTGTTGATATGGAATACCTGCATATGGGTTTTCTTCGACATGTTGCTGATATTCTGGTACTTGCATCGTTGATTCGCGAACAGGAATATAACCGATTGTCATCGACCAAAATGATTGAACTTCTGGGCTTGTAAAGTACTCAATCCACTGGAATCCTGCATCTTTTTCTGCTTGTGAAATAGCTTTTGGAATAATCATGTTCAAGCCATTCGCGATTGGCGCTGGTGAATTCCCCCCCATACCAGGTTGTACTCTTGCGTCAATATAGGTAAAATCTAAATCACCACGATCTCCAGATGATCCAACATAGCCACCAGCATTGTCGTTCATGACTTGATCAATTGTTCGGTACCAATATTCCCAACCTTGACCACCAGAGATGATCCCCATTGTCTTGTCATCATGGATTGACTTACGCACAAATTCCCACGCGTCAACCCACTCAGGTGAATTAATTAAAACCTCCGTACCGTCATCACTAATGACTTGTCCACCATTACTTAAAGCAATATCACGCAAGTTCTCATAACCCCACATAATCATATGCCCAAACTCAGCATCTGTATCAACTTGAATTTTCTCTGATGCCTCAGCTAAATTTTCCCAAGAAGCAAATGCCTCATCTGGGTCAATTCCTGCTTCTTGATAAACATTAGCATTAAAATACATAATTTGTGTTGTACCATAGGCCGCAACACCATAAGTTTTTCCATCAACAATATTTGCTTCGGTAAAAACAGATAGTAAGTCCGCTCGGTTAAAGTCTTCTGCATCCATATAGTCGTCTAGCGGTTCAAAAATACCTTCATCTCCACCATAAGCATTAACTAAGCTTGTCCCACCAATAAAGACTGCTGGAGCATTATTCGCTGCTAGAGCTGCTTGAACATTTTGCCATGTCTCGGTGTAATCTGCTTGAGATACACCTTTAACAATTACACTTTCTTGAGACTGATTGAAATCTGAAATAATGGATTCCATCGTTTCACCTGCGACAGAACCCAAACCGTACCAGAATTCAATTTCAACTGGCTCCACTGATGTTTCAATATCTGTCGCTGTCGAGTTATCATCCTCACTTGTTGATGATTCCGAATCTAATGACGCTCCTCCTGTACCACACGCCGCTAACAAAAGAATAGACACAAACAATGTAACAATCATTTTTAATTTAGACATTGAAATTCACTTCTCCCTTTATTTTTTTATTTTTCAGAACCTTTTAACCTTTAATCCCTTCGGAAGAGCTGATCGCTCCAATGAAGTATTTTTGCAATAGAAAATAGACAATAATTAATGGCAGAATCGAGATCACTGTTGCCGCCATAATCAATGGGAATGTTTGTCCAAATGCGCCTTGACTATTGAAAAATCGATTCAAGCCGACTGAAATCAAGAAGTTCTCTTCACTATTGGTAATCAGTGATGGCCAGAGATAGTTATTGAAGTGACCAATAAAACTAATTAAAGCGGCATTAATTAAGGTGTTTTTTGATGTCGGGACAACGATCCTCCATAAAATTCTCCATTCTGATGCACCGTCAGCACGCGCCGCTTCAATCAATTCCCCTGGTACTTTTAGAAAACCTTGTCTCAATAAAAATAAGCTAAAGACATCAACAATATTAGAGACCACAACACCAGCAAGTGAATCCATTAATCCCATTCGCGAAATAATAATATAGCTCGGCACATAAGTTGTTGCGGCCGGAAGCATATATGTCGCTAAAATAATCATAAATAAAACATTACGCCCACGGAATTCCATTTGAGTTAGTGCATATGCCAATAGGCTAGATAAAAAAAGTTGCGCCAACACAATCACGGTTGCTGTTGAAAAACTATTCCAAATATATCTTAAAAATGGTGCTAATTCTAAGGCGCCTGAAAAGTTTGACCACTGTGGATCACTAGGCAAAAAAGTCATTGTTGAACCTAGTACTTCTTCGGTTGTTTTTAATGAACTAAGGAACATCCATATCATCGGAAACACCATAAATACACCAATGAAAGCTAGTATAAGAAACAAAATGATGCGTTCAGATCGAGTTGCTTTTTCCATCACACACCTCCTAATAAAAAACAAATTTTTTCGATAAGATCATTGACAGAAATGCTAGAAATGCAGAAATAATTAAGATCAGAACGGTAACCGCTGTGCCTGCGCCAATATTGAATTGTTGAAACGCCATTTCATAATATAAGTACAACAAAGTTCGCGTACTACCCGAAGGACCACCTTGCGTTAATATACTAATTTGATCATAGGCTTGTAATGCGTCCAACGTTAAAATAATAAATAGAAAAAGAGTCATTGGTGATACAAGTGGAATTAAAATCATTCGAATTCGCTGACCAAGCCCTGCACCTTCTACATCTGCTGCTTCAAACAGCCCTTTTGGTATTTTGGTCAGTGCATCTGAGAAGAACAACATCGCCCAACCAACACCCTTCCACACAGTGACAATAATTACTGCCCAAATTGCCGTACTTGAATCTGACAACCAGTTTGGTTCTGGCAGTCCAAATAGTCCCAATACTTGATTGATCGGACCAACCGATGGATTGAACATCCATGACCAGACGATCGACATCCCAACCATTGGCGTAATCCATGGTGCAAACATGAGCCCTTGTAGAAATCCTTTTGTTTTTCGTAATTGATTTAACATGACGGCAAAGACAAAACCTAAAACAATCGTCGGAATTACCGTCGCCACTGTGAATAAAAGGGTATTGTTTAGGGCATCTAAAAAAGCATCATTGTTAATTAAATTTAAATAATTATCCAGCCCGACATATTCATAAGTCGGGCTAATATAATCCCAATTGGTCAAACTTAACCAAACTGAAATAATTAATGGAATAATCCAAAAAATAACTAGTGGAATCAGTGGAATCAAAACAAAAACAAATAGTTGTTTAAAATTTGCTTGCTTATCCATTTTTTGGCCTCACTTTTTCACCAGTTTCTCGATTAAACCAATGGATTTTTTCTTCATTAATTGTAAAGTAAATCTGTTGACCAATTTCAAATGTCTTTTCAGGCTTTTCTCGAACAATTACTTTTTCACCATCTGAAATTCCATGGACGTACTGATCTGAACCGAGTTTCTCAATAAAAGTTATTTCAAATGGATAGCCTTCCGTTAGGGAAAGTTTACAATCTTCTGCTCTCACACCTAAAATATCCGCCTCTTTGTCCGATTCAAAGACAGGAAGTTTAATTACTTGATTCGAGTAGGTTACCCCCCGCTCGTCCTTTGTTAATTCAAGTAAATTCATTTTCTTTGCCCCAATAAATTCTGCGACAAATAAATTCTCTGGTTGATGATAAATTTCATCAGGACTGCCAACTTGTTGGATTTTCCCAGCATCTAAAATAACGATTTTATCACCCATTGACATAGCTTCCATTTGATCATGAGTGACAAAAATGGTTGTCGCCGATAGGTTTCTATGAAGCTGAACAAGCTCTTCTCGCATTGTTGTCCGCAACTTTGCATCTAAATTTGACAACGGCTCATCCATTAAAAAAATATCTGTATCACGTACCATTGCTCTTCCTAGTGCGACACGTTGCATTTGTCCACCCGATAAATTTTTCGGCTTTCTTTTTAAGTAAGGTGTTAGATTGAGCAAATCAGCCACCTTCGTCACCTTTTCTTTTATTTCCTTTCTAGGCGTTTTTCTTACCTTTAAGCCAAAAGCAATATTATTAAAAACGCTCATATGTGGGTAGAGTGCATAATTTTGAAAAACCATCGCAATATTACGATGCTTAGCGGGAATATTATTTTGAAGCTTTCCTTTGATTTTCAATTCACCACTCGTAATTGATTCAAGGCCCATAATCATTCGTAGTATCGTTGATTTCCCACAACCAGATGGCCCGAGGAAGACAACAAACTCTCCTTGTTCAATCGATAAATTAAAATCTTCAATTACATCTGATTGATCGCCATATTTTTTATAAATATTTTTTAATTCAATGATCGCCAAGTTCTCACTTCCTTTCAAGTCCATAATTAGATTAGCACAAAAACGCTCTTGTATTGTTGAGTATTTCGTAAGATTTTGTTGTTTTTAAGTAAATAAACCACTCCAAAGCCACATTTATTACTTAAAAACCACAAAATTATGTATAATAAAGCAATAAGGAGGTTCATATTAATGAATAAAAATGAACGCATGAGACGAATATTAGATGAATTAAATAAAGAGAATGTTATCGAAGTCAAACAGATGAGTGAGAATTTTCAAGTATCAATGGAAACAATTCGAAGAGATTTGGAGGCTCTAGAAAAGCAACATTTCCTTAAAAGAGTTCATGGCGGAGCAATTGCACTGAAGCGCAATATTCATGCGACAAATTTTACTGAAAGAAAGATGATTCATATTCAAGAAAAACAAATGATTGCTAAAGCATGTGTCTCTTTAGTTCAGGAAAATGATTTTCTCGCTTTTGATGTTAGTACAACAAACACAATGATTGTTCAAGAACTAATCAACCATTATAAAAAACTAACGATATTAACGAATTCACTTCTAATAGCCCAGCAAGTCGCTTATGATACAGACTGGACAATCCTTCTTCCAGGGGGTCAAGTCAATAATAACGAGTTATTTGTCGGTGGATCAGCTTCAATTGAGTATATTAATCAGTTTCAAATTGATAAGTTTTTTATGAGTATTTCTGGTTTTACACCTGAAATTGGCTTTATGGATTATGGTTTTCAGGAATTTGAAGTGAAAAAAGCAATGTATGATAATGCAAATCAAATCTATGCGGTAGCTGATCACCATAAATTCGGTCAATATGCACCGCTGAAAATCTGCCAAGCAAGTGAGGTAACAGGCCTTGTGACAGATGAGGGAATTGATCAGAAAATTGTAAAGTTCTTTGAAGATAATAAACACTTAATTTATTACTAGTGTGGGGTTAACTTAGTATCTACTCTAAACTTTACTATCTCAGGTATCTAGACATTTAAATTTCAGAATTAATACTTTGCACGAAAAAATTATCAAAAATACTTGATTGATTCACCAGTTGAAAATTAATTGAAAGTTTTTTAGAAACTTAGAATATGAGTCTTTTTACCTATTGTTAGAAAATTCACAATTCTATAATATAGTTGATGTGTCTTCAAATTGCTTTTCTAAAAATTAAAGGGAGAGGAAATCGTTTGATGAAAAAATGGTTTAAGTTTGCTTTATTAGGGTTAATTATGTTTGCACTAGTCGCTTGCCAGTCTGCTGAAGAAAGTACGACTAAACTAGTTTATGATGAAGATGGCTTTACTAATGAAATTGTGTTGATCGCAGAAGGAGATAAGGTCATTGAACAAACGTCAAAAACTGAAACAACTTATGAAGCTTTAGGTGTAAGTACTGCAGAAGAAGCAGAGGAAATGATGGCGGAATTTTTGGTTGGCTATGACTCTACAGAAGGTGTGAAGCATCAGATCGATTACTTAGATGATCGTTTAGTTGAGTCAGTAACAGTCAATTATGACGCTGTTGATATTGATGAAATGTCAGAATTAGCTGGGTCATTCGTTGATGGAGACGCGAGCAAAGGCATTAGCTTAAAACTGACTGTTGAGATGATGGAAGAAGTGGGTTATAAAATCGTTGATTAATCGTTAGAGTTAGCGCATTTCAGTTTCAGCTAACTCCAGAATTGTCTGCTTCGATTGGGCAAACACAAAAGTAAAGGTCGAGTCATTCATCTGAAAAATGAACGACTCGACCTTTACTTATTAGTTCAACATTTATCAGATTTATTTGGGGCTAATAATGAGTTGAATACTCTCATGTCCTGTGGATTCAACACTAATATCTTTTGATTCCATCGCTTCTATCTCGCCGTTATTTATCCCCGTTACCAGTTCATCCATATCATAACTAACTTCTAGCGCAGTAAATATTCGCTCGAAAATAAGTGTGAAATCCTTTTCTACTTCATTAAAATTCTCGCTAGTTAGATCAATGGTTACATATATATAATGAATGGGTTCACTGTTATCTGATCGTTCATCCTTATAGTCAATTTCAATCAATTTGTTTCTTGCTATATACCCCGATTCTGTTTGGCTTAGTAAATTATCCTCATTTTGCAATTGTAATTCATCTTCAAATTGACCTATATTCACTGGGAATTCCAGCATATCATCAAGTGCTAAAAGCTCCGCTTCTGTGCTCTCATTAGCTTCATCTACATTTTGATTGGGATTGTCTTTTAATCCATAGGGTGAGCAAGCAGATAAGATCACTATACTTAGAAAAAATAGCATCATTTTCTTATTCAATCATCTCACCACCATTCAGTTCATATACTAGGTCACATAAAAAGTCAATTTGCCTATCATCATGACTCGTTAACAGAATCGTCACACCGTTATTTTTACAGTCTAATAGTAAATTTTGAATGTCTTGAACCGATTTTTTATCTAAACCATTGAATGGTTCATCTAAGACTAAAATCTGTGGGTGTTCCATAATTGCTTGTGCAATTCTTAACCGTTGTTTCATTCCTAAAGAATACTGGTTAACTTTTTTATCCTTTGCTTCTGATAAACCAACTTTTTCTAAAGCAAGTAAAATGCCTTCCTTTGATATTACCTTTTGTATGTTAGCCAGCGCTTGCAAATTTTCAAATCCTGTTAAATAGTTAATAAAAGACGGTTGCTCAATTATAATCCCCGCATTTTTAATATATTTTTCGCTAAAAATAATCGGTTGATTATCGATTCTTATATCACCAGAATTAATTTTAGTAAAACCACAAATCGCCTTTAATAACATTGTTTTTCCTGAACCATTATGTCCGATTAATCCAACACAAATTCCCTTTTTTACTGACATTGAAATATTGTTTAGGATGACCTGATCCTTAATTGTTTTAGTTACATTTTTAATTTCAATCATATTTCTGCTCCTTATTCAGTCTCATATTTCGCATTTTTTAATATTAAATGGGCGATAAGTATCAAAATAATTCCAATAACTGCTCCCCCTATAAAATAACTATCATCGCCTATGAATACAATGTTCGTCGTATGCCAATTTAGATCTATAACAAATAATAGAATAATTGAAATAAAAGCAACTAATAACGTAATAACTTCACTATATTTTAGATAAATATGAAATATTAATAATGTAATTCCTACACAAATAAGCACACTGGATATTGCTAAAAAACTACTTTGTTTAATCATTTGTATCTGATCAATGTAGTCCAAGTCAGAACTAAAATGGATAAATAGGATAATAGACATTATATATGTTGTTACAAATAGAGCAATATTGTGAACATAAGGACCTCTTATTATCTTTAAAGCCTTCTGCTTACTATTTACACGAGCATAAATCAATTGATGGTAATTTTTCTTAAGTATAAAATAATAAAGTGCCCCCCAAAAAATAGCAGCCATATAAAAAGTAAATGGACTTATAAAATGAAAGACATTATTCCCTTCCATATAATCGAGTTTATCGAAGCCAGTATTCACAAATATTCGATCAAATACAGCCTCTTTCGTAAGCACGACACTATAATCATTCATATACGTAATAATACTTTTATATCCCTGTTTAAAATTAATATAACCTAAAAAAATTGCAGTTGACATATTCAAGAAATACAATTTAATTCGATTTTTTATTACCATATTCTAAATGTCCTATTCTAAATTAGTTTTAATTGTTTTATTGACACCTATCACTAATAAAATTAGCGAGATAATAAATAAATTTATTAACGGGATAAAAGTTTCAATAGTTGAATAAAGCGTATTAAATGCTGTAAAACTTGCAAAAATATCAAACCATACGCTCTCTGTATAAACACCTATTTTCCCATATAAAAAATAAATTGCTAATACTAATAAGATAACCTTATATTCGCGGTCGGTAAGTAAGATTAGCGCACAAGATAATAAGCTAAATACAAAAGCTAAACATAAATAAATAGTAAACACCATAAAAACAAAAAATAAATATGGGTGTTCCATATAAAAGTTATCTGGTAGTATGGATGAAAAACCACCTATATCATCGATACTACGATAGACAAATATTCCACCGATAGAGTAAAAGATTAAAAATGAAACAACGACTGTTACTGTTGACAACAATGCGTATTGCAGTACATCTTTGTAAATCGACTTTTTAAATGAAGGATAGCGATGTCTTCCAAGAACATATAAGCTTCTTTTTTCCGCAAATAATCCTAATGTTGGCAGAATAAATAACACTGGGATAAAATTGATTAAATAGAACATGGACGAGTCAACTAAGTTTTCCCAAGTGGAGATTTGCTCCATAAAACTACGCATAATCTCACTTTTTGTCCCAACTAAATCAGGAGCATTATAATCCATCGTAAGAATTTCTAAAAAGTAACTAGCAAAAAGCCATGAAATTGAAAGACCAGCTATCAGTACTATAAAGCCAAACACTATGTATCTACTTCTTATTTTAAATTTACTCTGTAGCATCGTCGCTCCTCCTTCCTTTTAATCTATAAGCCTCCGAAAATACATTTATATACCTATAAAGAATTATCATCCAAATAGTAACATAACTACTATTTGGATGATAATTTGTTTTATTAGCCGCCACTGGCTGACCAAGAGCCCTTAATTGTTACTTTACCACCACCAGTGTTATTTGTTTTTCTTAAGCCCAATTTATATTTGTAATCAACTTTTGCATTCACCGTTTCAAAAGTTTTTCTTTTTCCACGTTGAACATTCGTTCCACCTCTAAATGCACCATCAGAATTTTTCATCGTTGCTGTAATCCAGGCTGTTCCTGTATCATTGCTAAGATTTACTACTGCTTTAGTATTAGACTTACGGAGAGAGTATGGTGCAAATTTCTCACCTCCAGAATAAGTAACTTTAAAACCTGAGAAGGTTCTCACCTCTTGCGCATGCGTTACCTCACCTACATAACTCAGCATCCCTAACGATAAAATACAAACAAGAAAAAATTTACTCATCTTCCTCATCAACCATCCATACTTTCCATTTAAATTTAAAATATTACTTTTACTGTAACATAATTAATAGTTTATGTAAATACAATTATTCTTTTTTCGTTAAATTTTTTAATATTTCCCATCCTTGTCTCAATTATCGCTAAATAGTTGAATTTCTGGTTTAATTGGTTTATTCATTCAAAGGATATTAAAGTGGCGTTTTAAAGTTGTCTAAATTTAGGGTGATCAATGAAACCCCTCTAAAGGAACAGAGCTTAGTTTAAGTCACTAGGCAAAAAATATATGATTATCGTACGGCAAAGTCTTTTAATTTTAACGACATAATAGATACTACTAATGCATTTAATATCGTTAATCTAATTTGTTTAATTTATTAAACAAAAAGGAATGAGCTATAGTATGGAGCTATGCACCGCTCACAACTAAACTCATTCCAGTCTCTAATTTTTAATTGTTCTATTCTATCATTTATACACTAAAATACCGACAACTCACTAACTGAAAGCATCTAATGACTAATTATAGTTTCCATCCTTCCAAAGAATGAGTTTATCTTTTTGCAATGACTTTTGAACATCAATAATTTTCTTTAGATTTCAAGTTTAAGTTAGTCACTTAGACAAATTTATTTTTGTGATCTCACAAAGTTATATTGTATGAAATGACGTAAGTCATTTCTATCTTATGTTGGTTGTATCTGTTTGGACTTAAGTCCAAACAGATACAACATGCAA
>FZPS01000151.1_pt221 | contig 14598 bp, 16 predicted proteins | sample 1817821 | NCBI WGS metagenome assembly FZPS01 (sample SAMEA104158645, study PRJEB21678) | metagenome | place: Germany | collected 2015-04-21 | reverse complement strand
TCGAAGAACTGCAGGACTCCGACGACGGCGAAGGCCAGGATCGGGATCTCGTAGAGGATGAAGAGCAGGATGTAGAAGTACGGCGGCCCTCCGAGCCGCTGCATCTGGTGCATCGATGTCCAGTGCTCGATAGCCCGGAGCCACCCGTCCAGGAGCACCTCGGGGTGCGCGCCAAACGACGAGTAGAAGACCGCCATGATCCCGACGACGACGACCCCCCCGACGACGACATCCCGGACCCAGCGGGCCGGCAACCGCACCTTTCGCGTCCAGACCAGGTAGAGGATGAAGATCCCGAATATCAGGAGGACGATCGGCATATTCTCCTTCGTCGACATCCCCAAACCCGCCGCCGCCCCGGCGAGCAGCGCATACCGCATCTGCCCCCGCTCAAAGTAGTAGAGGAGGGCGACAAGCAGCGCCAGAGTAAAGAACGCTATGTAGATATCGTTCCTGAGAAACCGCGAAAAATAGACCATACTCGGCGAGACCGCAAGAAAAAGCGCCGCAACCAGAGTCTGTTTCTGGTCAAGGTAGCCGAGCCTGTAGATCGGGTAGAGCAGCGGGATGAGCAGCGTCCCAAAGAGCGCCGGAAGAATCCGGCCCACGAGATCAGAGTCACCGAGGAGTGAAAAGATCCCCGCCGCCGTGTAGTAGAGGAACGGCCCATGGTACATGGGATCGTACGAGTAGGTCCCCTCAGTCAGGAGCCGATACGAAAACCACGCGTGGATGGCCTCATCGTGGTGAAATAACTTCAGATCAAGATGATAAAATCGAAGAGCAATCGTGACCAGAAGTATGAGGAGGAAGATCCTCTCAAACGAGAGCCGTTCACGGAGCCACCCCGCGAACGCAGCGGCATTCACGCCGCTCTCACCTCAGCCCTCCAGCACAATCTCAATACCGATGCCCTTTGGAACCTGAATCCGCATCAGCTGGCGCAGCGCGCGTTCATCTGCATCGATATCGATGAGCCTCTTATGCACCCGCATCTGCCAACGATCCCAGGTTGCAGTCCCCTCACCATCAGGGCTCTTCCTGGTCGGCACCACGAGCTTCTTCGTGGGTAGCGGGATCGGACCTGCCAGATTGACGCCGGTTCGCTCTGCTATCTCTTTGATCCGGTCACAGACCATCTCGAGTTTCTCAAAGTCAGTCCCTGAAAGACGTATTCTGGCTTTTTGCATATCTATCACCAAAAAAATAGGTCCCTTATCTCATCTGCTTCGGCGTTATGTTGATACACATACCCGCCGCGATGGTGGAACCCATATCACGGACAGCAAACCGTCCAAGCTGGGGGATCTCCTTGACGTTCTCGATGACCAGAGGCCGGGTAGGCTTGATCTTGACGATCGCAGCATCGCCGGTCTTGAGGAACGTGGGGTTCTCCTCTTTGACCTGACCGGTGCGGGGGTCGAGTTTCTTCTGAAGCTCGATGAAGGTGCACGCGATCTGGGCGGTGTGGGAGTGGAAGACCGGGGTGTAGCCGACGGTCAGAGCACTGGGGTGGTGGAGCACGACGATCTGCGCGACGAACTCATCCGCAACGGTCGGCGGCGCATCAACAGGACCACAGACATCGCCGCGACGGATATCACCCTTGCCGATACCACGGACGTTGAACCCGACGTTATCGCCCGGGACCGCCTGCGGGATCTCCTCGTGGTGCATCTCGATGGTCTTGACCTCACCAGACTTATTGGAGGGCATGAAGCTGACCTTCATCCCCTTCTTCATGACGCCCGTCTCAACACGGCCAACAGGCACGGTCCCGATACCGGAGATCGAGTAGACATCCTGGATGGGAAGACGGAGGGGAAGCTCAGTCGGTTTCTCAGGTTCAACGAGTGCATTGAGCGCGTCAAGCACCGTCGGGCCCTTATACCAGGGAGTATTCTCACTGAGCTTGGCGATGTTGTCACCGACAAATGCGCTCATCGGGATGAAGCTGGTATTCTCAGGCTTGTAGCCGACGATCTTGATCAGCTGGGAGAGCTGCTCCTTAACCTCCTCATACCGCTTCTCGTCGTACTTGACGACGTCCATCTTGTTGATGCCGATGATCAGCTGATTGATCCCGAGCGTGCGGGCGAGGAAGACATGTTCCTTGGTCTGCTCCATCACACCATCAGGCGCGGCGACGACCAACAGCGCGGCGTCTGCCTGGGACGCGCCCGTGATCATGTTCTTGACGAAGTCACGGTGACCAGGGCAGTCCACGACGGTGAAGTAGTACTTATCGGTATCGAACCGCTTGTGGGCGATATCGATCGTGATACCACGCTCACGCTCTTCCTTGAGGCTGTCCATCACCCAGGCGAACTCAAACGAGCCTTTCCCCTTGGTCTCTGCCTCCTTCCTGTACGTCTCAATGATATGGGGCGGTACAGTCCCCGTCTCAAAGAGCAACCGACCGACGGTGGTAGACTTCCCGTGGTCGATGTGTCCGACAACTGCTAAATTCATGTGAGGCTTGTCAACTGCCATAGATAGTATCCTCCACTCAATCAAATAGGCCTGTCAGCGCGAACAGCCTGCTTATGCGAGTATCCTATACATACGACGTTCACCATATAAAGCATTTCTATCAACGCCAGAAGCGCGCATTCTTCAAAAACCCCGGGTAATCGACAGAATCATAATCTTTGGAAATCCACGTTCTTTATATCATGAAGACGCTTGAGTTTCACCGCGATGACGCGAAAGATCAGGTGCGAGTACTGTGCGCAGATGGCATGGTCTCGGTCTACACCCGTTGTGGCTACTGCCGGCACTGCGCGGGGGTACGGGTGGGGAAGCGGACGATCCCGACACCCCAGCGCCAGGTCCTCTCCGGCACAGGAAGGGGCGCGGGCATGGACGAAGATCTGCTCAATGCCGCAACCATGTTCAACACACTCGTCCGGGACGGCACCGCGATCGAGTGTGAGGATGACACCGGCGAAGGGTTCAGATCGATGTACGGTTACTGATACCGGCGAGGATGAACAATCAGCCCGGCCTTAGCGGCGACGAGTCGATCGGAGGGTACTTGATACCCTCGGATCCCCCAACCAGCGTGACAGATAGGTATCAGCACCCTATCCGGCCCTTCGGCCCGAACTCCTTCTGGATCTCTTCCTTGAACTTCTCATACCCGATCTCGTCCATCTGATCGGCAAGGGGTCGCCCGCTCCAGGCGCTACGGTAGACCCAGTAGACGATCCGGTCAACGACCTCGACGACCTCCTCCTCAGTCTCGACGGTGACGAGTTCGCGCCCAACACGGGGATCTGCGCCCCGCCGCCCGCCGACCATGATCTGGTAGTGGTCGTACTCCGACTTCAGGAGGTGGTAAGGGCAGGAGTGGATACAGACACCGCACTGAACACACTTATCCTCATCAAGGACTGAGATACCGTCCTTTAGCCGTATAGCGCGCTCCTTACAGTACTCCACACAGGTGCCGCACCCCGTGCAGAGCCCCGGGATGCGCAGCGGTCGGATCCGGCCGATGATACCGATATCATTGAGAAGTGGGCTGTTGCACATGTACGTACAGCCCGATATGGCTATCCGGAGCCGTATCGGAAGTTCCCTCCCGAAGACCCGTGCATCGACCTTCCGGGCAAGCTCGATCGTCTCGCAGTTAGCGTACTTGCACCGTTCCGTGCCCGGACAGGCCATGATGTTGACCACCTCGTTCTGCTCGGCACCTATGGGCGTCCCGTTCTTCTCAAGGACTTCTGCGATCTTCTCAAGGTCATCAGGGTTCACGTGAGGTATCTCCGCCGTCTGGCGCATGGTGAGGTGGAGGGTGCCATCCCCGTACTCATCACTGATCTCTGCCAGCCGCTTGACCTGGGCCGCGGAGAGGACCCCCCCCGGGATCCGCAACCGTATCGTCGCATAGTCTGCGTTCCGCTCGGTGATGACCCCTCCCCGGGTGTAGAGGCCATAGTCGCCTATCATCCTACACTAATGGGCGGGCCACCGGGATAAAAAGGGCGGTCACAGAAGAGCGAACAGGAGGAGGATGCCCGCCCGGGTGATCTCGTTGGTAGCGCCGACGACATCCCCGTTGACGCCGCCGAAGAGACGCCGGGCAAGAAGCAGCATCACGGCGGCGATACCGGCCGTGGCGACGAGAGCGAGAGCGACACTCACAGCAGGCATCGGCAACAGAAAGAGAGGCAGAGCGAGCAGAGTGGTTGGGATGAGGAACCAGGGCCGTACAAACCCATGGAAGTAGGAGTGGATCCCCTCCCGAAACGGCACCCCGAGCGTTGTCAGGTAGGACATAGCGACCTTTGCCAGAACCTCAGCGGTGAGGATGGCCGCCGGGAGGCATGCGGCATCCTGGAGTGCGGCGAACGCAACGAGCGTGACGACGATACCCGCCGCGACGGCCCCGGCCCCCGTGGCCCGGTCGGTCATGGCCGCGACCCTCCTCTCCCGGCTCCCATGGGCCATAAGCCCATCCCCAAAGTCCAGAAGACCGTCGAAGTGGTTGCACCCCGAGAGGAGGAGCACCAGCGCAAGGGCGACAGCCGCTCCCACCGCCGCCGATCCGATCCAGTACACGATACCCGCAGCTATACCGCCGATCACGTACCCGGCGAGCGGGTAGAGGTAGGAGCGGCGGGCGAAATGCTCGAACGCAACCGGTCTCCCCAGAGGGAGCGACGTGCAGAACTGCAGAAGGGCGAGGACCGATCTCACAGCGACTCGCTGTAGAGGCGTGATGTGCAGCCCGCGATCAGCCCAGCGATGGCATCGTCGAGGAACGGCCCGAGTTTATTCAGGATCCCGGGCTTCTTCTGATCGTAGCGCGCAAACTCGAACCGCGCGTAGGTCCCGCCGATCACCTCAGCGATGGCCATACCGATGATCTCGTCGGAGAGGAGAAAGACCGGGTCATCCGCGATCTCAGAGTTCTTCCTCCGCCAGTAGAGCTCATCCTCAAGCAGGATAGCGCCGAGGAGGAGCGATGCTACGTTCGGGTCCCCAAAGGCCTTGCCGATCTTCGCATCCAGCAGATCTGCAGCCTCCTCCGCCTCGATCCCGTGGGAGACATAGAGCTCCATCGCTGCGGTGACGATGTCCTTCCGCCTGATCCCCTTATCTTCCAGCCTATGCTCGATCTCGAACATCAACCATAGGGTTTGAGCCCGGGGGTATTTCGGTCTTTGGGTTTTTGCATCCTCCCCCGTATCCCGTACGGTAGATTTCTGCGCGATACGGTGGTCCCCGCAGCTACCGCAACTTCTTCTATTCCGCACCACCTACCTTGTACCCGATGTCAGACCCCTTTCTCTCGGAAGACCCGGGCATCAGGCCGCGTCGCCCGATGGTAGCGCTCGTCCTTGCAAACACCATGCTCTCCACCGTCCCCGGCATATCAGGCGCCGGACCGACCCCTGAGGCGACCCTGCTCACACCGGTCCTCGATGCAGAACTCGTCACGACCGGCGCGATCACGAGCATGCCGGCCCGGCCGAACACACCCACCGGGTGCCCGACACCGGCAGCGATCACCCGATCCATGGTGGAGATGACCGGTCTTGCCCCCATCCACATCAACGCCGGGCTTGCCCACACCCCAACCGTCCCCTGCCTGGACATCTACGGGCGCCCCGGCGGTGACCCCCGGGAAGGGGACGCCGTGCCGGAGGCGACCCGCCTCTTTGAACGGGGCGAGATGGCCGGCCGCCTCCTCTCACAACACAGCGACCTCCTGGTGATCGGAGAATGCGTCCCGGGGGGAACAACCACCGCCCTCTGCGTCCTACGGGCGCTCGGCTACGAAGCCTCGGTCAGCAGCGCTTTTGTCAAAAACCCTCTCGGCCTGAAAGACGCCGTCTGCAAGGAGGTACTCGCCCGGATCGACAAGACAGGCGCAGAAGAACCCCTCGATATCCTCCGGGCCGCAGGAGACCCCATGATCCCGGTAGCAGCGGGGATCGCAAGCGCCTGCCCCGATAAAGTCATCCTCGCCGGCGGAACCCAGATGCTCGCCGTGGCGGCCACCATACGGGCACTCGGGAGACACGTGCCGCCCCTGGTGACCACAGTCTATATCAGGGACGACCCTACGGCCGGGTTTACCCGATCGATCGCCGAGATCGGCACCACCGCATACTACGTCGACCCGGACTTCGCCAGCATCGGCCACGCCGGCCTCGCCCGCTACTGCATCGGTGAGGTCAAGGAGGGGACGGGGGCCGGCGGGATGCTCATGCTCGCCCACCTCATGGGCCACGAACCCGAAGAGATCGCCCGGAAGGTCTACGACTTCGTCAGCAGGTATGACTGAGGGAAGGACTATACCGTTTTACATCCACCTATACGCAATGTTTCCTGTATGCATGGCCGGCGATCACAGGCGGTCCAGCCGCCTGGATACCCCGGCCATCGCGATCGCGGACGAGAGCAGGCAGCTCTTCTATGGAGATCCTGGCCGGGCATGCTCGAGGTAGACGACGTTGCGGATCGGGTCAGGTCCATCGGGTTTGGGTGCCGGAGGTGCGGCGCCTGCTGCCGACGGGTGGCGGAGGACTCAAACCTCGTGATCGTGAGCCCCGCCGAGGTACGGGCGATCATGGCGGCGACCGGACTGGCCTGGGATGATATCGCCGAGCCCTACCCGGAGTTCATCGATGCAGGAGGCGGCGGGGAGTACACCCTTGCCTGGTGCATCAGGCGCACCGATGACGCCTGTATCTTCCTCCGGGACGGTCGGTGTTCCATCTACGATCACCGCCCCTGGATCTGCCGGACCTACCCGTTTATGCTCCATGACGACGATCTGGTGGTCTCGGAATGCCCCGGTCTCGGAACATCCCTCTCCCCCGACGGCGCGCACGACGTCGCGGCAGAACTCTGCAGGAGGCAGGTTGCTGAGGCGGCGGAGGAGGCCGGTATCCGGGCAATCTACCGGGGGGCGCAGATCCCGCCCGGAGGGCGGGCTGTGATCGACAGCGAAGGTGTGAAGGTGCTCCATGACTGAGATCCGCATCGTCGGGACGGCCCATGTCTCGCAGAAGAGCGTCGAGGAGGTCCGGGCCGCCATCGAGGAGTTCCAGCCCGACGTCGTCGGCGTCGAACTCGATCGGGGCCGGTTTATATCGCTCACGGAGGAGACGGCCGACCCGACGATCGACGAGATCCTGCGAGGCGGGAACTTCGGCAGGCTCCTCACCCAGTGGGTACTTGCCTACATCCAGCAGCGGATCGGCGCTGAGACCGGCGTAAAACCCGGCTCTGAGATGTTGGCCGCCATCGAGGAGGCCGAGGCGCACCAGACGCCCATAGCGCTCATTGATCGCGATATCCGGATAACGCTCTCGCGGTTCTGGGGGAAGATGCGGCTCTGGGAGAAGATCAAGCTCGTCGGGGCCCTCCTCTACTCGCTCGTGGGCATCGGGGGCCAGGAGATCGATGTGGACAGCCTCATCGACCAGGATGTGGTGAGCGCGGCGATGGAAGAGTTCCGGAAGTTCTCCCCACGGGGCGCCCAGGCCCTCATCGACGAGCGGGACGCGTACCTTGCCCACCAGATCCTGATGCTCGGGGGGCGCTACGAACGGGTGCTCGCGGTCATCGGCGCCGGGCACGTCCGGGGGGTGCAGCACTACCTCGATGCGCCGGAGACGCTGCCACCGCTCCAATCCCTGACCACCGACGTGAAGGGGCTGCCGTGGGCGAAGATCGTCGGAGCGGGCGTCACCCTCCTCTTCGCCCTCCTGATCGCCGCCATAGCCTTCTCCGGGGTGGGGCTTGAGGTCCTCCTCGCCGCCCTCGTCTACTGGGTCCTGATCAACGGCATCTTGAGCGCCGCATTCACGCTACTCGCCGGCGGACACCTCCTCTCCGCCGCCACGGCGTTTGGCGTCTCCTGGATGACGTCGCTCACCCCGGCACTCGCTGCAGGCTGGTTTGCGGCCTTCGTCGAGGCAAAGATCCGAAAACCCACCACGGGGGAGGTCCAACAGATCCTCAACGCCGAGACCTTCTCGGAATTGCGCCGGATCCCGCTCTTCCGGGTGGTGCTGGTCGCGGCCCTTGCAAACGTCGGGAGCACCATCGGGACGTTTGCCTACCTCATATTCATATTCCCGTTCCTCGGGATCGACCCATCCGTGGTCATCGGCGCCGGTTTTTCGAACATGCTCCAGGCACTACAGGGCCTCTTCTGAGGCTTCTCCGCCTCCCCAAGGTATTTAGGCCTGGAGTGCCCACCCTCGTTGCATGAGTCCGATTGGTGGAACGGTCAATCTCGGCATCACCGTGATCAGGAGCAGGCACAGCGTGCGGAAGTACAAGGATAGCCCTGTCGGGGAAAAGACCATCAGGGACGCCCTCGACTGTGCGCGGCTTGCCCCGACCGCCAGGAACGAACAACCCTGGCTCTTCGGGGTCATCCAGAACCGCGAGACACTCCGGGCGATCGCAGATCTGGCCGCGAACGCCAGGTTCATCGCCGATGCGCCTGTCTGTTTTGCGGTCTTCGGAAAGAAAGACGCGAAGTACTACCTCGAGGACTGCTGTGCCGCAACAACCCAGATCATCCTCGCGCTCCAGGCATGGGGGGTCGGGTCCTGCTGGGTCGCCGGGGAGAAGAAAGACTACGTCGAGGACGTCAGGAGACTCCTCGATGTCCCGGAGGAGTACACGCTCGTCTCGCTCGTGCCGGCAGGGTACCCGGAAGAGATCGATATAGCGAAGAAGAAGATCCTCGATGACGTCTCGTTCTTCGAGCGCTACGAGGAAGAAGACTAAATCTCATCTTTTTTTCGGGACCGTAAGAAGAAGGGGAGGAAATCCTCCGCCTAAAAGTCGGTCATGATCCTGAACTGGTCGACCTCTTCAGCGTCCATCTCCTGGAGGAACCCCTCGGCGGCGTTACGGATATTCTTGCTCGCAGTGATGGCCCGGCCGACGACGAGTATATCGGCGCCCGCATGGAGCGCATCCTTCACAACATGCTGCCTGATCCCGCCCGCCGTCGCGACCAGCAGCCGCTCACCGCCCGCCTTCTTGATCGCCGGGATATCCCCCCAGGCATGGTCGCTATCCTCGACATCGATGGCCCGGTGGAGCTCCACGACATCCGGCTTCACCGCAAGGCGTTCGACGACGGCGACCGGGTCTTCAACGTTGAGCATATCCACCACCGTGTAGATGCCGGTCTTCCGGGTATCGGTGATGGCCTTCTCGATGGTGGAGATGGGCGCAAGGCCGGAGACCACCACGGCATCAGCGCCGGCATCGGCGGCCATCCGGGCCTCGAGGTTCCCGGTATCAAGCGTCTTGAGATCGGCGACGATGAAGGCGCTCGGGCGGATCTCACGGATCTCAGATATGACCGAGAGACCGAACTTCTTGATGAGGGGTGTCCCGGCCTCGATGATCAGGTGGTCGTTCTTCGGGAGGCCCTCAAGGACCCTGCGCATATGATCTCTGTCGACGAGGTCCATAGCAACCTGCAGGTAGGGCGGGTCCCAGAGCCGCTGAACCTTGAACCCCATGACCGCGTGAGCGGCCCGGTCTTTTTCGTAGATGAGCGTATCGACGCCCGGGAACCGGTCAAGGGCCCGGCGGAGGGCGAGCTTCATCGCCCCGTAATTGAACCGATAGAGTTTGTTGTAGTCCCCGGCGGAGGGGTGGATGAACACGCTTGCCATGATCACCGTCTCCTCGATATCAACCCCCTCAAAGACACCCTCCTCGACCGAATCGGCGACGGCCTTGGCCACCGCTGCCTGGACCGGTCCGAAGACCTGATTGACCTGGTACTCCTTCTTCAGGGTGACCTTCGGTATGACGAGTGTCGAGGGCTTCGCCGGCAGGTTCGGTCTTACAACCGCGAGCAGGGGCGTGTGACCCTGCGAGAGTTGCGAGAACGAGTTCGCAAACGCCTGCCCTACCGGACCTCCCTTGTCTCCTATCATCAGATCTATATGCGCAAGCTCTGCGCCGTCTCCAACCAATGCTTCACCGATGAGATACATATGAATGGCCTCAAATAGTGCACAAATGTTGGTGAGACATCTATTAAAATCATCCAGATTGTCCAAAAAAGTCGCTCATGCTGCAGCCAACGTTGAGTGAAGGACATATCACGGGTCCCCTCGATGCAGAGGCGCGGCTCCAGGCATCATGCGCATACGGCCAGATCGTCGAGGAAGAACCAGAGACCGGACTCAGGAGGGTAAAACACCCGCCAGTAACCGGCGAAGATCACAAGAATGTGGGGTCGGTGAGATTTGAACTCACGATCGACGGGTCTCTCCGACATGCATCAGTGCTCCAACGGGTCATCACCGATCAGGAGACCCATTGTTCATCATGTGCAAAGACCGCTGGAGCCCGTCGCCATTCCTGGCTTGGCCACGACCCCCCGCTCTCCATACTATCAACGTCATGGAACATAAGGATTGTGCTGGAAGAAACCAGTAATCATATATCGGTCGTATATCTCATTTATATAGAATGGTAGAGGGCAGTTACGCGTGTGGGAACTCGCAGAAACCCCTGATCGGCACCACCATCGGCGAGATGTTGAATCAAATAGCGGCAGCGCACCCGGAGAGCGATGCACTTGTCTCAATCCACCAGGGTATCCGGTGGACGTATGCAGAGTTTCTTCGCGAAGTCAACACCCTTGCACGTGCTCTCATGGCGATCGACGTGGAGCGCGGGGACCGGGTCGCCATATGGGCACTGAATTACGCAGAGTGGGTGGTAGTCCAGTTCGCCACCGCAAAGATCGGCGCCATCATGGTGAACATCAACCCGGCGTACCGGGCATACGAGTTTGAGTATGCCATGAAGCAGTCTGAGGTCCAGACGCTCATCCTCCAGGGACGGTTCAAGACGTCGGATTATGTCGGGATGTTCTATGAATCCTGCCCTGAGGCGTTCGAGGCAAAACCGGGACGGGTCAACTGCGATAAATTCCCGTTCCTAAAAAACGTCGTCTTCCTTGGCGATATCCCCTACAACGGCATGTACACCTGGGACGACCTCCTCGAAAAGGCTGCGCTCATCAGCCCCGACGAGCTCCGGGAGCGGGAGGAGTCGCTTGACTTTGATGATGCGGTCAACATCCAGTACACCAGCGGGACCACCGGGTTTCCAAAGGGGGTCGTCCTGACCCATCACAACATCTTAAACAACGGCGCGATCATCGGCGACGGTATGAAGTTCACCCATACGGATCGACTCTGCATCCCGGTGCCGTTCTACCACTGCTTCGGGATGGTCCTCTCGAACATGGCCTGCGTCACCCACGGCGCCGCGATGATCCTGCCCTCACCGGTCTTCAACGCCGAGGCAGTCCTCGCCGCCGTACAGGACGAGCGATGCACGGCCCTCCACGGTGTGCCCACGATGTTCATCGCCGAGCTCAACCACCCGAACTTCTCAAAGTACCGGCTCGACACCCTCCGCACCGGTATCATGGCCGGGTCGCCCTGCCCGACCGAGGTGATGCGGGAGGTCAACCGGGAGATGAACATGTCCGAGATCGTGATCGTCTACGGGCAGACAGAGACCTCCCCGGGTATCACCATGACCACGACCGCCGACCCCCTGGAACGCCGCGTCTCCACCGTTGGGAGGCCGTTTCCCCATACCGAGGTCAAGATAGTCGATCCGAGCACAAGGAGGATCCTCCCCCGTGGGGAGACCGGTGAGATCTGTGCCCGTGGTTACTGCGTGATGCGGTGTTACTACAACAACCCGAACGCCACCCGGGCGACGATCGATGAGAACGGCTGGAACCATACCGGCGACCTCGGTGTGATGGACGGAGAGGACTACGTCAAGATCGTCGGGCGCCTGAAGGATATGGTGATCCGGGGCGGCGAGAACATCTACCCGCGCGAGATCGAGGAATTCCTCCACAACCACCCAAAGATCGCCGACGTCTACGTCATCGGGGTGCCCGACGAGAAGTACGGCGAGGAGCTGATGGCCTGGATCAAGACCGAGGATGGGGCAGAGCTGACCGAGGCGGCGGTGAAGGAGTTCTGCCGCGGCCAGATCGCGCACTTCAAGATCCCGCGGTACGTGAAGTTCGTCGACGACTTCCCGATGACGGTCTCAGGAAAGGTCATGAAGTTCAAGATGCAGGAGGCGGCGATCGAGGAGCTCGGCCTCGAGCGTGAATCACAGATCGAGACCGCCTAACCATCTTTTTTTCTGTCCCACGCGATCTTTCGCAGAGGGACATGGCAAGGAGCGATGATTCGCGTGTATACGGGAGACGGCGATGCCCGGCGAGCCGTAGCGGCCACGGTAAAAAAAAGTGTCCCGGGCGATCTCTTCTCCTCGCGCTCCATCGGGCTTGCCGATGGTTACCAGGCGATGGTCGGTGCGAAGGCTCCTGCTCGGTGTCAATCGTACATTCGAGAGATCTTCGGGGGTGTTTGTCTCTCTTCCGCGCCCTTTTGCAGTCATATTGAAAGCAGAGAGACAGGGGAAGGGGCTTTTTGCCCCCTCCCCCACGGGAGATCCTCCCACGGTCCAGTGTGTGGGGAAAGCCAGAAGAAAGAACCGGCGCGTGGGTTTACTCTCCCGGATACGGTCTTCCCCGGGTATCGCCACGACTGCCCGCCCTACCTTGAGGCGGGGGGCGGGGTGCCGGCATATTGAAAGCAGACAGACCAGGTTACTCCCGTCATTCCGTGTGATTGTTGGCGTATCCACTCTCACACGTCAAAACCTTTGAAGATGCGGTGACATGATGCACTACGTAGCTTCAGGTGCGGGTGGCGGCTTCCACAGAGCCCGGTATCGAGTTGAACCGGGGAATTTGAATCCGCCCCGTAACCCTGCCGGGAGCCCGGCCATGGCCAACGTATATATACTCGGATCGCCACCGGACTGCAGCATGGGGGTGGTGGGTCAGGGCGGGCACCCAGCTGAGGGTCCCTCCCCACGGTATCCACCCTTGTTCGCCGGTCTTTTCAGGACGTGGCGCATCGCCCCTCCACCGGTCATACTACAGGCTTCATCGTTCCATGCTGTAAGGGAAACCCGGGCGCATACGCCCTCATGCCGGAGCCTCGCCGCCACACGAGGGCCGGCGAGGTTTGTATGCTATCAGGAGGTATCAGTATGAAACGGTTTATACACACGATGGTGATTGCTATCGCTCTGGTCGTCGCCATTCTGCTCATCGGCGGCCCGGCCTCAGCGCAGCTCATCCCACCGGGCCCGGGTCCAGGGCCAACCTCGGCACCATCCGGGGCAACCGCACTCACGAGCGGGCCGGGGGATAAGATGTACCCGGCGATATCAGGGAACACTGTTGTCTGGCTTGACAACTCCACCAGGTCGGTTCAGGTCTGCGACGTCGCATCCGGGCAGAGCCTGACGATCGCTGGAAACGATTCCTCTGCGGTGGTGTTCATGCGACAGGTGGATATCTCAGGAAACTCTGTCGTCTGGACCGGCATGAACGCCGCGACGGGTGCATCTGACATCTATCTCTACGATACTGCTAAAGGCTCGGTGACTCCGCTCACGAACGACCCGGCCTACCAGGCGTTTCCGTCGGTATCGGACAACTTTGTCTGCTGGGTCGACCTCGACATGGAGACTGAAAAGGGTCAGATCCACTGGTGTAGCACCGATGCCGGAGACAGCGAACTGATCAAGTTTGCCACATCAGAGCTCAGCAGCCCACAGACAGGAAGCACTGCATCCAACCAGCTCTACCCGGCCGTCGGAGGGGAGACTCTCGCCTGGCTTGACGACGAAGGCAACGCCAGCGGTCACCTCAATCTCAACTGGTTCGCCGGGGCTAGGAAGGACTGGGTGGTCTTTGATTCAACGACCACCCCGATCAGCCCCCCGGCGGTCTCAAGCGATGGGAGGCTGATCGTCTGGGTCGTTGAAGCGAAGGGATCCTCTGTCCTGCTTATGGCAGACACTGTCGCCAGGGAGGTGACGTCGATCACGGGCACAGAGGCCATGCCGGCTAACCCCGCCGTCGATGGCAACTACATCGTCTGGACCGATAACCGGAATGGAAACGGCGATATCTATCTCTACGATATCCAGAGCGGGCAGGAGCGGCAGATCACATCCGACAGCACCGAACAGGCGTTCCCCGATATCTCCGGCAACCGGATCGTCTGGATGGGCCAGGATACCGGCCAATGGGAGATCTACGAGATGGAAGTGACCGGTACTCCAGTGCCACCAGCACCAGGACCGTCGGCTCCAGTGCCACCAGCACCAGGACCATCGGCTCCAGTGCCACCAGCACCAGGACCATCGGCTCCAGTGCCACCAGCACCAGTGCCACCAGCACCAGTGCCACCAGCACCAGTGCCACCAGCACCAGAACCGTCGGCTCCGGTACCACCAGCACCAGAACCGTCGGCTCCGGTACCACCAGCACCAGAACCGTCGGCTCCGGTACCACCAGCACCAGAACCGTCGGCTCCGGTACCACCAGCACCAGGACCATCGGCTCCGGTACCACCAGCACCAGGACCGTCGGCTCCGGTACCACCAGCACCAGGACCATCCGATGGCCTTACCATAACGGGCGATGACATAGCCAATCTTCAGTGGCAGGAAGATCCAGCCATGCCG